>OGRY01002427.1_pt1 | contig 11899 bp, 8 predicted proteins | sample 1553551 | NCBI WGS metagenome assembly OGRY01 (sample SAMEA2580101, study PRJEB22360) | human gut metagenome | biome: human gut; feature: human-associated habitat; material: faeces | place: Denmark | collected 2008/2010
CCTCCAGAATCTGCGCCTTGGTCGTATCTGTCATGCTTAACGAGAGTTAGATGGGTATTTTACAGCAGGCTTTTCACAAGGGTCTCCAGATCGTCGAGCCGCAGCATGTTGGCCGCATCGCTCAACCCCTTGTCGGGATCGGGATGCACTTCGAAAAAGAAACCGTTGGCCCCGAACGCCTTGGCCGCATGCGCCATGGCGGGCACAAATTCGCGGTTGCCGCCCGTCTTGCCGCCCGCCGCGCCGGGGCGCTGCACCGAGTGGGTGCAGTCCATCACGACCGTAGGGGCGATTTTGAGCATGTCGGGGATATTGCGGAAATCGACGACGAGGTTGTTGTAGCCGAACGAGTTGCCGCGCTCGGTCAGCCAGATGTCACCGGCCCCCGCCTCGCGGGCCTTTTCGTAGGGGTAGCGCATGTCCGCGCCCGAAAGGAACTGGGCCTTTTTGACGTTCACCGTTTTGCCGGTCCGGGCTGCGGCGACCACCAGATCGGTCTGGCGGCAGAGGAACGCCGGGATCTGGATCACGTCGACGACCTCGCCGACGGGTGCGGCCTGCCACGATTCGTGGATGTCGGTGAGCAGCCGCAGCCCCCACTTCGCCCGCACGTCCGAAAGCATCTGCAACCCCTTATCGAGTCCCGGGCCGCGGAACGACGATATGGAGGTGCGGTTGGCCTTGTCGAACGAGGCCTTGAAGATGATTTCCGTGCCGAGGGTGCGGTTGATGGCCGCAAGCCTTTCGCCCACGGCGTCCAGCAGTTCGGCCGATTCGATGACGCACGGACCTGCGATAAATTTTATTGCCATAAAATTTGAATTAAAAATTAAAAATTAAAGATTAAGAATTCCGGAGAATTTTCAATCCCTAATTTTTCATTCTTCATTTTTAATTTTTAATTGGAGGAAGCGTTCCGCTTTCTCCAGGTCTTCGGGCGTGTCGATGCCGATGGTCTCGACCTCCGAAATCCCCACGCCGATCTTGTAGCCGTTCTCCAGCCAGCGCAGCTGTTCAAGCGATTCGGCCAGTTCAAGCGGCGACTGCGGCAACGCCGTCACCGCCCGCAGCACATCGGCGCGAAAGGCGTAAAGCCCGATATGCTTGTAGAACGTGTGGCGCGCAAGCCACTCTTCGCGCGGAACGCCCCGCAGGTAGGGAATCACCGAGCGGGAAAAATAGATGGCCCGCGACTGCGCGTCGAGGACCACCTTGGGCGAGTTGGGATTTTCGAGGGCCGCCAGTCCGTCAGCCTCGGTGAAGGGTTTCACGAGCGTGGCGATGTCGGTCGCGGGGTCGTCGAAACAGCGTTTCACGGCCTCCAGCTGCGAGGGACGGATAAAAGGTTCGTCGCCCTGCACGTTGACCACCACGTCGTATTCGCGGCCCTGCTTGCAGTAGGCCTCCCAACAGCGGTCGGTGCCGCTCCGGTGGTCCGGGGAGGTCATTTCGACCCGTCCCCCGAAGGCCCGCACGGCGTCGCGGATGCGCTCGTCGTCGGTGGCCACCACGGCATCGTCCAGCACGCCGGCGACCTGCTCGTAGACCCGCTGGATGACGGGCTTGCCGCCCAGCCGCGCCAGCGGCTTCCCGGGAAAGCGCGTCGAAGCGTAGCGCGCGGGGATGATTGCCAAAAAATTCATAATTCAAAATTCATAATTACAGCCTCCCGTTTTTTCGTCAGGGCGGATGCAATCCGGGACTTCGTGAAACCGGCAAGACAGAAGCATACACGGGGTATGTGGCTGCCGAAGCCGACGAAGGAAGCGCCAGAGTTCGCCGCCATCACGAAAAAACTATTCCAGAGCCAGCTGCAACACCTCCTCGTTGGTCTTCACGTAATGGAACGTGAGGCCCGCGATATATTCGGGTTTGATCTCGGCGATGTCCTTGCGGTTCTCCTCCGAGAGGATCAGCTCGGTGATGCCGGCGCGTTTGGCGGCCAGGATCTTCTCCTTCACGCCGCCCACGGGCATCACCCGTCCGCGGAGCGTGGTCTCGCCCGTCATGGCGATACGCTCCTTCACCTTGCGGCCCGTATAGCTCGACACGATCGAAGTGACCATCGTGATGCCGGCCGAAGGACCGTCCTTCGGGATCGCACCCTCGGGAACGTGGATGTTGATGTCGTTCGTTTCGAACAGCTTGGGGTCGATGCCCAGCTCCTTGTAGTGGGCCATCGTCCACTCGTGGGCGATCGTCGCCGACTCCTTCATCACGTCGCCCAGGTTGCCCGTGAGGCTCACCTTGCCCTTGCCGGGCGTCAGCACCGACTCGATGTAGAGGATGTCGCCGCCGACCTCGGTCCACGCAAGGCCCGTCACGACACCCGTCATGCCGCCCACTTCGTACTCCTCCTTGAGGAACTTGGGCATGCCGAGGATTTTCTCGACGTCCTTCATCGAAATCTCGGGCGCGAAAGCCTCGTCGAAAGCGATCTGTTTGGCGCGGGCGCGGGCGATCTTCGCCAGATTCTTGTCCAGCGAACGCACGCCGGCTTCGCGCGTATAGCAGGCGATGACGTTCTCGACGACCTCCGGGGTCATCGTCATCTCCTGTTCCTTGATGCCGTGGGCCTCGCGCTGCTTGGGCAGCAGGTGGTCCAGCGCGATGCGCACCTTCTCCTCCAGGAGGTAACCGGCGATGTTGATCATCTCCATGCGGTCGCGCAGCGCCGGGGCGATATTGGCCACGTTGTTGGCCGTGGCGATGAACAGCACCTTCGACAGGTCGTACTCCATGTCGAGGTAGTTGTCGTGGAACGTGGTGTTCTGCTCCGGATCGAGCACCTCCAGCAGGGCGCTCGACGGGTCGCCGTGATTCGAAACGGTCACCTTGTCCACCTCGTCAAGGATGATGACGGGGTTCGACGAGCCGCACCGCTTGATGGTCTGGATGATCCGGCCCGGCATGGCGCCGATGTAGGTGCGGCGGTGTCCGCGAATCTCCGACTCGTCGTGCAGGCCGCCCAGCGAAATACGGCCGAACTTGCGGCCCAGCGCCGCGGCCACCGACTTACCCAGCGAGGTCTTACCCACGCCCGGAGGGCCGTAGAGACAGAGGATCGGCGATTTGAGGTCGCCCTTGAGCTTGATGACGGCCAGGTGCTCCAGCAGCCGCTCCTTCACCTCGTCCAGACCGAAATGGTCGTGATCGAGCTGTTCGCGGGCGCACTTGAGGTCGAGGTTGTCCTTCGTCACATCGTTCCACGGCAGTTCCAGCAGCAGCTGCAGGTAGGTCATCTGCACCGAATATTCGGCCACGGCGGGATTCAGCCGCTCGACCTTCTGCAACTCCTTCTCGAAGGTTTCGCCCACCTCCGCGGGCCAGTTCTTCTTCTTGGCCTCCTCGCGCATCTTCTCGATGTCGGCATCGGCGCCGTCGCCCAGTTCGTCCTGGATCGTACGCATCTGCTGCTGGAGGTAGTAGTCGCGCTGCTGCTTGTCGATCTCCTGCTTGACGCGCTCCTGAATCTGGTTCTTCAGCTCGGCCAGCTGCTGCTCGCGGATCAGGATTTCGAGCAGCTTGCGGGCGCGGGCCAGCAGGCCGGGGGCCTCCAGCAGCGACTGGCGGTCTTCGTCCGTCAGCTCCATGTTGGAGCAGATGAAGTTGATGATACCGCGCTTCGAGTCGATGTTCTTGATGGCGAAAGCCGCCTCCTTGGGCATCGACGGCGACACGTTGATGATGTTCAGCGCCACGTCGCGGATCGAGTCCACGAGAGCCTCGAACTCGATGCTCTTCACATCGGGAGTCGAATCGCGCAGGGCCGTCACCCGGGCCTTGAAATAAGGTTCGGTGGTGATGTACTCCGTGATCTCGACCTTCTCCAGGCCGTTCAGGATCACCGTGAGGTTGCCGTTGGGCATTTCGAGGATCTTGATGATCCGCGCGGCCGTGCCGACCTTGTACATGTCGTCCGGCGCGGGGTCCTCGACGTCGCTTTCGCGCTGCAACACGGCGCCCAGAATACCGCCTTCGGCATTCACGGCGCGCACGAGGTTGATGCTCTTGTCGCGGCCCACCGTGATGGGCGTGATGGCGCCGGGGAAAAGCACCGACGAACGCAGCGTGAGAATGGGTATGATTTCGGGCACTTCGACCTCCTCCACAGGCTCGTCGCCGCCGGTCACGATGGGGATCACGCGGTGATTGCCGTCGAGCAGCTCGGGGACGAGATTCACGTCGTCTACTTCGATGGTTTTGATCTTATCTTTTTTGCTCATAGGATATACAGATATATAATGGTGCAAATATAACGATTTTTTAGAAATTTTATTTTATCTTTGACAGAATGTTAATAACTTTGCATCCCTGAAAACAAAGTAAAATTCAACGCGCCATGCAAATCGCAGACAAATACGCACCGCAGCAGATCGAATCCAAATGGTACGACTACTGGATCGAACAGCATATTTTCCACTCGGAACCCGACCAGCGGGAACCCTACACGATCGTCATCCCTCCCCCCAACGTGACGGGCATGCTCCACATGGGGCACATGCTCAACAACACGTTGCAGGACGTGCTGGTGCGCCGCGCCCGCATGTCGGGAAAGAACGCCTGCTGGGTGCCGGGCATGGACCACGCGTCGATCGCCACCGAAGCCAAGGTGGTAGCGATGCTGCGCGAAAAGGGCATCGAAAAGTCGTCGCTCACGCGCGAGGAGTTCCTCCGCCACGCCTGGGAATGGAAGGAGAAATACGGCGGCGTGATTCTCAAACAGCTGCGCAAGCTGGGCGCCTCGTGCGACTGGGACCGCACGTGCTTCACGATGGACGAAGCCCGCACGGAGAGCGTTCTGCGCGTCTTCTGCGACCTCTACGAGAAAGGCAAGATCTACCGCGGCGTAAGGATGGTCAACTGGGACCCCGCGGCGCAGACGGCCCTCTCGGACGAGGAGGTGGTCTTCAAGGAGTCGCACGGCAAGCTCTACTACCTGCGCTACAAGGTCGAGGGAACCGACCGGGCGATCATCGTCGCCACGACGCGCCCCGAGACCATTCTGGGCGATACGGCGCTGTGCGTCAACCCCAATGACGAGCGTTACAAGTCCCTGCCCGCCGACGCCCGCGTCGTCGTGCCGCTGGTGGGACGGTCGATCCCGGTGATCCGCGACGAATACGTCGACATCGAGTTCGGAACGGGCGCCCTGAAGGTGACTCCGGCCCACGACGTGAACGACTACATGCTGGGCGAGAAATACGGGCTGGAGACCATCGACATCTTCAACGACGACGGCACGATCAACGACAAGGTGGGCATGTACGTGGGTCAGGACCGCTTCGACGTGCGCCGGCAGATCGAAAAGGACCTCGACGCGGCGGGCCTTTTGGAAAAGACCGAAGATTACACCAACAACGTGGGCTATTCGGAGCGCACGGGCGTGGCCATCGAGCCGAAACTCTCGATGCAGTGGTTCCTCTCGATGCAGGAGCTGGCCGAACCGGCGACGAAGGCCGTGATGGAGGATGCGATCCGTTTCGTGCCCGAGAAATACAAGAACACCTACCGCCACTGGATGGAGAACATCAAGGACTGGTGCATCTCGCGCCAGCTGTGGTGGGGCCAGCGCATTCCGGCGTACTATCTTCCCAAAGGCGGCTTCGTGGTGGCCCTGACGGCCGAAGAGGCGTTGGAAAAGGCCCGCGAGAAGGCCGGCGACGCCTCGTTGCAGCTGACGGACCTGCGGCAGGACGAGGATGTGCTCGACACGTGGTTCTCGTCGTGGCTGTGGCCCATCTCGGTATTCGACGGCATCCGCTTCCCGGACAACAGGGAGATCGGCTACTACTACCCCACCAACGATCTGGTGACCGGTCCCGACATCATCTTCTTCTGGGTGGCCCGCATGATCATGGCCGGCTACGAATACCGCGGCGAAAAGCCCTTCTCGAACGTCTACTTCACGGGCATCGTGCGCGACAAGATCGGCCGCAAGATGTCCAAGCAGCTGGGCAACTCGCCCGATCCGCTGGACCTGATTGCCCAATACGGCGCCGACGGCGTGCGTATGGCCATGCTCATTTCGTCGTCGGCCGGCAACGACGTGATGTTCGACGAGGCGCTGTGCGAGCAGGGCCGCAACTTCGGCAACAAAATCTGGAACGCCTACCGCCTCCTGAACGGCTGGGCGGTGGACGCCGCAGCGGCGCAAAGCGAGAACAACCGTCTGGCCGTGGCGTGGTTCGGGCAGGCGTTGGGCCGCTCGCTGCGCCAGATCGCCGAGGATTTCAAGTCATACCGCATCTCGGAGGCCTTCAAGGAGGCTTACCGCCTCTTCTGGGACGATTTCAGCGGCTTGTACCTCGAGATGGCGAAGCCCGCCTACGGACAGCCCATCGACGCCCCGACGATGGAGGCGACGAAGGGCTATTTCGACGCCCTGATGCGCGTGCTGCACCCCTTCATGCCGTTCGTCACGGAAGAGATCTGGCAGGACCTCGCGCCCCGCGCCGAAGGCGCTTCGATCTGCGTGGCGCAGATGCCCGAGCCTGCGGCCGAAGACGCCGCGATGCTGGCGCGCTTCGAACTAGCGAAGGAGATCATCACCTCGGTGCGCAACATCCGCAACCAGAAGAGCCTGCCGCAGAAAGAGGCGCTGACGCTCCGGGTCATCGCCGATGAGAACTATCCCGCGGAGTTCGCCCCCGTCGTGATGAAGATGGCCAACCTCACGGCCATCGAGACCGTGGCGGAGAAGGACCCGGCGGCCGCGGCGTTCATCGTCAAGACGACGCAGTACTTCGTGCCGATGGCCGGAAAGATCGACGCCGAGGCCGAGCGCAAAAAACTCGCGGACGATCTGGCCTACTACGAGGGATTCCTCGCCTCGGTGATGAAGAAGCTCTCGAACGAGCGGTTCGTCGCCTCGGCGCCCGAGAAGGTGGTGGCCAACGAGCGCGCCAAGCAGGCCGACGCCGAAGCCAAGATCACGGCGATCCGCGAACAGTTGGCGGCGCTCGAATCCGGCAAATAAGCATTAAAACAGCTATCATGGCCCTACGATACAAACTCCTCCTGTCATGCTGCGCCCTGACCATGACGGCAGCCTGTGCCTATGCCCGGGGATTCAGACTGGAGGGAAGGATCGAGGGACTGCAAGCCGGAGACACCCTCCGTTTCGAGCGTATTCTCCTGCCTTCATGGAAGTACGGCCCGGGATTCGACGTCGTAGTCCGCAAACCGGGCGCATTCCGTCATCGGGGGAAGTCGGAACACGACCAGTACTACCTGATGACCTACCGCCCGAAAGCCGGAAGAGCCGCAGCCGGGGATCGCGGAGGCAAACCCGTCATCGTCAGGCCCGGCGATAGGATCGGCATGACCGGCTCGACGGATGCGATCTATTATTGCCGTCTCGGCGGAGGAATTTACGACGAGCCCATGCTGTCGAGCCTGCTGGCGGTCGATGATTCGCTCGGCCGGGTCCGGGGGCGTTATCTGGAAAATGCACGGGAAGCGTCGGAGCGGAACGATACGGCAGCCAGCCGGGAATGGGGCGGAAAATTCAACCGATTTTACAACGGCAATCCCGGCGTAGAACGAAAGGATATGCTGCGCAAAGCCTACGAAGCGGCCAATCCGCACGGAAGCCTGTACCTGTTGATCGACAGGATACCCAAGTTGTCGTACACCCCGGCCAAGGAGGCGCGCAGGTTTTACAAGACATTGTCCGAAGGGTTGAAAACGAGCTATTTCGGCCGGATGTACGCAGACTGCATGGCAAGAATGGAACAACTCGCCGAAGGAAAACCGGCGCCGGATTTCACACTGGCAACGACCGAAGACCGTACTGTCGCCAAGGCTGATTTCAAAGGCCGATACCTGCTGCTCTACCATTGGGGATTGTGTCCCGGCTCGATCCATATCGACCGGCAGGTGAGCGATCTGTTCGAAAAGTACAAGGACAAAGGGTTGCAGGTGGTGGGACTGACCGAATCCATCGCCGATATCCGGAGCGTATACGAAAGTCTGCCCGCAGGCAAAAAAACGCCGTCGCCGGGTGTGGACGACATGCGCCCCGTGCTGGCCGGCATGCTGGAACACGGATGGATCGAAGCGGAACTGGAAACCGGTCATCCGGAAAACCGGCAGATCATGGAAACGTATGCCATCGAAGGCCGGCCGTTCTTCGTTCTGATCGGTCCGGACGGCACCATACTGGCACGCAATTACACGAATGCCTTTTACCAGGCGAAAAAGATTCTGGACAAGGAACTGGGCGGAACGGCCGCCGAATGAACCGCGAAACGGCCGGCGGCGGGACGGCAGGCGCAAGCCCCGGAAAACCGGACCGGAACATCCCGTCATAAACTCTATGTTTGATCTCTAATCTACGAATATTTTGTCTCCGATCACCATCTACACCGACGGCTCGGCCCTCGGAAACCCCGGGCCGGGCGGCTACGGCGCAGTGCTTCTCTCGGGACACCACCGCAAGGAGCTGTCGCAGGGATTCCGCCTCACGACCAACAACCGCATGGAGCTGATGGCCGTGTGCGTGGCGCTCGAAACGCTCAAGTTCGAGGGTTCGGACGTGGTCATCTACTCCGATTCGAAATACGTCGTCGACGCCGTTTCGAAAGGCTGGGTCTTCGGCTGGGTCCGCAAGGGATTCGCGGGCAAGAAAAACCCCGATCTCTGGATGCGTTTCCTGCGCGTGTACAACCGCCACAACGTCCGTTTCGTCTGGGTCAAGGGCCACGCCGAAACAGTCGAGAACAACCGCTGCGACTGTTTGGCCGTGGCGGCGGCCAACGACAAGGCGCACTGGCTCGAAGACACGGGCTACGACCCCGCAGAGCGGTAAAACGGGACGCGCCACACCGTTTTTTCGGCAGAAAGTCCACCATAATCCATCGAATTATCGTACATTTTTCGCTTTTCGGGTTATTATTCCTATCTTTACGCCGCTAATTGCGTAACCAACAAACATACGCTCCGAATGTTCAAAACATACATGCGGCTGTTGGGTTTTGCCCGGCCGATCAAGAAATACGCGATCCCCTACTTCTTCTACTCGCTTTTCTACGCGTTGTTCAACTCGCTGACGTTCATGCTGATCATCCCGATCCTGAACACCATGTTCGACGCGAACTACTCCTTCGAATACGTCGAAAAGCTGCCTCCCCTGGAACTCAATCAGGACTACCTCGCAACACTTTTCAACTTCGCCTATTCGCACATCTTCGAACAATACGACCGCCAGAACGTACTGATGCTGCTGGCCATTGTAGCCATCTGCATCAGCCTGATGAGCAACCTGTTCCGCTACCTCGGCGCATGGACCATGGAGAACATGCGCACGCGGACCCTGCAACGCATGCGCAACGAAATGTTCTCGCGCGTGATGGACATGAACGTGGGCTATTTCTCGGACCAGCGCAAGGGCGACATCATTTCGAAAATCACCTCCGACGTGGGCGTGGTGCAGTTCTGCATCACCAACACTCTCCAGGTGTCGTTCCGCGAACCGTTTCTGATCATCGGCTACATCGTGATGATGGTGGCCATTTCGTGGGAGCTGGCCATCTTCTCGGTGCTGTTCCTCCCGGTGGTGGCCCTGCTGATCGGCAGCATCGTGAAGAAACTCCGCCACCCGGCCCGCACCAACCAGCAGCGCATGGGCGAGATGGTCTCGACGCTCGACGAGTCGCTCTCGGGCATCAAGGTCATCAAGAGCTATAACGCCACGGAATACATCAAGCAGAAATACTACGCCATCAGCGCCGACCTGGCGCGCCTGACCCTCTCGATGGCCCGCCGGCAGCAGCTGGCCTCGCCGATGAGCGAGTTCCTCGGCATCACGGCCGTGGGCGTGATCCTCGTCTTCGGCGGTTCGCTCGTGGCCAAAGGCGTGCTCGACCCCGGCGGATTCATCGCCTTCATCGCCATCTTCTCGCAGATCACGCGCCCCGTGCGCACCTTCATCGACCAGTTCGCCAACATCAACCAGGGAATCGCCGCCGGAGAGCGCATCTTCTCGATCATCGACACGAAACCCGAAATACAGGACAAACCCGGCGCCCGGGAACTCACGGGGCTGAAAGAGAAAATCGAATTCCGCGACGTGCACTTCACCTACGACGGGGAGCGCGAAGTGATCGACGGCATTTCGTTCGAGATACGCCGCGGGCAGACCGTGGCTCTGGTCGGTCCCTCGGGAGGCGGCAAGTCGACGCTGAGCGAGCTGCTGCCCCGCTTCTACGACCCCTCGGCGGGAGAAATACTCATCGACGGCATCTCGCTGCGCGACTATACGCAGGAGAGCGTGCGCGCCCATATGAGCGTCGTGGCGCAGGACACCGTGCTTTTCAACGACACCATCGAAGGCAACATCGCCATGGGCAAGGCCGGAGCTTCGCACGAGGAGATCGTCGAGGCGGCCCGAATCGCCAATGCCGACTGCTTCATCACCGAAGCGCCCGAAGGCTACCGGACCAATATCGGCGACCGCGGCGTGAAACTTTCGGGCGGCCAGCGGCAGCGTCTCTCCATCGCCCGCGCCGTATTGAAAAACCCCGACATCCTGATTCTCGACGAAGCGACTTCGGCCCTCGACACCGAGAGCGAAAAACTCGTGCAGGACGCCCTCAACAACCTGCTCAAAGGCCGTACGTCGGTGGTCATCGCCCACCGCCTGTCGACCATCCACAACGCCGACCTGATCGTTGTCGTCGACCACGGCCGCATCGCCGAACAGGGCACGCACAACGAGCTGATGGAACGCAACGGCATCTACGCCAAGCTGATCGAAATGCAATCCTTCGACTAAAATGACCGAGCGGGAAAAGATGCTCGCCGGCGGGTGGTTCGACCCCCGGGATGCGGAACTCACCGCCATCCGGGACAACGCCACGCGCCTGATGCACCGCCTCAACGTCGAACTCTGCGGCCACGACGACGCCTACCGCGCCGCACTGCGCGAGCTGTGCCCCGGCTGCGAAGGATTCATCCGCGAACCGTTCCGCTGCGATTACGGACTCAACATCTCAATCGGCGAAGGGTCGTTCGTCAATTTCGACTGCGTGTTCCTCGACCTGGCACCGATCCGCATCGGCCGCCACACGCTCATAGGTCCCAAAGTGCAGCTGCTCACCGCCCTGCATCCGTTCGACGCGACACAGCGCCGCACTGGACTCGAAGCGGGCCGTCCGATCACCGTCGGCGACGACTGCTGGCTGGGCGGAGGGGTGATCGTCTGCCCGGGCGTCGCCATCGGCGACCGTTCGGTCATCGGCGCCGGAGCCGTCGTGACGCGCGACATCCCGGCCGACTCGGTGGCCGTGGGAAACCCGGCGCGCGTGATCCGCACGCTGACGCGGCAGGACGAAACCGAATAGCGCCGCCGCGCAAAAAATCATCCGGACAAAATTCGTTTTCTCCCGAAATTTTCTATTTTTGCAGAAACATCGAAAAAAGGGTATTTCTGCCATGCACTCCGAACAAGCCGCCCCCGACCTGCTGCAAAAATCACTCGACGCCTCCGGCGTCGGATGGTGGCAGCTCGACTTCGGACAGCGCGAAATGACCTGTTCGCGGCTGGCGGCGGACCTTTTCGGCGCAGATCGCACCCGCATTTCGTTCGAGGAGGTCTACCTGCTGCCCGGCGAGGAGCACCGGGCGCGCATTTACACCCGCTGCGCCGCCCTCAAGGTCTCCGACTCGCTCGACGAAACGTTCGTCACGGCCAACGGCGACAGATGCCTGCAAGTCAGAGCCGTGGCTGCCGCCAACGATCCGCTGACGGGCGTCCGCTCGGTTTTCGGAACCGTCCGCCGCGTTACGGAAGGCACTCCCGAAAATGCCGAACTAGCCTCCATCAATCAGAGTTACAAGGCGACGCAACGCAATTACAGCCACCTCGCACAACTGATCGAACACCTGCCGATCGGCT
>OGRY01002432.1_pt1 | contig 11878 bp, 12 predicted proteins | sample 1553551 | NCBI WGS metagenome assembly OGRY01 (sample SAMEA2580101, study PRJEB22360) | human gut metagenome | biome: human gut; feature: human-associated habitat; material: faeces | place: Denmark | collected 2008/2010
TTGAAGTGCATTCCCGGCAAATTCTTCCTTTCTGCGAAAGCGTAATTGGCCGGGAAAACCGCCGTATGACAGTTTTTGCGGACAGCCTGCTGCTGCATCCGTAAAACCCCGAAGCGGTTCCGCCGGCAAACGGACCCAGCGGAGGGAAAGAAAGAAAGTTTCACGGAAAAGACAAAAAACACTGTATTATGGCAAGACGCACGAAAAGAAAGGTCGAAAAATCTCTGATGGTCGTTGATACCAAGCGGGAAATCATAGACATTCTGCAAATCACGAACCGGCGTTTCATGTACAATCCGCAGACCGGCATTCTGATTCTGGGGGATGAAGCATACGGTAAAAGTATCGCCGGCTCCCACGCGCAGGAGTTCTACGATTCGCAGGCGGGCGGTTGCTTCGACGATTATCTGCGCGGGTGGATCGGCACCTCGAAAAGTTATCCCCGCGGGGTCATCCATTTTGCCCCTGCCGTCATCATGGAGCAGTTCGACCGGGGATTCGACGCCTTGCAGATGTTCGCCCGGCTCGAAGGCACAGGAGGCGACACCGTGATCCGGGGCTTTTGCCGCTTGTGGGAAGAGCGGATCGGAGCGATATTGTCTGCCTCCCTCGGCGGCAGAGCAACCGCCCAGGGGGAGGGGCCGGCCTGCGGCGGGCCAGTTTCCCGTTTGTACGCCGCCGCACCCCGGCGGTCTCTCTGTTATACTCTTTCCCTCCTTTCCCTTATACGCGGCCGGGCCGCACCTCCTTTTCTATGTTTTCTCTTTCCGCTTTCCCCGCTTCATCCCCCGTCGTCGCCGCCTGGGGTTTTGCCGGACGCAAAGGTCGGCTGCCGCGCTTGATCCTCCGGCTTGAAGTGCATTCCCGGCCAAATTCTTCCTTCTGCGAAGCGTAATTGGGCCGGTAAAGCCGTCGGATGAAGCTCATCCGACAGCCATGAACCGCATCCGTAAAAATCCCGAAGCGGTTCCGCCAGCGAACGAACCGAGCAAAGGGAAAAAGAAACGACGATTTTCAGGTAACGGCAGAACTAACCAACCTGCCACAAACAAACTTCTATTATGATACATACACACACGATCGGACGCATCGGCAAGGACTGCAGGGTCATCACGGGTACGCACGGCTCATTCATGGCAATGGATATAGCCGTGGACGATTATTCGAAAGGGCAGAACGTCACTACATGGGTCAGGGTCAAGAGCAACCGCGAGAACCATATCCGCCTGGCCGAGTATCTGACCAAAGGACGGCTGGTGCTGGTCGATGGCACCCTCTCCGCCTCGCTGTGGGAGGACCGCAACGGCAATAGCCAGACGCAGCTTACCATCACGGCGGACTCGATCGCCTTCATCGGCGCCGGCAAACGCGACGCGGCCGGAGCCCGGGCGGAGGACAACGCCCCGGCGCCCTCCGCTGCGCCGCAGGACGACACGGACGACCTGCCTTTCTGATATAGCCGCCATATCGCAGGAAGTCAAGTCTTACTAAATGTAGTATATACTATACATAGTACATTAGTATCTCTCCTTACGGGTACGGGTTGTAGTATATGCTACATTTAGTATCATAGTAAAGTAGTAAATACTATGTTCCTTAAATGCGTATTTGCGTAAAATAGTATTCGCTAATTATAGTATTTACTAAAAATAGTATTATCTTTGTACATGGAATAAAAGAGTGAGAACGATGACGAAAATCATTGCTGTCTTGAACCACAAGGGTGGGGTCGGCAAGACGACCACTACCGTCAATCTGGCTGCCGCACTGCGGCAGAAGAAAAAACGTGTGCTGGCCATCGACATGGACGGCCAGGCCAACCTCACGGAATCCTGCGGCCTCTCCATCGAGGAGGAGCGGACCGTTTACGGGGCGATGAAGGGCGAGTACCCCTTGCCGCTGGTTGAGACGGAGGGCGGCTTTACCGTCGCACCTTCCTGCCTCGACCTCTCGGCGGCCTTATCAACGAGCCGGGGCGCGAGCTGATCCTCAAGGGGCTGATCGCCCGGCTGCCCGACGGCCGGAAATTCGATTACATCCTGATCGACTGCCCGCCCTCGCTGGGTCTGCTGACACTCAACGCCCTCACCGCAGCTCACTATCTGATTATCCCCGTTCAGGCCCAGTTCCTCGCCATGCGCGGCATGGCCAAGATCACGAACGTGGTCGCCACTGTCCGGGAACGCCTGAACCCGGCGCTGGAGATTGGCGGCATCGTCATCACCCAGTTCGACGGACGTAAGACGCTCAACAAGAGTGTGGCCGAGCTGGTCAAGGATGCGTTCTGCGACAAGGTGTTCCAGACGGTCATCCGCGACAACGTGTCGCTGGCCGAAGCGCCCATCAAAGGCAAGGACATCTTCGAGTACAGCCGCAATAGCAACGGCGCCAAGGACTACATGGCTTTGGCGCAAGAGGTACTGAAATTAAAGTAGACCGATATGGGCAAGAGCGATTTATTGAAAGACAGCATGAAGACCGGACTGGACGGGCTGCTGTCGCCTACCGGGAAAACCCCGCAACCGCAGCGTCCGGCAGCGCCCGTCGCGGAAAAGGAGCCTGCGGTGCATTGCATTTTCGTCATCGACAGGAGCATCCATACCCGCATGAAGTACCTCTCCATCGAAAAGGAGGTCTCCCTGAAAGAGATCGTGAACGAGGCTATGAAAGAGTACCTGGCAAAAAACGGGAAATAAGGGAGCACCCCTTATTTCCCGTTTTTATGCCCGTAACGTTTCCGTCATCACATTCCGACAGCGGCGGTTACAACATATCGTCCATCGACAAGCCTTTGTAGGAAATCAGGCATTGGAAAATCCGGAAGAAAACTTTTCGCCCGAAAAAAGACACCCCGCGAAAATTTTCGCGGGGCATTCTTTTTTCGATTCCGGCACAATCCCGTCAGCACCCTCTCGGGCCGCAGCATCCTCCTCTTCTGTGGTGTTTCCGACCGTGGTGCCCGTAATCGCAGCAATGCCCGTCGTGGTCGCAATCGCGGCATTCCCGGCATGCCTCGTTCCCCTTGCAGCCGCGGCAGTCGGAACAATCCGTGTTGCAGGTGCACTTTTCACAGTCGCACTCCTCGCAGCAGCACTCCACTTTCGCTTTGCCATCCTCTTTCTTCTCTCCGTCCTGAGCCGTAAAGGCGGTGAGGGAAAGTGCTCCGACAAGGAACAGGCATCCAAAAATGAACTTTTTCATAACTCGTATCTAAAAATAAGTGAAACACATATATTCTCCAAACGTCCGGCCTACCGTCGACATTGCATCCCTTTCAGTCTTTCTGCCGTATCCTGTACAAATATAATAAAATTCCTCCGGATTCCAAATTCGGAGGAATGAACCTTCTGCCCAAAGCGTGTTGTCCGCTCTCTGTCCAAGACGTCCCTACCTGCCGTATCTACTGACGCAGCATTCGCCAGGCTATAATTCGTTATGCGAAAGAATCTTCTCCGCACCTCGGATAGGGTGCTCCCCGTCGAGCGGCAGAGCCTGTTTTTCCTGTTTTCAGGTTCACTTCGCCTCTCTTCCCTGCCGTTCTCCCCTGTACTTCGTTTTCCGCTGGGAAGCCTCCCGGTCCCGGAAAGGCCCGGCCGATGCGCCGTACGGCCATTACCTACCCGGATTTATAATCCGGTCTGTCCATGAGGCCGCGGTCTTTCGTCCGCACTCCCCGATTGTGCCGTAAAGATAGAAAATGCGAGTTTTGCAGGCCAGGAAACGGCCCGCTTTTTTCTGCGGACCATCCTATCCTGTTGTACACTGGAGCCCGACCGCATATAACGGCTCCCGCCTCTATCGGACTGAAACTCGCCCAATGGATGACAGCGCCGAAAAAGCTTACGACCGGAAGATCGACAACGAGCGATAAGGAATGCGGCGACAGCTATCGGGACGAAAAAGAGACAGGAACGGCCGGGCGCATCCGGCGTCCGGCTATGCCATGAACAGCAGTCCGATAACGCAACCGGTCAAAAACTGCACCCCGCGGAGAACCCGTAATACCCTCCCTTTACCGGAGCGGCTACCGGGGTGAAAACAATGTTATATTCTTTCTTCCTCTTTTTCTGAAAGGCTTTTTGCCACAACCGGCAGCTCTACTCGCCGATCCGCGCACTCAGTATACCTACTCCCGCACCCGCCACGACATCGTGGAGCCAGTGTCTGCCGTTGTACATCCGCATGAACCCGACCCCGGCCGCAACGGCATAGGCTCCGGCCCCGTACCAACCGCCGTACTCTATCCGCACCAGCTCCGCACCCATGAAAACGGTGGCCGTATGCCCCGAAGGGAAGGAGTTGTGTCCCGAAAACTCCGGTCTTTTTTCGTCGATGCACAACTTCGGGATGTTCGTCAGAACGGCCAGCGCCGCATAGGAGGTAGCGACGATAAACACCCTGTCGCGGAATGAATGTCTCGCCTTGATGCCGGCGCAGCCCAGCATCAGGGAGCCGGCGACAGGCAGATACTGGATATAATCGTCGAATTCGAGCCGCCGGCCATCGCCCCGTATGCCGATCGCGCTGCGGGTAACGTTGCGGCTGCCGTTCCGGGTGAAAATCGGAGCGAGTGCAACGGCCCCGACTCCGATCAAAGAGGCGGGCAGGATCGTCTGCCGCCACTCGAAATCATAATTCCTTACATTTTTGTCGCTGACGGATAAAGAATCGCAATCCGTCCACTGCCCGTACATCTTCATCGGCAGGAGGATCGTAAGGGCTACTGCCAAAATCAGATTTTTAGCATCCATGTGGTTTGCTCAGCCTCGCCGGTTCTCGCTCGGCTATGAATAAGACAAGTACTGAAACGTGAAACCGGTATGTATCCATCCTTCCTGGCCAGGCTGTACGCCTTAACTCGAAAATGGAGACGGCAGCACCATGCAAACGACATGGAGAACCATCATGCCAAAAATCTTGTTATCCCGATTAAAGTTTCCTACGCTTTATTACAGCAAGATGAAGACACAACGTTTCCTTGAATGACTGTTATGATATTCGCTTTTTACATTTTGAGGAATGATTTGGAAGTTGGATGACGAGAATAAAAGACGCGGAGCCGCCCATCGGTCACTCCTCTGTAAAAGGCGGTAGGAAAGCCCTCGATAACGGAATGGCAACGGCAGCTCCACGCGTACGCGGAGAACCGTCATGCCCATCTTGTTATCGTGATTAAAGTTTCCTACGCTTTATTACAGCAAGACACAGACACAACGTTCTTCTTATTCTTGAAACGACATCGTAACCGATGCCGCAGGTTTATATCATAGGCAACATATTTTGTTTATACTGAGTTTATGCCGAAGCCTTGCAAGCAGGCATCTAATCTACTACTTTTATTCGTGTCACTTGATCAGTTTCCGCCCGCCGTTGCCGCCGCTTTCCAATACCTCCATCTGCCGGATGGCGATCCGGTTGAGCCTGACGAGACGCTCGCCCTGCGGTATGCCCTGCTCGATGAATACGGCATTGAGGTTTTCCATATTCGAGAGGCATATCAACTCGTTGATCGTGGCATAGTCGCGGATGTTCCCTTTCGAATCCGGGTTTGCCTCACGCCATTGCCCAGCCGTCACGCCGAACATCGCCACGTTCAGCACGTCCGCTTCGCTGGCATAGATGACATTCGCCTGGGCGGGCGTAACCTCCGCCGGGATCAGGTTCTGCTTGATCGCGTCGGTGTGGATGCGGTAGTTTATCTTGGACAGTTCGCGTTTCGCGTTCCAGCCGAGTTGTGCCTGTTCCTGCTCTTTCAGCCGTTGGAACTCTTCGATCAGGTAGAGTTTGAAAGGAACGCTTATTGCGGAGCCGAACTCGAACGCGATATCCTTGTGGGCATAAGTCCCGCCATAACGCCCCTTTTTCACAACAATGCCGATGGCATGCGTACACTCTATCCATTCGGAAGCACTCAGTACGAAGGAGGGCAATCCTGCACTCTTTCTAAAGTGGTCGAATTCGACCACTTTGAAATCGGGGTTATGAATAACTTCCCATGTGCCGAGAAATTCGATGGCATAGCGGTTTCTTATCCAATTCTTGATTATGTCCGCGGCCCGGTTGTCCCCCTCTTTGGCCGAAGCCATATCAGTAAGGGATATATAGTCCCGTTCTTCTATACTAAGAACGGTAACCGGGGTGCTCTGTACCGTAATCTTTGCCATTATCGTTATAACGTCTTGTATTCTTTTCTGTGTCGTATGTTGTATTTTAATTGTGGCGAATTCGACATAATTAAAAACGGGATTATAAACTTTCTCTCAGATGCCGATAAATTCAAGTGTATTCCGGTTGCGCAACCAATCCGTGATAAAGAAATCACCGTCTTTGGCACGCAACATATCTGTCAAACAAATATAGTCCTCGTCATTGACTTTAACGACGTTTATTTCGGTATCTTTTACTGTAATCTTTGCCATTCAACTACCGATTGTCGGAATTTCAGCCGCAAAGATACGAACAATTCATGGAATTATATCCGTTGGATGAACTATTTACGGCCGGCCGGCGACGGTTGTCGGCACGACCGGCCGAACCGAAGGAGACAGCCAGCGGAACTGTCGCTGAGGAGAGGAGAAGGCCGGGCGCGGAACCTCGGCTTTCCATCGTTGGAACTCTTTAACGATTATAGTTCAAATTCGACGGAAATCCAACTCGCAAATTTGAGAGCTATATCTTATGGGCATAGGTTCCGCCATAACGACCCGATTGGGAAACGATGCCGATTGCATTCGTCGTATTGATCCACTTCTGCGGCGACAGGGTAAAGGCGTTTAATCGGGCTTCCTTTCTAAACCCGTCGAATTCGAGGGGTTTGAAATCCGGATTGTACAAGCAACTATTTGCGACTGAAAATTCTATCGGTCTGTTCCGTAGAGATGATGAACTTGGATGCCCTTCGTCCTGTCGGCCTTTCCCTGTTATATCGCGCAACTCGTTCCGAGTACTTTTCATCGGCGGGTTAATCTTTTTTGTTTTCGGGCCGTTTGTACCCCGAGAGGGAATCTCCCTTTCTATCCTTCCCTCTGCCTCTTTCCCCGCTTCGTTTCCGGCGTAGCTCCCATTCTTTTATACAGATAGTATTCCTTTGCCTCCCGTCTCGCCGGCATTCCCGTCGGCGGGATTTTCCCATGCGAAGGTACAGCGTTATTCCGGTCGTCAAGTACCGCTTTGCTAACCGGCCTGCGGATTGAACGGCAGCCTTCCGCAAATCGAAGATGAACTTCCGGTTCCCCTCCTTGCCTTGCCTGTCGGGTTGGGTATTCCGTGAAATCCCCCGGCTGTTTGCTTGCCTTTCCTTCATTTTCCCGCTGTGTGTCCTGCATGTAAAATCTTTCCCGACGAGGAAGCCGGAAGGCTTTCAGGAGAGGGGAAGAAAAAGAAAGTTCAACACATAAAAATTCAATGTTATGCACAGCAAGATTTTTCAAATTACCCGAACCAGGGTGTACCAGGACAACTATCTGAACGAGGGCACGCTTACGCAGGGCGACGACAGTTTCTTCGATTATTGCGCCGAGATCGACGACAAGGAGCGCAAGCATCATATCGGTGTATTGGTCAACCATATCCTGCCCGAGGGCATGTTCGAGCTTGTCTCCGAGGATGTCATCCGTTACATCGGCGGTGCGGATAAATGGCAGGCGGATTTCGTGGCCGGGGGGGGGGGGCTATTATTCCGCAGCAAGGCGGAAGCCGTTACCCCCGACAAGGTTCTGGAGTGGATTGGCCCGGTCTATCAGCTTGAAAAGTACCTGAAAAACCCGCTCGATACGGCCTACTGGTTCTACACGGACGAGGAGGGTTGCCGATCCTATGCCGAACAGTCCTACGAGTTCATGCGGGAAGTGTGTGAGTTGGAACCAGGCACGCTGCTCTACATCGGCGGTGTCATCGACTATCATTTCTGACCTTGAAAATACGGAATAATAAGCCTCCTGCCCCAAGCGGCGGGAGGCTTATTGTCCATATCCCGACCCTCTGCTTGTGCTGTTCGTGCCGGCAAAAGCCTCCCGTACCCCATTGTACGAGTATGCGGAAAGCCCGTCATCTCTCGCCAGTCAATCCATTCTGATAGGGCCATGCTGGACATCTTGTTACAAGAATAACCCTTTTTTCATTATCTCGATTGCATTTTGTCCGAAAGTCCGTCTTCCTGCAGCGATTTCTGCCCTTTGTACCCCGCTTGGGGCCCTTCCTTTTCTATCCTTTCTTTTGCCGCTTTATCCGCTTCATCCCCCGCCGTCGCCGCTCGGGGTTTTACAGACGCAAAGGTTGGCTGGCCGCGCTGGATACGGCGGTTTGAAGTGCATTCCCTGCAAATTCTTCCTTCTGCGAAGCGTAATTGGCCGGGAAAACCGCCGTATGACAGCTCTTTCGGACAGCCTGAAACCGCATCCGTAAAAATCCCGAAGCGGTTCCGGCAGGAAACGAACCGAACAAAGGGAAAAAGAAAAACCGAGATTAAAACGCAAAGACATGGAGAAAATCAAACTGGCCGTCTACAACGAGTACGCATTAGGGTATATCATGCCCGAACGCCCCGACACATTCTACACCTTAAAGGATAGCGTCTTGCGCGGCGCCCCGTGGCGCGTGATGCGCGAGCCCTATTTCATCGGGCCGAACGCTACCGTCAGACTGGCGAGCCGCAAGGATTTCGAGGATTTCGGGCTCTCGTTCGAAGGGTACGACGATCCGATGTACGAGTTCGATACCACCCTAAGCCACAACCGCAGAACCTCAAAACAAATCAATTATAAACCGTTAAATTCAAGTGCATTATGGAAAACATCGTTTCGACCGAAAAAAACATCGTATCGCTGGCCTTGGCCGACATTCAGCCCAGTACCTACAACCCGCGCAAGCGATTCGATGAAGCAGCCCTCGCCGAACTCGCCGCAAGCATCCGCCGGCAGGGGGTCCTGCAACCTATCGGCGTGCGCCCCGTGGCCGACACCGGCCGCTTCGAGATTATCTTCGGCGAACGCCGCTATCGCGCCTCGCTCATGGCGGAACAGGCGGAAATCCCGGCTATCGTCTTGGACGTTTCGGACGAGGAGGCCCAAGAGATGGCCGTGACGGAAAACCTGCAACGTGAGGACGTCAGCCCCATGGAGGAGGCCAACGCCTATCAAAAGCTCATCGAAAACGGTCGCCACGACGTACCCTCGCTGGCCGTTCAGTTCGGCAAGAGCGAAAACTACATCCGCACGCGATTGAAATTCCTCTCCCTGATACCCGAAATCGCGGAGCTCTTGGAGGCGGACGAGCTGACGGTCGGCGTGGCGGGCGAAATCTGCCGCTACGGAGAAGACATCCAGCGCGACGTGTACGACAATCATCTGAAAGAGGGAGTATACGGGTACAACAGTTGGCGCGGTCTGAAAGCTTCCGACGTGGCGAAGAACATCGAGCGGCAGTACACGACCGACCTCGACCGCTACCGGTTCGACAAGACCCTCTGCATGTCGTGTCCCCACAACACCAATAACATGACCCTGTTCTGCGAGGGCGGGTGCGGCAACTGCACCAACCGTTCGTGCTTGGACGAAACGAACGCCTCGTACCTCGCCGAAAAAGCCGTACAGCTCATGGGAATATACCCCGCAACGTTGTGTCATAGGGAATACTGCTATAATGAAACCGTAGTCGAACGCCTTGCATCTATGGGGTACGAGGTCGAAACGCTCAAAACCTATGCCGAGGAGTACCCCGAACAGCCGGTAGCCCCCGAAAAGGAGGACTACGACACCGCCGAGCAGTACGAGCAGGCGTACACGGAGTACGAACGTGCATCCGCCGACTATACGGAAGAGTGCGAGATGATCCGCGAGCGGGTCGCCGCAGGCGAAATGGCATACTATCTCCGTATCGACAACGACGATATTACTCTGTGTTATCTCGAAACGGCGGACACCGCGCCGGAGCAACGACTTTCTCCCATGGAAAAACTCGAAAAGCAAGACGAGCGCAACCGGGAAATCGCCCTCGAAAAGACCGTAGAAGATACCAAGAAGCGGATTTTGGAGGTCGATATGGCCGACACCAAATTCGGTGCGGACGAAGACCGGATGATCTATTTCTTCCTGCTTTCGTCGCTTCGCCGGGAGCATTTCGCCACCGTAGGCATCGAATGTGGAGATGCTTATCACTACCTTACGGACGAGGAAAAGATGCGTATCATCGACAACCTCACGGCCAAGGAAAAAGCACTTATCCGCAGGGATTATCTGCTTGCCAATTTCAAGGGTGCATTCGGGTCGAATGCCATCGCTTCCCTCTTGCTCGATTTCGCGCAGAAACACATGCCCGAGACGCTCGCCGACATCAAGAGCGGGCACAACGAAGTCTACGAGAAACGTCACAAGCGCATCGAGGAGAAGAAAGCCGTCCTGCTCGCGCAGGAAAAGGCGGCGCAGGAGCCGGCCCGGCCCGAGGAGCCACAGGCGGAAACGGACGGACAGACTGACGCGCAACCCGCGGAGGTCGCCGCGTAATCGTTACCAAGGCGGGACGGAGAAATCCGTCCTGCTTTTTTTATCTTTTCCGATAACCGGATAGCGGCCATACAAAGGTATGAACGCACAGGGCGGCCCTCTTTTTTAGCCCCTGCCGCCAGCAGCCCCCCCCCTTTTTTACCGTCTTCTCCCTTTATAGCGGCGTGCACCGCCTGTTTCTCCCTGCTGTTCCACCTTCCCGTCCCCGGTCGGTTTTTTCGGTCGCAAAGGTCGGCTGCCGCGCCGGTTCCGCCGCTTTGAAGTGCATTTCCGGGAAAATTCTTCCTTTCTGCGCAAGTGTAATTTTCCGGAAAAAGCGTCGGAAAGGGCTTGTCCGTCAGCCCCTCGAAGCACCGTAAAACCCGAACGGCTCCGGAAAGGGATGCCGAACAGAGGGACAAACAAAACAAAAATAGATGAATAATGGTACAACAAATTTTGGATGACATTCGGGCGTATTTCGAGGCGAAGACCTCACTGACGCCGCAAGAGCAGGATCTCCTGCAACGACTCAACGAAGGTTTCTATCCCGTTGCCTTGGTCAGTAGGGAAAATTTGCAATCCTGTGGTTTCGACACGCGCTCCATTACGGATACCCAGATGCGAGAACTGGCTAAAAGGATGAGACGCTGTTACGGGGAGCAGTTCTTCTTGTCGAACATGGAAGCTATCGCCGAAGCGTTGGAGTTTCCGTATTATCCGGTGTGCCCGCTTTGCAGCAATCCGCAGATCAGCTTCGACAAACAAACCGGAACGCTTTCTTGCGATGGTTGCGGGCAGGAATGGCACGAACATTTGTACGTGTTGGTCGAGTTTCCCGACGACACGTCCTGTTTCGAGGAGGAACACATCGGCTATCCTTCGTCGGAGGGCAGGGCACGCTATGTCCCGGAATACGACTACATCGAATGCCTCGGGAAAGACCCGGAGCCGAACCGCTATTTCAAGCCGCTCCGCTGGCCGGAATCGCAACCGTATCTTTTCCCCGACGAGCCTGACGAGGCTCTCGATAGCCTGAACGAAGCGATTCTGGACGAGCGCGGTATCAAGGATTTCGGGGAGAATGCGGTATGGGTTCCGCTTTGCAACCTCAAGGACAAGGAGTGAGGAGCCGGATTCCCCGGAAAACTTCCGCATGAATGGAGAGAGGACGGATTTCCGTCCTCTTTTTTCGTCTCGCCGGTCCCCGGCCTGCCTTTTTTATCGGGCACGGGTGTCGTTCACGCACTCCACCTGTGTGGCAATTTCCTTTTCTACCGTTTTCAGGTCCCCTGCCGTTCATCCATCTTCCCGTCCCCGGTCGGTTTTTTCGGTCGCAAAGGTTGGCTGCCGCGCCGGTTCCGCCGCTTTGAAGTGCATTTCCGGGAAAATTCTTCCTT
>OGRY01002434.1_pt1 | contig 11860 bp, 8 predicted proteins | sample 1553551 | NCBI WGS metagenome assembly OGRY01 (sample SAMEA2580101, study PRJEB22360) | human gut metagenome | biome: human gut; feature: human-associated habitat; material: faeces | place: Denmark | collected 2008/2010
GACATATCGTAATTATCAGTGTTGCCGCAGCGTGCCGTGCAGGTCGCGCAGCCTGGAGAGATGATCGCTTTTTCTTCATTTATGCGGCGGATCATGGCAGCGATCTCCTCCACAGCCTCGCGGCAGGCAGCAAAGACTTCGTCCTCGGTGTTGGGCTTGTCGCCGCGCGCGTCAATTTGGTTATGGTAAATGTACACGACTTGCTTGCCGGTAAAAACCGCCCGCAGGTCGTCTTTTTTCATGGCTTTCAGGTCGTCAAACTGGATGCACCCGCTCTGCGGCACGCGCTTTTGCAGCACAGCCTGCCGTTGCGCCAGGTTCTCGCAGGGCATATCGTCAATCAGCACCTGATACTCCGGCGTCATCTCCATCCGCGTATGGGGCAGTAGCGCCGCCATGCTCAACCGCGTGTAGGACGGCAGCACGCCCAGCCGGGGTGTCAGCTGCACAGTAGACTTCGGGTCCTCGGCCAGCAGGGCAGCAAGCTCCGCGCCCACTTCATAGCGCATGGCGTCGGAGATAATCACCACGGTGCGCTCCTTGTTGCCGGCCACACACTCCGAGAAAAAGTTCCGCTGCAGCGCCATTCTGCCCATGCCGGGCTCCTGCGGGAAATCCGTATTCCACGCAGGGATGATTTTTGCCAGATATTCCGTGTTGTAGATATTCTCAACCAGCCCCTGCAATTTGTCGTAGGCGGCTGGCTCGTCCAGCTTGTCGTAGGCCGTGTAAAACGCACGGTACTGCGCGTCAATTTTGTAATCCTCGCGGTAATACTGCGCCCAGACATGCTCATAATCTGCCGGGGCGCGGTAGTGGGCAGCGCTGACGATATGCCACGCGCTTTCCAGCATGGCATACTGCACCGCCAGCTTGCGGCCAAAGTGGGTCTTGGCGCGGCGCTGGCACAGCTCCGGGATGTTTTCGCCGTTCAGCGCGGCGGTCACGTCCTCGGCTTGCAGGCGCTCGGTCATCCACCCGGTCAGCAGGTCATCCACGCAGGGCAGGCACTCGCAGTCGGTCAGCAGGTCATGGGGCAGCTTGGCCAGCGCAGCCTTGGCGTGCAGCGTATCCTGCACAGCGGCGGCCATTGCGTCAAAGGCTTCGCCGTAGTTTATGTTGTTCATCATGCCGTCCATAAAGGCCAGCACACTGCCGGGCTTGGCGGCGGCAAACGGCTGCCATGCGTCCGGGATGACCTTCACGCTGTGGGCAAGGCTTGTCACAAACAGGCTGATTTTCAGCTTGTCCACATTCGGCGCGGGCACGGCAAAGCCCAGCTCTGTCTCACAGTGCTTCCAGAACACCTCATCCAGCTTGTACTTTGCCAGCTCGTCCAGCTTGGGGTTGGCGTCCGGGGTGTCGGCCAGCAGAATTTCCCGCAGTGCGTCCTCAAACTGCGCGGTGCGGCACTTGCAGACGGTGCAGAGCAGCGCTGTCTCCACGGCATCCGCCGTGTACGCTGCCAGCTTGTAATCACAGAACCGCTGCTTGCGGGTCTGCTCGCCGACGACCTTGGCGTATTTCTGCAAGACGGCCTTGCCCTCGGCCCCAATGCCCAGATCGGAGCACAGCAGCGAGATCGGGTCGGCGTGGAACTGCTTGGAGTACAAAATCGTATCCTCCAAGTGGTTCTGCTCCACGGGGGGCTTGGGGAACGGCGCATAGATCAGGTAGTTGCTCTGCGGGTCCTCGCGTTCCAGCAAAATCTTGGTTCTGAACTGGTTGGTAGGCGTCAGATGCCAGATTTTTGCATTTTGCAGCGGCATAGCGTCCACATCATCGGCAAAATAGCCGTTGTCATCGTACCAGAACACCAGCCTGCGCCCCTCGGACGCAAACTCGGTGTTCAGCTTATCCACGATTTGGTTGTATTTCAGTTCAGACATAGATTTTTCCTCTTACTGTGTGTATTTTCAGGCGCAGATTTGCCCTTCCTTGCAGCACTCGTAAATATATTCCCGCGACTGATAGTAAACGTCCGTGTTGTAGTTGCAAAGCACGGCATCGATCCATGAGGTATAAACTTCCACAAGGCGGTCAACCACATGGTCGTAGTCGTCAGCGCAGACATCCTCGATCAGGCTGCAAGTGTAGAACAGGTCATTGTTGTTTTTCATAGTTTCTCTCAAATTTTCGCCAGAATTGCCTGCTTCTTGCCGTCGGCGCCGGTTTGGACTTTGTCGTAGTTGACCTTTACGCCGTCGTCGAGGTCGATGGGGATGCGGGCAAGGGCGATGTGGCCGAGGCGATCATCGTAGTCTTTGCACTCTTTCAGCTGCTTGACGAGCTTTTCCTTGCGCTTGGTGGCTTGGGCGACCTCGCGGCTGGCGCCGTTGGCGATGGCATCGTCCATGCGGGCGATCTCGCTCTCGTAGACCTGCTCCATCTTATAGAGATAGTCGGCACGGACAAGACCGGAGGTGTCGGCGTTGTAGCGGTGCATATAGATCAGCGCCTTGAAGCCGTTCTGCTTGCCGCTGTCGTACAGCCAGTAGATGGGGCGTTTCTGGTAGGTTTTGACATGGTCGGCGTAGAAGCCATTCAAGAAATAATTGCGGATGACGGCGCGGGGGCTGGTGCCCTTGGTGCCGAGTGCCTTGGCGATGAAGGCGAGGTTATCCTCCAGACTGCCTGCGCCAAAGACCTTTTTGACCCACGCCACAAAAAGGCCGGTGAGGTCATCGGGGAAGTATTCCTCATCGGTGATGGGGATGACGTTGTCGGCATCGGGGAGGAAAGTGTGGTATTGGTCGGGGTTCCAGTCGCCGCCGGCGTAGGCAAGGCCGGGCTGATCGAGAGAATAACGTCCAAAGATACAGCCCACGGCGTAGGAGATCAGGCTGCGGATGTCGCGCCCCAAATCGGCTTTGCGGACGGTGATGTCCTTATCCTCGACTTCGGGGGTCAGTTCATCCTGCAAACCGTAGATGCCGATGAAGATGCGGTTGAGTTCTTCCTCATTGGCTTTGAGCTTGGCAAAGCGGTCATTGCACTCGCCCTGCCAGAGCAGATAGCACAGCTCCACCGGGCAGGAGACTTCGGGGCGCTCACCGTGGTAGTAGTATGCCATCGTTGCGCCGATGGAGGTGGCATCCCACAGGTCATGCGACCATTTTACAAGGGGATGCTCGGCAAAGTCCCACGAGGTCTCGAAAGAGTCCCAATCGGATTTGGAACAATCATAGCATTCTTCGGCTTTCCAATCGACATCTAACTTCTTTTCTTTATCAATGATTGTAGGTATTGCGGCAATATTTTCAATATTGAATGTCAACGTAGGATTCAACATATCCAGAAAATACGAGGCTAGTTTACTGGACATAAGTGCAGCAAGATAAAACCTAATGTCCTCATTGCAAAACATTGATGCACCACGTCCATCAAATGCAAATCCATTCGGAGAAAGACGAACACCAAATTTACCCGATGTTACATCAGACCAGTTAATTGAGGGTCTAAAGAAATACTCTGTACTAGATGCCCTATACCCAGATAGGCTCTCCATGCGTTTTCTTAATGTCGCACTGTATGCAATCACATAATCATTATTTCCATACCATAACCGATATTCTCCACCCTTTTTGTAAGGAGCATACTTTTTTCCTGCTTTATCAAATTCATCTCTGTTTTTTGCTGTAAAGCAAATTTCATTGTTCGGAACTTCATGCCAAAGTTTTAAGCACAAATCATTATTTCCAGTAGACATACCATGCCTTGGCTCGGCATACTTTTTCAGTTCTGCATCAAGTGAGAATAATTTGTTAATGGTATCGTTTGCCCAATACGCCACCGGGCTGCCCGGAATTTTGGAGAAGTTGTCCGTGCTTACTTGTGCAAAGCGATTGCCAGACACTGGGAATTGTTTCGGCACGTCGTTTTCAATGTCCTGTAATTTAATCTGATTATAAGTGCCCTTATATCCATGTACCGCTACATTCTGGAACACAGTTACAGCAGTGCCAAACGCAATGCCCATAACCATATTTTCCATGTGCATCAGATTGGTAATCGTTTTGGTCTGCAAAGCATTGACACGCATCTTTTCAAAGCTGGAAAGGAACATCCAGCTTTGCATTGTAACCATGCAGTTGAAGCCCGCGCGCTTTACCATTTCGTTGCCATGCTCGATAAACACCGCAAACAAATCGCTCTTGCTGTCGGGGTAAACCTTTTTCACATAATCGGACAGCCGCGCGTTCATGCCGCTGCCGCCCATATACGGCGGGTTCGTCACGACCACATCATATTTCTGCACCAGCATCCGTGCTTGCTCCACCAGCGGGCACAGCACACGCAGCAACTGCCCTACTACAAACTGGTCGGTAAAGCTGCCCATGTCGGACGCACCGTCTACTTCCCGCAGCTGCTCCTGCAAGGCGTCCAGCTCTGCCAGCGTAACTTTCGGCTGCAAAATGCTGCCGTACTCTTTCGCGTTCTTAAACCCATCCAGCAGGGCGCGGGCGGTGGATTCCTGTTTACCAAGGCGACCCAGTGCGTCAGTGGTCAGTTCTCCGCTCTCCTGTATCGCATAAACGTGCGGGTTCAGATGCCGCCGCAGGAAACGGCTGTCGTAGTGGCAGCCTTTCATCATCACGACAAAATAGGCCATCTGCGCGGCGCGGTCGTCAATGTCCAGACCGTAGAGGTTATGCTCCACAATGCCGGCGGCGGCATCACGGTCAGTATAGCCCGCGCTGCGGTAAATCTGCATCAGCACATCAAACAGATACGCCAGAATATGCCCGCTGCCCATGCAGGGGTCGATGCACTTAATATCCTCCGGCGTCAGGGCGGCGTACCCCTTGCGCAGCTCGGCCAGCTGCTGCGCCACCTGCGGCTCCTGCGGGGCTTCGTCCAGATAATACTTCCAGTTGGATTTATCAAAATCCGGGTGACCATCGCTCCACAAACGGCCAAGGCTGTTTTCGACCATGTACCGCACGATCCAGTCCGGCGTAAACAGCTGGGTGGCGGCGGGGATGTTCTCGGCGCTAATCTTGATGTTCTTTTTGAGGTTGGCGAACACCTGCTCTTTCGGCTCGGTGTTGTAATACTGGTACAGCCAGCCAACAATCTGCACGGCGTCCTGCCAGTCGGATTCCGGGATGTCGTTTACCAGATGGCAGACCACGCCGTCCTTATCGGTGAAGGAGAGCGCCAGCAGCAGCGGCATATAGTCGTCCACCTGCTCAAACAAGCGGGGCAGGCAGTCGCCCAGCGCGGCACACTGCTTGAGGAACAGCAGCCGGAACGCCTCGTCCAGCTTGTTGTCGTTTTTGAGGGTCACGATCTGCTGCTGTTCTGCCGGGGTGTAGTCCAGCACTGCATCAAACGGGCTGGTGACGATCTGCGGCTCAGCGCGTCCGTCCGCGCTGGACAAAACCCGCGTGCGGCTGGGCAGCAGGTCGTTGACCTCCATATACCGCACCGCAATCAGCCGGTTGAACCATGTGTAGGCAACCTTATCCACCACAGTCTGGTACGCCGCCGTGTAGCTGCCCTGTTTGGCGGTCTCCTTATTCAGCTCCGCAACAAAGCGCTGCCGCTGGGTGACGGCGTCACCCTCGATGCGGTAGGGCTGCGGCAGACCAACGTCAAAGAACTGCACGGTTTCATTGGACTGTGGCAGCGGCTCGGCAACAGTGGTTTCCGTCACGCCAACCAGCCCGGCGCGGTATTTGGTATCGGCAATCAGCTTATTGCGCGCCCATACAGCAAACTTTTTGATTGCGGGTTTGTCCATGTTATACATCTCCTATGTTTTAGGATGGGTTTTGTGGGGTAGCTAGTTCCAAGTTTGCCCCAAGTCGGTTCCAAGTTGCACAAAAAACAGACGCAGGTTCGTTCTAAATCGGTTTCAATCCAATTGCAACTAAGACGCAAGTTGGACGCAAGTTGGACGCAAGTTCAAAATAGGTCATAAGATTTCTCCTTAGTTTAGAACTCCACGTTCACAATCGTGTCGGGGTCAAGTTCGGATTCAAGGCGGCGGCGCAGGGCGGCGAGGTAGGCGTCAATGTCGGCGTCGCTCTCGATGCGCCAGCTGGTGGTCTGGGTCAGGGATTTGATGGCGAGGTTCTTGCGGCGCTTGGCGGGGCGTACCGGCGGGGTCGGCGGGGTGACCGGGGAGTCACCGGGCTGAACCGGGGGCGTCGGCGGGGTGGCGAGTTCGGCATCCCGCTTATCCATCTCGTTCAGCAGGCGGATGCGCACAGCATCGGCTTGGTCTGCATAGCTGCGCAGGATGGTGACATTATTGCAGGTTTCCGCCTTTTTCTTCAGCTCGTCAAACTGCGCGGCGTAGGCGTTGCCGTACTGCGCCTTGTAGGGCTTTTCGTCCAGCACTTCCAGCACGCGGGCGCGGTCCGCTGCAATCGTGGAAAGCACCGGCTTGGTGGCTGCTTCCAGCACTTCAACATAGGCTTCGTTGTACTGGTCCAACAGGGCGGGCAGCTTCTGAATTTGCTGGTACGGCTTGGCAGCGCGGAGGATGGCGTAAATCTCTTTGACCGTGTTTTCGACTTTGTCGTTGACGATAAAGCTCTTGCTGTCCTCATAAATGCGCATCAGATCCAGCGCTTTATCAAAGATTTCTTTCTGCACACCGGCAAAGAACGCCTTGACGGGGTCGTAATCCTCGGCAAAATCGAGGAAGTCGTCCTGCCGCTGGTACATCTGCTTGTAGAACTCCATCGGGTCGTTCCACTGTGCCACGGGGCGCAGCAGTGCAAGGCCGCTGTCGATGACTGCCTTGCCGGGGTAGGGCTTGACGTAATCGTACTGCTTGCGGTTGGCCAGCGTGGCGGCAAGGTCGGCGCAGGCTTTGCGGCAGGCGCGCATCAGGCCGTCCTCGTCCTCGGTGGGGGCGTTGTTGCCGAACAGCTCACGCATGATTTCGCGCACCATGCGCACCCATTCGGGCTTCGGGTGCTCCTTGCGGCTCGTCAACAGCTTGTCGAGGAACTCGCGCTTGGTGATATAGCGGGCGATCTCGTCGCCGTTGGCGGCGCTCAGGGTCAGCACTGCGCCGTTCAGCGTCAGGCTGATCTGCCCCTTTTTGAACAGGTGGGCGACGATCCACTCCACGTCATCATCCACAAAGCCGTAGGGCGCTTTGGTGAAGCGGTCTTTCAGCGACTTCATGGAGGTGTTGGCGTGCAGGGCGGAGTTGTTGTCAATGTAGGCCAGCACATCGTCCTGCGCGGGGGCGTTCGGCTCGGCGGAGGTGACGGCGTTCAGGCTCATCTGGTGGTTGGGGCGGAACTCCTTGACGACATCGTCCTCATTAAAGGCGGTATCGATGTAGGTCAGCTTGTGGTAGACCGTGTCCACAAGGCGGGCGAGGGCTTCGCCGATGCGCCCCTGCACGTCCTTGGCGGACAGCTGGGCAATATCGCCGTTGACGTAGATTGTGGCGGATTTCAGCGCATCGACCAAGTAGATTTTGGCGTTGCTCAGGCGGGTGCGCATCTCCTTGGTCTTATTCTCGCAGATGGCCTCGTAGCGCTCGATTTGGGAAGCCGCGTTGGTGCGCAGATACTTCTCGATCTTCATTGCCTGACTGATCTCGTTGAGGAACTCGCGGTCATCGGGCAAGACAACGAGCACTTCCCTGCCCTGCCCGGACATCAGGCGCAGGCGCTGCTCATCGGTGCCATCGCTGTAATAGGGGGTCAGCACGCGGACGCCGATGTCATAATTCTGGTTGACCTTGAACGGCTGGTCGTCCACCTGCTGGTTGTAACTGAACGTATAGCGGCCATTGAACTTGGGGTACTTGTATTTGGATTCGGTCAGGATCTGGGTGTAGATCATGTCCGCCGTGCGGTGGATGATGTCGGTCATTTCCACGTTCTGGCGGTTGATGTCGCGGCCAATTTCCTGCTCTTCCTCGGTCAGGAATACGTAGACATCACCGTTTTTCTGCACAAGCGTTTCGTGGATCAGCACGTCCAGCGCGTCCTGCACCTTCTGGGTCAGGGCAAGGCGATCCTCGTCCATGTCGGAGATGAGCAACGTCGTCAGGTTGGTGACGGTGGCTTTCTGGAACTCCTTGACATATTTGACGAGGAACAGGGCTTTCAGCACGCTGACGGCAAAGCAGTCGTCGCCGCCGTCCGGGTTGATGTTCTTGTTGTCCAGCGCCTGCATGATGACGCGGCGGTGGGCGGCATCGAGGAATTCATCCAGCGCGTCATAGAACAGGCTGAACGGCACGAGTGCGCCGTCAGACTTGTTTTGCAGCGCTTCGGCGGACTCCTTGAACAGCGCCAGCATCGAGCGCTCGCCCTCAGACAGATGCTTGCCGGACGCGCCGTACTGGCGGATGGAGGTCAGCACGCTGCCCAGCAGCTTGAACTGGTAGGGGATGAACGGGTAGACATCCACGAAGTCGCGGGTGTCATCGTAGAGCTTCATCTCCGGCAGATCTTCAAATTTCAGCTTGTTCTTCAGGGGCGTGGCTTTCTGCTCATACAGCACACGCAGGGTCTGGTCGGCGGTGTCGGTCTTGGCAAGGATACGCTTTTTGATGACCTCATCCACGTTGGCGCTGGACAGCGACAGGCGGGTGTCGAACCGGCCCTGAATCTTGGAGAAGTCGTTGCCCTTGACCTGTGTGATGGAATCCACATCCTGCTGGCTGGTGACGATGACCCACGCTTTGCCCTTGCACTCCTTGCCCAGTTCCTCGCGGATGGTTTGCAGGTTGAGCATCAGGCGGGAATCGTCGCCGATGTACTGGCCGACCTCGTCCACGAGGAAGCAGACGTGATGATTGTGACCCTTTTTCTCGATGTACTCGCGCACCATGCGGGCGAAGTTTTCGATGCTGATCTGGTAAGGCTCGGCGGCCTTTTCGCACCAGTTGCGGGCGGCGGGTTCGCTCATGTAGTCCATATCCACCAGAACATCCACGATGTCATCTTGGATGAAATCGAACTTGCGGCGGGAATCCTCCCAGCTTTTGCCGGTGGCGGCGGCGAACTCCTGCTTGAACTCATTGTAGCGGCCATCCTCGGACAGTTGGCGTTCGAGGTCGGCCACATAGGGCATCGAGCCGTAGAAGCCCTGCATCTCGTTGAACACCTCTAGAAAAACCGTAACGATGGCATCCTTGGACTGCTTGCCAGTCTGCTCGCTCTTGGAGTCGATGTTGAACAGGACAACGTCAGTGGGAGTGTCGGCAGCCAGCTTCATGTCTGCCAGCACCATGGCATCCTCAATCTTATGATCGTCAATGAAATAGTCCACGGCGCGCTTGCCGCCGATGAGCTTTTGCCCGTCCAGCAGGTAGGAGAGGATTTTCAGGAAGTGCGATTTACCACTGCCGAAGAAGCCGGAGATCCAGACGCCGGTTTTGGTGGTCTCGCCCACGATGCCCTTTTTGTAGTTGTCGAAGAATTCGCGGAAGTGCTTGGACAGTTCGCGGGTGACAACGTATTCTTCCAGTTCCTGCTTGGCGTTGCTGTCCTCGCCTTCGCCGACAACGATAACGCCCTTGATGTCACGGTCAATAGGCTTTTTGAACATATCTTTGATTAACACGGGAACTTCCTCCTTACGGTTTTACAAGCCGAAACGCGCGGTAGTAGTTGTCATCTTTCAGTTCATCAAATAGGATCAGGGATTGTTCATCATACGTGCCGGGGAAGAACAGCACCACCGGCACGCGGCCAAAGGATTGGCTGAGATTGTTCAGTACCTTGTGGGAGCGCAGCAGCGGGTAGCACTTGCCGATGCCGGTCAGGAACACGATGGCGTTTTCTGGGGTGTTTTCCTCGATATGGCGGACGATCAGGCTGTCGTCATCGTTGACGCAGAGCAGGTTGCCCACGGCTTTGACGATGCGGTCAATGCCGCGGCGATCCTCAAAACGGTAGCACTGGTCGAGGAAGCCTTCTTTTTCCAGCGTGTCGATGATGTAGTCGTATAAATCAAAGACGACGAGTTTGAAATCGTCGTTACCTGTGGCATTCTTTTGCTGCATCCGTTCGATGCGGGCGCGGACTTCCAGCTCTTTTTCAGGTGGGTAGTCAAACACCCAGTAGTTGACCTCGTTAGCGCGGCCACGGTTCTTACGGAAAATCGGTTTGCAAATTTCCAGCTCCATGGCATCGAGGCGTTCTTCAAATGTCATATCAATTTTCCCCCGTCAGCGCGGCATACATAGGCTGCAAGCCGTTGTCTTTCATCCAGTATTCCAGTTCACGGTCAATGATGGGCTTGGCGTAGCGGCGCTCGGTTTTGCCGTGGTCGGTGAGCCCGGCTTCATACAGCAGATTTTTGTAATAGCTGCCAAGGCGCTTGAGCGTGTAGTCCGTCCACTCGGCCACTTTTTCATCCTGTGACTGCTTATCCTTGAAGAAAAGGCGGATGTCGGCATCCGAAAAAGCGTTGACACCAAGCTGGACTTTCTCGCGGATGACCTCATAGCAGAAATCGAAAAAGAGCGTGTCGTTGCCCATGCAACCCAGCAGACAAAACAGCTTTTGCGTGGCCGGGTCGCCAAAGACGAACATCGGCAGGAAACTGTCCGGCAGCGTTTGCATCCGGGCCGCCACCGTGTTGCAGGTCATCTCGGCGCGGGCCGGCGAAGCGGCAGAAAAGAGGTTTTCCTCACGACTGCGGGTGCAGAGTCCCTCCCACGTTACGCCCTGATCGCGCAGGATGGCGGCTTTTTTGAATTCCAAAAACCAGAACGGGTGCTTGACGCCACCTGCACTGTATTCTTTACGCACCATGGGTGGTCTCTCCTTTGTCATCCGGGATGATTTCCATAATGTCACCCACATCAGCGTCAAGTGCAAAGCAGATGCGCGCCAGCACATCCGTGGTAACATTATCGCCGTGGGTGAGCTTATTCATTGTATAGTGGCTGACCTGTGCAGCCTTTTCCAAATCGCGCTTTTTCATGTCGTGATCAATCAACAGTTTCCATAGTTTTTTATAACTCACAGCCATAGATTGGTCCTCCCTGTTGTGCAAGCTAGTATTGTACCAAGTATACCACATTCTTTCTGGGAATTAAACACAAATGTTTTCTTTCGCTAACATTATGTTTGGGTTATTTCAGATGTTCTCTTCATGAGTTTCATCCACAGGTCAACAAGCATATCAACTATACGTTGATTCTCTTTGCGGTTCAAAATCGTTGCTTTCTCTTTCGTCAATCTGCACAACAAGCCAATGAATATTTCTATGTGTTGAACACTGTTAAACAATCGCTTTGATTCATGTAAAAATTCATTTCCGTACTTTTATTCTACATCTAAGCCTATACCATAATTGGTACTTCTTCAGCTTTCAATGAAAATTCATCAGCTTATCTAAATTGGATTCGGTGTAATTGTGCATTATGAACATCTTCTTTACAAAAAAGAATAGGGCTGTCATTCGACAGCCCTATAAATGCTCTATTATCGTGAAGAAGCATACCACCTGTTAGATGCACTCCTGAAACTGTACAACGCATAAGGAAACGATTCTCCGGGGCAGCACTTGCCTCGGAGATTTTTATGTTCTTATACAATTTAACGATTGCCATACCTCTTAACGATTTACTACACATTTTAATGATACCCCTGTACCTTTTAACGATGACCCACTAATCGTTAAAAGGTGGTGCATTTTCCCGTTCAAATTTGCCATTGCCTGCTGCTTCTTTTCCTTGGTGGCTTCGGCGTAAATGTTCATTGTGGTGGTGATGTCTGCGTGTCCCATGATGTCCTGAATGACTTTTAGGTTCGTTTCATTCCACGCCCTCGAACTTGTAGTTCACAGGCTGATTGCTCCGCAGCAGATAATCTCTGAACCTGGGTTTATCGCGTCCGAAACTGGTCAGCGGCAGACCCGCCGC
>OGRY01002436.1_pt1 | contig 11855 bp, 8 predicted proteins | sample 1553551 | NCBI WGS metagenome assembly OGRY01 (sample SAMEA2580101, study PRJEB22360) | human gut metagenome | biome: human gut; feature: human-associated habitat; material: faeces | place: Denmark | collected 2008/2010
TGAACGCACTGATGGCAACAGCGGAAGAGAGCATCTTGACGGAATTGGTATACAGCTAGTTGAAGATACAAGAGAAGATGGACTGAGCAAAGCAGAGGAAGAAATTGCCTCTGCTTTATCTTTGCCCGAATATCCTACAGCAAATGAACAGAAAAGGCAGATTGGTGAAAGAGTAGCTGCTTTTTATGCCGGGGAGATTCCTATTCCGGAAAGTGTTGTGGATGATATTTTACGGACGGGAGGAAACCGGACAGGAAGCCAGCTGCGTATCATCTATAACTTTATGAGTGAACAGTCACCGGGAGAATACACGGAGTTTGTAAAGCGTGAGTATGGAAAAGGCGGCAAAGGTTTTCAGATGGATGGAAGGGAGTATTCCGTCTGGTTTGATGAAACTGGGATGCAGATCGCAGTCGGGCATACGGTGGCAGACCAGATTCTGGATAAAGCCTTTTTATCCTGGAAAGATGTCAGCAGACGTATCCATCAGCTTTTAAATCAGGGAGAATATGCCCCGCAGTCGGTATTGGATGTGGCAAGGGACAACGCATTGAAGGAACACGCACAGGCACTTGCTTATATGAAAGGGGATATGGCAGAAGGTGTGGCAGAGATTGTCTTTGATGAAGCAGATCTGCCGCATCTTCGTAGTATTTATCCGGAAATCACGGATTATCTTACTGAAAAACTGCAAGATCCAGGGTGGCTTTCGGATTTGAATGAAAGACTGGAAGCACTGGCAGAAGCCTATGAGACGGACAACTCTCTTATGCGTTTCCATCATTATAATCCGGTCAATATCTCCAGACAGTTCCAGAAGTTTGCAGATGAAGTGATCCCATACCAGGCAAGAGAGGGATTTGCATGGAAAGAACAGCAGATGTTCATTACACAAGACGAGATCGACGCATTTCTTGTCAGAGGTGGGGCGTATTCCGAAGGCAGACTCAGGTCATATTCCTTTTATCTGCTGCATGAAGATGAAAGATCGAGGACAGGTTTTATCAAGGAACAGTATGGGATCGGTGGAAGCAGTCATGCACTGTCTGGTGCCGATGATTCACACGCAAACTATGATGGAAAAGGATTGTTTCTTGCAAGAGGTGCTTATGGGAATCCATATACGTCAATTTTATTATCCTGGAATAAAGTTGCAAACAGAGTAGCTTATCTGATAAAGAATGACCAGTTCCTGCAGGCAGAAGATTATGCTCGTATGCCGGAATATGAACGAGAGCAGATGGCGAATAAGGTACTCCGCTTTTATGACCGTCTTCCGGAAGAGATAGACAGACCCTTTACAGATGACTTCTTCTGGGAAAAACCAGGAAAAGAAATGGTCGCAGTATTAGAGAATCCAGAGCAGACAGAAGAACTGTTACAGAAGATGGATGCAGCATTGGCAGTTCTGCCATTAGATTTTGAGGCATATGGGACAAACTACCAGCAGAAAACAGAACTTCTTTCAGAACTCCACCAGTATGCAGAAGGAACCTATACGATATTCCCGACACCGGAAGCAGAACCGTCTTTTGCGGAACTATCCGGACACCAGATGACCATGTTTGATTTCTTGGATACGAAGGCAGTGACAGAACCGACCGTAGTAGATATGTCAGATGTGGAGGAAATAGAAGAGGAAGAGGTTACTGCCAAAGAAGATATTCCGGAAAGTCAGGAACAGGAAAAAGCTGTGTTAGAACCACACAACTTCCGTATCCAGGATAATGACCTTGGTGCAGGCGGACCGAAATCAAAGTATAAGGCAAATATGGAAGCCATCCATTTGTTACAGACATTGGAGAAAGAAGAGCGTCTGGCAACACCCGAAGAGCAGGAAATCTTATCCCGTTATGTTGGCTGGGGTGGTATCCCACAGGCATTTGAGGAGAGTAACAGCAGCTGGGCGAATGAGTATCTGGAATTAAAGAATACCTTATCACCAGAAGAATACAGTGCAGCAAGGGCATCGACCTTAAATGCTTTTTATACATCCCCGACCGTGATCCGAAGCATGTATGAAGCTCTGGAAAATATGGGACTGAAACAGGGAAATATCCTGGAGCCGTCCTGTGGTGTCGGTAACTTCATGGGACTGATCCCGGAGAGTATGGGCAAAGCCAATATGTACGGTGTGGAACTTGACCCGGTTTCGGGCAGGATCGCAAAACAGCTTTACCAGAAAAACAAGATTGCCGTGCAGGGATTTGAGGAAACCAGTTATCCGGACAGCTTTTTTGACTGTGTGATAGGCAATGTTCCGTTTGGAGCGTATCAGGTCAGTGACCGCAGATATGACCGGCATCATTTTATGATCCATGATTATTTTATTGCAAAATCCCTTGATCTGGCCCGACCGGGCGGCGTAGTTGCAGTGGTAACTTCCAGTGGAACGATGGATAAGCAGAATCCGGCAGTGAGACAGTATATCGCAAACCGGGCAGAACTGCTTGGAGCCATCCGATTACCGAATAATGCGTTCCAGAGAAATGCCAATACCAGTGTTGTTTCTGATATTTTGTTTTTCCAGAAAAGGGACAGGGCATCCATTGAGGAGCCGGAATGGTTAAATCTAAAGGAAACACCGGAAGGCTATTCAGTCAATGCTTATTTTGCAGAGCATCCGGAAATGGTGCTTGGTGAATTTACCACAGAAAGCACCCAGTATGGAAAGCAGGAAGTGACTGTAAAACCAAAAGAAGGCGTTACCTTAGAAGAACAGTTAAAAGAAGCCGTCCAGAATATCCATGGCACGATCACGGAACTGGAACTTTCGGATACAGAGCTGGAGGAGGTTGTCTCTATCCCGGCAGACCCGGATGTAAAGAATTTCAGTTTTACCGTAGTGAATGATGAAGTCTATTACCGGGAAAATTCTGTGATGAACCGCATGGAGCTTTCGGCAATGACAGCGGAACGTGTCAAAGGGATGGTGAACATCCGTGATGTTACGAATGAACTGATCCAGTGCCAGATGGAAGAGGAAAGTGATGAAGAGATCATAAAGCTGCAGGAAAAACTTAATGAAGAATACGATACCTTTACAGCAAAATATGGTCTTATCAGCAGCAATGCCAATAAGAGGGCATTCAGCCAGGACAGCAGCTATTGTCTTTTGACTTCTCTGGAATTTCTGGATGATAAGGGAGAACTGAAACGGAAAGCGGATATTTTTACCAAAAGGACAATCCGCAGGGCAGAAACGGTAACTTCTGTAGATACTGCCAGTGAAGCACTTGCGGTTTCTATCGGTGAGAGGGCAGGCGTTGACCTTTCCTATATGGCACAGCTTTCCGGGAAAACAGAAGAGGAGCTTACCGAAGAACTGGCAGGAGTGATCTTTAAGAATCCAATCAGTGAAAAGTGGGAGCCGTCGGATGAATACCTTTCGGGAAATGTAAGGGAGAAGTTGCAGATTGCCAAACAGTTTGCAGAAGATCACCCGGAATATCAGGTGAACGTGCAGTATTTGGAGCAGGTACAGCCAAAAGATCTGGATGCATCAGAGATTGAGGCAAGACTTGGGGCAACCTGGATCTCCGAGGATTACATTACACGGTTTATGGCAGAGACATTCCATACACCAAGATATTATGTAGGGAGCAAGGTCAAAGTCCAGTATGCCGAAGTGACCGGACAATGGAATGTTATGGGAAAAAGTGTGGACAGCTACGGAAATGCTCTTGTTACTTCCACATATGGAACACAGAGAGCCAATGCCTACCGCCTTTTGGAAGATGCCTTAAACCTTAGAGATACCAAGATTTATGACACGGTACAGGATGCCGATGGGGAACACCGGGAATTAAACCGGAAGGAAACAATGCTGGCACAGCAGAAGCAGGAGCTGATCAAAGAGGAATTTAAGGAGTGGATATTTAAAGACCTGCACCGACGGGAAGATCTCTGTAAGATCTATAATGAACGATTTAACAGCATTCGTCCACGGGAATATGATGGAAGCCATATTCAGTTTGTCGGCATGAACCCGGAGATCACCTTGATGCCGCATCAGAAAAACGCAGTGGCTCATGTGCTGTATGGAAATAATACGTTACTGGCTCATTGCGTAGGAGCAGGAAAGACGTTCCAGATGATCGCAGCCGGTATGGAATCAAAACGGCTGGGACTCTCACAAAAGAATCTTTATGTTGTGCCAAACCATCTGACCGAGCAGTGGGGCAGTGATTTTCTACGTCTCTATCCGGGAGCAAATATCCTGGTGGCAACGAAGAAAGACTTTGAGCCGGCAAACCGAAAACGGTTCTGTTCCCGTATTGCGACAGGGGATTATGATGCCGTGATCATCGGCCATACGCAGTTTGAGAAAATCCCTCTTTCAAGAGAACGGCAGATTGCCATGCTGGAAGATCAGATCGCAGATATTACGTTTTCCATTGAAGAAGCGGCACATCAGGCAGGGCAGAATTATACCATCAAGCAGTTGGAAAAAACAAAGAAGAGTCTGCAGGCGAGGATGAAGAAACTCAATGACCAGACCAGAAAGGATGATGTAGTAACTTTTGAGCAGTTGGGTGTAGACCGGCTGTTTGTGGATGAGAGCCATAGTTTTAAGAACCTTTTTTTGTATACAAAAATGCGGAATGTGGCGGGTATCTCACAGACGGATGCACAGAAAAGTTCGGATATGTTTATGAAATGCCGGTACATGGATGAACTGACAGGCGGCAGAGGAATCACCTTTGCTACAGGTACTCCTGTATCAAATAGTATGACCGAGCTTTACACTATCATGCGTTATCTCCAGTATGACACACTCATGCGTATGGGTATGGGACACTTTGATTCCTGGGCGGCAACGTTTGGGGAGACAGTAACCGCAATCGAGTTCGCTCCACTATTAGAGGTACAAAACAATTCCAGTCCATACAGAAATGCGCAAAAAAGGCAATCACATAAAAAATTGTGATTGCCTGATTTTTTTGCATTTATTGTTTCAAGGTTATGATTGTGTGGAAAGTACCGGAATCATTATCATAATACATTTGCAAATTTCCGTGATATTGTTTCACGACTTTTTTAATACTCTTGATTCCGAAGCCATGTCTGCCCTTATTTGCTTTATGGGATACAGGAAGTCCATCCTGATCATATACAGGGGTGCTTCGGCAGGAATTTATGATTATGATAACGATAAAAGGTGAATTTTCCTTTTTTCTACGGTAAGCTCAATAAAAGAATCAGGGATATTATCTGCTGATTCCACTGCATTATCCAATAAGTTGCAGAATAACGATGTTAAGTCATGCTGATAAATATTTTGAACAGTACCGCTTCTGATGTCAGTATGAAAAACAATATGTTTTTCATTACATTGTCGCTGGTAGCGGCAGAGAATTGCATTCAGCATTTCATTATCGCAGATTTTTGAGGTTTCTTTTAAGTCAGAAGATTCCAAAAGCTGTTGTATATAAGCATTTATTTTATCAGAATCATTTTTTTCATTGAGTAATTTGATAGATTGTAGATGTTTTTTTATATCGTGAATCAGAATGCTCTGGTTTTCATTTTGTGAAAGCATCATTTCATAGTATTCAACGGAATCCGATTCTTTCTGAAGAAGCAACTGCATATCAGTATATTCCTGTGATTTTTTCTGATTATATTGGTTGATGCCAAATACAAGCAGATTGACCATCAGCAAAAAAACAGCACAGATTGTTACCATAAAATCAACAGGTTGGGCAAAGGCTGATGTTTCACCAATAGCAAGAAAAGTAAACATAATAAAAACAGACGAAACCGGAATTAGCATTAAAAGAAGTCCTGAGCGATCGTACTGTTCCTGATTTATATTTTTTCCTTTGAGCAGATGAATTAATAAATAGATGACTGCAAAAAATAAAATCTTGCTAAAAACCGTATAAAAAATAATTCCGGCATCTGTTTCTAAGACAAAATGCGGAAAAAACCTTGATATAATTCCGAAAACTGCAAGTTCAGATAGTCCCATAATTGCTGTAAGTATGGCGGAATGGAATAGTGCCAATAACAACTTGAGCTTAAACAACATATAAAGAAAAATAGTGTTAATCACAAAAAAACTGATGGCATTAAGCCCTGTTTGTCCTAGCAGGGAAATAAGAAACAATATAGCATAAAAAGCACTCAATAGTGCCAGTTTTATTTTATTGCTATAAGAAGAGGTAAAAAGGCTGGAGGCGTATTGCCATAATATAACCGCTTCTGTAAAAAAGCTAAAAAAAAGTAAAATGATATGTTCCATCTATTTTTACCTCATACTTTCCAGATATAGTAGATAAGCATTTTTAAAGGAACTGTATTTTCTGCGTGTCAGATAAGCTGCAATCTGCTGATTCGATAAATGTATGGTTGAATGATCAAAGTCTACAATATGTTCGAAATTAACAATAAAGCTTCTGTGTGTTTGGAAAAAGCTGTTTTTGGGGAGATGTTCCAGCCAGTAGTCCATATTATGAATGGAGTCAAAATCCTGCCGGGCAGTATGTACAATTACTTTTCGTTCCTGTGCTTCTATGGCAATGATTTGAGAAGCGGGAAACGAATACACACCCTGTTTAGTTTCAACAGGAATTTTGGTAGTAATGGAATTGTAATATGTTAAGGCATCTTTCATATTTCGGAAAAAACGCTGTTTGTCCAAAGGCTTGGAAAGATAGCGGAATACATGAAAACGCATTGCCGCATCCAGATATTCGGAATATGAGGTCACCACAAAAATAAGGACATTTTTGTTTGCTTTTTTTAATTCATTTCCTACATAAATTCCATTCATACCGGGCATTTCAATATCCAGAAAAACAATATCTTTTTCGCTTTTCTCAGCCAATAAAGATTCGCCACTGGTAAAGGAAACTAATTCGGGACATTTTAAATGATTTGACTCAAAGTAGGATTCAATATATTTCTGTAATTGTTCTATTATCAGAGTATCGTCATCACAAATTAAAATACGCATTTTTTCACCTGACTTTCTAAATAGATGTATGTGTACATCTTATCACATAGAATTTCCAAATGCAAAAAATGCGTATGAAAAGACAATTTAATTACAATTTTGGTTCATTATGTGTTGCTTTGTTATTTCGTTTTACAAGCAGTTCGATAAAGTCTCCGGCAAGCTATATGTCGGATTGATTACATAACCGTAGTTTATCAATAATATCCTGTGGAATATTATAAGCATGCATGCTGCCGAGCAGAAGGTAGTCTGGTGTAACATTGAGTAGATCACAAATCCGGATGAAAATATCCAGACTTGGTTTTTGCCTTCCGTTTTCGATTGATGACATATGGTTATTGGATATATTTAATCTTTCGGCAAGTTCTGCCTGTTTTATCCGTAATTCTTTTCTGCGTATTTTGATGCGGTTTCCCATACCTTCATATTGAAATTCTATTTATCCCACCTTCTTTCAGTAGAATTTTACCAATAGAACTAAATAAAAAGAAGAATGTAACAAAGAACTATTCTGCCACATATTGAATAAAGTATAATTTATATATAAATAATTCTGTATCACATATAATTTTTGGATGAAAAGAAAGAAATTATACCAATATTAAAAAGAATTGTTACGTTCATTCCACAGGGGTCGTTTATTTGATTAAAGTGGTATATGATTGTTTATGTGAAAATCAATGATAATCTTTAGGAAGGAGAGAGGACATTATGAAGAAACGGGTAACTAAATCGGTTGCAAAAGGGATGAAAGCAGCATTAGATGTTGTGCTACAGACTGAAGCTAACACAGCTTCTTGTATTATTATGTATCAGCCTAAGGCACCGAAAGAATTAATGAACTACAGGAGAAACAAGTAATGGAAAAATGTACAGATACAGTAGTTGATTGGATGATCCGGTGTAATGTGATAAATGAAGCAGATAAGGAACTTTACAAGTATGCATTACATAGCTTGCTGCTATTGGTATCACCACTTATCCTAGCTGGAGGTATTGGCTTTGGGTTGGGAAGCGTAAAACACGGAGTTGCTCTTATTTTTCCGTTTATGTTTCTGAGAAAATTTAGCGGTGGTTATCATGCAAAAAAATTGCACACTTGTATTATGGGGTCTGGTTTTCTACTGTTTTTGTGCATAATGGTATCAATGCATATGCAATGCGATTGGAAGTTGGCAATAGCTACAGGTATTGCATCTGTGAGCCTGATTGCATTTAGTCCAATAGACAGTGAAAACAGAAGACTTGATACTGACGAGAAAAGGACATATAAAAAAATAACAGTATTTTGTGTGATATTTTTCGGACTGTTAGATATAGTTTTATTCTTGTTAGGAAAGTACATCTATACAATCTGTTTTTCTGTTGGAATATTATTGACAGCAGGTTTACAAGCACCTTACATCGTAAAGAAAATGCGTAAATCGACCAAAAATGGACTGTAAATGTCGTTTGGTGCAATAGGGGTTGAAATCATGGCAAAAATAAAGATAATGAGAGTTGTCATTGGTTTCACAAAAAAAGAAAAAAGGAAAAGAGGTAATAATCATGTTAAAAAAGAAATTAGTTCAGGTAACAGCAGCAGCAATGGCAGCAACCATGTTATTCTCAGTACCGGCAATGGCAAAGAAAAATTTCTTTTCATTTAACGTAAAAACTTCAGTTAATGACGGAGAAGCTTTTTCAGCTGGTAATCCTAAAAATAATGCGGAAAGACAAGCTTACGTTGTAACTCAGGACAGTAACATCATAAGCACAGATGCGTTTTATTATGCCGTATTTAACTATCCGAAAGATACAGCTCGGTATCAGTATGCTTATCATACAAAAATGAGTTCAAGAACTGGCACAGTTCATCCACAGTATTATAAATCAGTTACTGCAGGGCAGACAATGTATTTACAGGCAGATACGGACAAATATATCGTTTGGGCAGATGGATACTGGTTCTCATAATAATGGATTACATGTGCAGCAAAATATCATTTAACAAGCAATCGTACAATAATTATGTAGCATAATTGCGTAAACAAGGGGGAAACAAAATTTTTAAATTGGTTTTCCCCTTTAATTGAAAGGAGAAGAGGATTAGTGAAAAAGAAAATAAGAAAAATTGGGATGTTAAGTAGTATAGCATTGATGATATGTTTGGGGGTGACCGGATGTTATCCGGACGGAAAAGTATCATTGGAAGAAAAAAAAGAAACAGATAGTAACCAGATTAATATTGATGAAAATGCTTCGCATATTGAAGGCAAATTGGATGAGGGATTATTTGTGAATGCCCAAACAGACATAAAATCTGATGCGGATTGGCATGATAATAATGTGATTTTAAAAAGCTGGGATGTAGACAAAGTGAGTAATGTTTTTGGAAATGGAAGAAATATTTCTGAAAATAAAACCATGCCTAATATGCATAATGATAATTTGAATGATAATTATATATATTGGGATGACGGAAGTTCGATTGTTATACAGAACGGCAATTTACAATATAATACGAAAACAGAATTAGAGTACTCATATTTAGGATATTTATATGGAACCATGCCATATCTTACAGATGAAACTACAGAAAAATTTCCTGAAACAGAGATTTCAGGTATTGATAAAGAAGCGGCTATTGAACAGGTGAAAAGTATTCTGGATGAAATTGGTGTAGAAGTTTCTAAACCCAGAGTGTATTCTCTGACATATGAGAAGTTGGAAGAAAATACTGATTATTCACAAACTGATCCAAATGGAAATGCACCTCATCAGTGGACAAAGGAAGATGCGGCGTATGCCATAGTCTTTAAAGGCACAATAGATACGCTGCCGATAACGGAAGTTGGATATAGAAGTGGACCGGCTGCAGGAGAAAGGATTGTGGGAATTGTGGGAAAACAAGGACTCATAGCTTTTCATGCACTTAATATATATGAACTCGAAACAGAAAATGAACTTTCAGATGAAATATTGACCACACAAACAGTTTTGGAAAATATCCAACAAAAGTTCAGAAATATTATGATTACTGATAAAGTTGAAATCGAAAAAATTAATTTAGAGTATGTTCCGGTATTAAAAAATGTTGAAAAAGGGGAGTATGAGTTAAAACCTATGTTTGTATGTATGGCAAGGCAAAATATTGAACATTCGACAGATAAGGAAGACAATGGTCTGATAGGAGACAGCAGTATTTTTCCAATAATTTTTGACGCTCAAACCGGAATGGAAATTCAGATAGGAGGTACATATTGATTCTACAACAATTGAAAGCAGATTACAAAAGAATATTCAGTTCACCTAAAATGTATTTATCAATATTAGGAGTTGTGCTTTTGTGTTATATAAGTACAGAAAAATATATACATGGCAGTGTAGATATATATTACATATTGGATATTTTAATTGGGTTGAGCGTTTTCAAAAAATTGATAATTATTTTTTCGGCGCTGCCTTGTGTGACAGGTTTTTATGACGATTGGAAACATCAATATATAAAAAATATAGTCATTCGAACGGGAAGAAGAAATTATATTATATCCAAAATCGTGGTGTGCGTATCAATTTCTTTTCTGGTAGTTTTCTTGGGAATTTTGATTTTCATAGGTCTATTAATTGGTATGGGATTCGATTATAGCGGAATAAACGGAATGGGTTTAGATGAGAATATGCCATATGGCATTTTTCTATATCAAAAGCCATTTTTATATGTATGTTGTATCGTCAGTATTTATGCAGCATCAATGGCAGTTTGGGTAATGAGTGGATTAATGATTTCATCATATATTCCTAATAGTTTTGTTGCAATATGTTCACCGCTCATTTTTAGTTATTTATTAGAAGAGATAACGGGTCTTTTACCGCCATATTTTAATATGTATCTGTTGGCGAAAGCAAGTAATGTATTGGGGAAAAATGCAACGTATAGCTATTTGTATACGATATTCATATTTACAGTACTTATATTAGGCCAGGGTTTGATTTTCGCAAAACGGGTAAAAAGGAGGTTAGGGAATGAAATCAGTTAAAATTTCTTTGATTGTTGCAATACAAAATATTAGAAAATGGAGAACAAATTATCGGATTTGGATATTAGTGATATTAACTATGATATTTGTTCAATGTTATACAAAGGAGATTTCAACAAATGCATTGGCTATGGGGATGAAAAGCTCACCTTGGCTATATCCATTTTTGTATACAGATCGCTATATACGAATCCTTTTTATGTTGCCGTTGATATTTATATATTGTGACGCTCCTTTTATAGATAAGAATCAGATATATATATTAATGAGATGTAAGAGAAAATTATGGAGCATTGGTCAAATTATTTATATTTTTATGACATCAGCAATGTATTTTTCTTTAATAGCAGCTATGACGATTGTGCTAAATATAAGAAACATAGAGTACATGAATGACTGGGGAAAGGTATTAGGTACATTGGCTTTTTCAAATGTTCCGTTGGTAAAAGGGACTGCAGTAACAATAAGTACTTATATTTTAACATATTTTACACCTACTCAAGCGATGTTCTTCACTTGGTTATTATCTGTTTTGTGCGGAGGAATTTTAGGCTTAATTATATATGGGTGCAATGTTATTTCAAAGTCAAAAGTTGTTGGAATAGTAGCTTCAGGATTTTTGGTTATCTTGAGTGCGGCAGTTTCAGGAAATGAAATGGCACAGTGGTTTTCGCCAGTCTCGTGGACAACATTAAATAAATTAGATGTGGGAAAATTGACACAATATCCTACATTTACTTATGTGATGGTTGTTTATATGACAGCGATTATTATTTTAAGTGTATGGATTATAAAAGTAATCGAAAAAAAGGATGTCGGAGTAATGATACGGGAGGTATAAACATGGAGAAGCTGATACAGATAAAGAATCT
>OGRY01002447.1_pt1 | contig 11808 bp, 7 predicted proteins | sample 1553551 | NCBI WGS metagenome assembly OGRY01 (sample SAMEA2580101, study PRJEB22360) | human gut metagenome | biome: human gut; feature: human-associated habitat; material: faeces | place: Denmark | collected 2008/2010
AGGAACCGGAAAGTCACAGATTGCATATGCTGTTGCACGTATACTCAAGCTTCCATGGACCACACTCGATATGAGCTCCATAAATGATGCAGAGCAGCTCACAGGAAGCTCAAGAATCTATTCAAACGCAAAGCCGGGAATCATTATGGAGGCATTTTCACAGGCGGGAGAGTCAAATCTTGTATTTATCATCAATGAGCTAGACAAGGCCTCAAGCAAAAACGGAAACGGAAATCCGGCAGATGTGCTTTTGACACTGCTTGACAATCTGGGCTTTACAGACAACTATATGGAGTGTATGGTGCCGACCGTCGGAGTATATCCGATTGCAACAGCCAATGATAAATCCCAGATTTCTGCACCGCTTATGTCACGTTTTGCGGTGATTGATATTCCGGACTATACCGATGAAGAGAAGAAGGTCATCTTCCAGAGATTTGCCCTGCGCAAGGTATTTGAGCGAATGGGAATGAAGGAGGAGGAGTGCGTTTTAACAGAGGACGGACTTGATGCAGTGATTAAGCTTCACGAGAACACATCGGGCATAAGAGATCTCGAGCAGGCTGCAGAGCATCTGGCAGCAAATGCACTTTATCAGATAGAGGTTGATAAGGTAAAGCAGGTGGTATTTGACGCTGAGGCTGTTTTTGAGCTTTTAGGCTAGCAGGATATGATTACAGATACAGGAATTGTTACGAAAATAAAAGGAGATTGTCAGGATGAGAGAATTTGGAAAATCCAGAAAATTAGATAATGTGCTTTATGATGTAAGAGGACCGGTGGTGGATGAGGCGGCCCGCATGGAGGAAAACGGCACAAATGTGTTGAAGCTCAATATAGGAAATCCTGCGCCGTTTGGCTTCAGGACACCTGATGAGGTGATATATGATATGTCTCGCCAGCTCACGGACTGTGAGGGGTATTCCAATTCCAAGGGACTTTTTTCTGCAAGAAAAGCAATCATGCAATATGCACAGCTCAAAAAGCTTCCTAATGTGACGGTTGAGGATATCTACACCGGAAACGGAGTCAGCGAGCTTATAAACTTAAGCATGTCAGCGCTTCTTGACAATGGTGATGAGGTGCTGGTGCCGGCACCGGACTATCCGCTTTGGACAGCCTGCGTTACACTTGCGGGAGGCACGGCAGTGCACTATATCTGTGATGAGCAGTCAGAGTGGTATCCGGACATAGAGGATATCAAAAAGAAGATTACAGACAAGACAAAGGCAATCGTAATAATAAACCCTAATAACCCTACGGGAGCGCTCTATCCAAGGGAGGTGCTGCAGCAGATAGTTGATGTGGCAAGAGAGCACGAGCTCATGATTTTTTCGGATGAGATATATGACAGGCTGGTGATGGATGACTATGAGCATGTGTCTATTGCATCACTTGCACCGGACCTCTTCTGTGTGACCTTCAGCGGTCTTTCGAAGTCGCATATGATAGCAGGCTATCGTATCGGATGGATGGTTTTAAGCGGCAACAAGGCGCTCGGAAAGGACTATATCGAGGGCCTCAATATGCTCTCAAACATGCGTCTTTGCTCGAATGTTCCGGCGCAGTCGATAGTGCAGACAGCTTTAGGCGGATATCAGAGTGTAGGCGAGTATATTGTGCCGGGAGGACGAATCTATGAGCAGAGAGAGTACGTCTACAAGGCATTAAACGATATACCGGGAATTTCGGCAGTAAAGCCAAAGGCAGCATTTTACATATTCCCAAAGATTGATACTGCAAGGTTCAACATCACAAACGATGAACAGTTTGCACTCGATCTGCTTCGTGAGAAGAAGATACTCATAATCCACGGCGGTGGCTTCAACTGGGATAAGCCGGATCACTTCAGAGTGGTATATCTGCCTCGAACAGAGATATTAAAGGATGCCACAGGCAAGCTTGCAGACTTTTTGGCTTCATATAAGCAGAAATAATTATTGGCATAGATAATTATAAAACATATGATATAAAACATATAATATAAAACATATAAGCTCCGGCACAGAAAAATTTTTGTTCTGACCGGAGTTTTTATATTATGCTGTAATATTTTTTAAAAGTAACCTACCTGTAACTTTACATAATGTATTATACACTTGTATCGCGGGGCGGCTGCACTTTAAAGGACAGACCGCACAGCACTCAAAAATGCATAGAGAAGAAAAGGAGAATTAAATGGAACTGCTTAGAGTAGAACACTTATCAAAAATATACGGAGCCGGAGAAAATCAGGTCAAGGCTTTGGACGATGTGTCATTGAGCGTGGAAAAGGGAGAGTTTGTGGCAATAGTCGGGGCGAGCGGCTCGGGAAAATCCACACTGCTTCATCTGCTCGGAGGTGTTGACAGGCCAACAAGCGGAAAGGTGTATATAAACGGCACTGATATTTTTGCAATGAATGATGATGAGCTTGCCATATTCAGAAGAAGACAGGTAGGCATCATTTATCAGTTTTATAATCTGATACCTATATTAAATGTGGAGGAAAACATGGCAATCCCGATGGAGCTTGATGGAAGAAAGGTGGAAAAAGCACAGATGGATGACATGCTTTTGCGCCTTGGACTTACAGAGAGACGCACTCATCTGCCAAATGAGCTTTCAGGAGGACAGCAGCAGCGCACATCTATAGGAAGAGCCCTGATTACGAGACCGTCTATAGTGCTAGCGGATGAGCCGACCGGAAACCTGGATACCAAGGCAAGCAACGAGATTATGCATCTCTTAAAGACCTCAAACCGTGAGCTCAACCAGACAATCATTATGATTACACACAATATGGAGCTTGCAAAGGCGGCTGACCGCACAATAATGATAGAGGATGGTAAAATCAGATGAATTTGATGAAGACACTCACATTAAAAAACTTAAAGCTCAACAGGAAAAGAACTATTGTCACGATAGTCGGAATAATTCTTGCAACAGCGCTTTTGTCGGCGCTTGTCACACTTGTGTCAAGCTTTCAGTACAGTATGATTGAATACCAGAAGCAAAAGGACGGCGACTTTCATGTGAAATTTTCGAATGTGAAAATGTCAGAGCTTTCGGAGTTTAAAAACAACAGAAATATTGAAAGCACATTTGAGACAATGGGAATGGGCTTTGCAAAGCTAAACGGCTGCAAGAATGAGGATAAGCCGTATGCATATGTCATGGCAACAGATGAGGCCGGCTTTGAGAGAGGCTGCTTTAACCTGATAGAGGGCCGCATGGCAAAAAATGAGGATGAGATAGTCATTCCAAGGCACTTAAAGACAAACGGACGAATCGACATAAAGGTGGGAGATGAGATAACACTTGATATCGGAAAGCGATATGATTCAAACACCGAAAGTGTCATATCGGAAAACTGCGCATATGAGAATGAGACAGAGACACTTACCGATACTGTGACAAAGCACTACAAGGTGGTAGGCATCATGGAAAGACCGGGCTATGGAATGGAGGACTATAGTGCCGCCGGATATACATTTGTCACATACTCTGATGAACTGGCAGCAATTGATAACGGCACAAAGAGTGAGGAAAGCGAAGCTGACAATACACTCACAGTGTACAGCAGATACACTCAAAAGGCTTTAAGAAACAAGGATGCTGTGACTGCAGATATAATTGGTGTGGATGAAAAGCTGTTTGAGAAAGCAAATAATTCATCTGTTGAAATGTCTGCTGAGGAGAGTGACAGGTTTCTTAAAGAGATGGAAAATGCAAAATATGATATATATATGAATGGATACCTTATAAGCTATGAGTGTGTTTTCCCGATTGACGGTTCATTTAAAGCACTGTTTACAGTGGCCGCTGTTGTGGCTTTGATAATCATACTGACATCAGTGTACTGTATCAAAAACAGCTTCAACATATCAATCACTGAAAAAATCAGGCAGTATGGCATGCTTGCAAGCGTGGGTGCGACGAGGCGCCAGATAAAAAGCAGTGTAAAGACAGAGGCAGCAATGCTTGGAGTGGTTGGTATTCCTGTAGGTACCATGAGTGGTATTTTGGCATCGCTTATACTTGTCAAGGTAGTAAATGTACTGTCAGCAGGCTGGCTTAACTTTGCTTTGAGCTTTCACACATCACTGCCTGCACTTATTCTTGCTGTGATAATGAGTATAGCAACCATTTATTTCTCAGCAACAGGCAGTGCAAGAAGGGCGGCAAAGGTCACACCGCTTGAAGCAATAAGAAACACAAAGGAGATTAAAATAAAGTCAGCAAAGCTTAAGACCCCGGCGATTATAGGCAGAATCTGGGGTATCGGAGGCGTTATCTCATATAAGAATATAAAGAGGAACAATAAAAAGTACAGAACCACAGTGACATCTATTGTCATCTGCTCAGTAACCTTTATTGTGATATCATACTTTATGTCTATGGCCTTTAGCAGGGTTGGGATGTCATATGCTTCAACAGATTACAATATCGGAATAAATATGTCATGTAAAAAGGACCTTGATATTGAAAAGCTCTCTAAGCTTTTGAGTGGCATTGAAGGAGCTGAGGATTATCTGGTTGGAGCAGGCTATGATTTCGATGTCAGTAAGCCGGAGTATACAAAGGAATATGGAGAGTATTGCGGGCAGCTTTATGATGACAGTGAGGATGTCTCACAAGAGTTTTTAATCACAGTTTTGGATGACAAATCGTATGATAAGTATGCGTCCGACGCAGGCATAAAAAATGCAGCTGCAGGAGCAATTCTTGTGAATAAAGGCACATTTGATGTGTATAATGAGAATAGCTCAAAATACGTCAAAAAAGAGATGGAGCTGTACAAATATAAAGCAGGAGATACAATCGAGTGTGGCTACAATATGTATGATGATGCTTCTTCTGATGATAATGCCGTGGAAGGTGGTACTGAAAGCAGCACAGAGGATAACAGTGGATACGTTGACGAGGAAACAATAAATAACGGAGTCAGAAAGACTGTGGATGTAACTATTGCAGGTGTCACAGACAAGGTACCAACAGGTTATAAGGGCTACGGCAATACCACGCTTTTGTTTATGAACCAAAAAGGCTTTGAAAGCCTATGGGGTGACGGCAAGAACGGTAATGAGATTAAACCGGGACATGCGTCATATTCGGCATATGTGGTTGCAGAAAATGCAGATGAATATCAGGATACATTCGAAAAGGAGACGGAAGGAAATACTGAGTATTCGCAGATTAGTTTTTATGTCAGCAATCTGGATAAGGAGATGCGCGATGAAAAGTCTCTCTTTACACTGCTTGGAGTATTTGCATACGGACTTATTGTGGTTATTGCCTTAATAGGAATCACAAATATCATCAATACCTTAAGCACCGGAATGGAGCTTAGAAGCCGCGAGTTTGCAACACTAAGAAGCATTGGAATGACAGATAAGCAGTTTGCTGGAATGGTCAGGCTCGAGAGTGTATTTATATCTGTAAAGGCACTTGTAATAGGTGTACCGCTTGGTATTTTAATAAGCTATCTCTTATGTGTTATGATGAACAGGATGGATGACGCAATCATTTATGAGCCGCCGTATAAAGCAATTATATTGTGTATAGTGGTTGTAATAATGCTGATTTATGCTATCATGAAACTATCAATGACGAAGCTTAGACACAATAACATTATTGAGACAATCAAAAATGAAAATCTGTAGGAAATGCGGGAGCTGATATGAAAAAAATACTTCTCATAGAGGACAATAAAGGAATAACAGAGGGACTGTGTGATACCTTTACAGAACCTGAATATGAGCTTTTGACAGCAGGCAATTTAAAGGAGGCTGGGGCGCTTTTGAGTGAGCACCCCGGCCTTGTGCTGCTTGATGTGTCGCTTCCGGATGGGAACGGCTTTGATTTTTACAGCGAAAGGCTGGAAAAAGAAAAAACACCGGTGATTTTTCTTACCGCAAGGGATGAGGAAAATGATATAGTAAAGGGACTTGAGCTTGGAGCGGAGGATTACATCACAAAGCCTTTTTCAGTAAGAGAGCTTGTGGCGAGGGTAAACCGCGTATTTTTACGTACGAAAAGTGATGACAGCTCATCTGTCATACACGCAGGAAGCATAAGCTATGATTTGGACAAAAAAGAGGCAAGAAGGGCTGGACAGGTGATTGCTCTTTCAAGTCTTGAAAACCGCATACTTGATCTGCTTTTTACCAATCACGACAAGGCTGTGTCCAGAAATGCCGTGATTGACTGCATCTGGGAGGCAACAGGCAACGATGTCTATGACCATACAGTGACTGTCTATATGAAGCGCATTAGGGCAAAGCTTGGTGAGGATGTGATAAAGACTGTGAAGGGAATCGGGTATCGTGTTGATTCAGATGAAGCTCTTTAAAGAGTATCGGCCGACAGAGACAGTTCCCGGGGGAAAGCATGAGAAAGAAGAAATATAATTTAGAGAACAGAAAACATTTTGTGTATTTTGCAATAATATATACATGTATATGTGTGACGGTTATGGCTTTTACCGTCTTTTTTCAGTACAGGGCGTATACAAAAAACTATAACATCACAGTGGCTAAGCTATGTGCACTCGTTCATGAAAAATATCCCGATGTATCAGATGGCAGTATAGCCGCGATTCTAAATGACAGCAGCTTCGACAGCGATTATACAAATTTAAAAAGCGCAGAGACGCTCTTAAAAAAATACGGCATTGATATGGAAAAGGATTCTGCGGTTTTGTCAAATGAAAAAGCGCTTAAAGGAGCGCTTTGGCTAGACATATTTCTTGTTGTGCTTTTTGCAGGGGGCTTTTGCCTTTACATTGTGCTTATAAGATTTAGCTTTAAAAGACAGGTCAGACAGGCTGCGGATTATCTGCGCCGCATAAATCAGGGAGACTACAGACTTGTTATGGCAGATAGCACAGAGGGAGAGATTTCTATACTTAAGGGAGAGCTTTACAAGACAGCAATTTATTTAAGGGAGTCTGCGGAAAATGCAAAGGCAGACAAGCTTTTGTTAAAGGATGCGCTTTCTGACATATCGCACCAGCTTAAGACGCCGCTCACATCACTTTCGATAAATCTGGAAAATCTGGAAGGAAATCCTGATATGTCATCTGAAAACAGAAACAGGATAATGCGCAGGGCAAAGCGCGATGTGGACAATATATCGCATATGGTGCAGGCTATCTTAAAGCTTTCAAGGCTTGAAGCGGATGTTGTGGAGTTTGATGAGAAGGATACGCTGCTGTCTGAAATTGTGTCTGAGGCAGCTGACAATGTGATGGCACTTTGCGATTTGAGAGACATAAGGCTGTCCATAGATGAAGGCTCTGATAAGGATGCCTGTATACATGCTGATGCATACTGGCAGTGTGAGGCCATTACAAACATAGTAAAAAATGCAGTGGAGCACGCAGAGAGTGAGGTAAGGATAGGCTTTTACAGGTATGAGATGTATGCCGAGATAACGGTGCAAAACGATGGAGAAGCCATAAGTGATGAGGACAAAAAGCATATTTTTACGCGTTTTTACAGCGGCAGCGGACAGCCGGCAGACAGCATCGGCATAGGACTTTCGCTGGCGGAAGCAATTGTGCGTCATGACAATGGATATATCCTTGTGGAGGATTGTAAAAAAGATGTATTAAATGAAAAAAATGAATGCAGTGGCACACGCTTTGTGGTAAGATATTTGTGATAAGTTGAGAAAAATTATCAATAAATACACTAGGAAGCGATAAAATGACACTAAAAGAACTTGGCATAGGACAGAGTGCCAGAATACTTACAGTAGGCGGTGAGGGCGCACTGCGCCAGCATTTCCTGGATATGGGAGTAATCCCAAAGGCCGAAGTGACAGTTATCAAATTTGCACCGATGGGAGACCCGATGGAGCTTCAGGTGCACGGCTATGAGCTCACATTGAGGCTTGATGATGCGGCACAGATTGAGGTAGAATTAATTGACAGCCGTTCAAGAAAGCATGAGGGCCCTAAAAAGATAAGCAACACAGCCCATCCCGGACTTGGCGAGGAGGGTAAATACCATGTGAAGGGCAGTGGCAATCCCCTTCCGGATGGTGAGAAGCTCACGTACGCACTTGTGGGAAACCAAAACTGCGGCAAGACAACACTTTTCAACCAGCTTACAGGCTCAAATCAGCATGTGGGCAATTTCCCGGGAGTGACGGTGGACAGAAAGGATGGCGCAATCAAAGAACATCCGGACACATCAATCACTGACCTGCCCGGAATTTACTCAATGAGCCCATATACGAATGAGGAGATTGTGTCGAGAAACTTTGTGCTCGATAACAAGCCAAAGGCCATAATAAATATCGTAGATGCTACAAATATCGAGAGAAACCTGTATCTGACCATGCAGCTTCTTGAGATGGATATACCAATGGTTATCGCACTCAATATGATGGATGAGGTGACGGCAAACTCAGGCTCAATCGATGTAAATAAAATCGAGGGACTGTTAGGAGTGCCTGTTGTACCGATTTCTGCCGCGAAGAATCAGGGTGTTGATGAGCTGGTGCGCCATGCGATACACATTGCAAAGTATCAGGAGCGTCCGGGCAGACAGGATTTCTGTGATGAGAATGATTTTGGCGGTGCCGTGCACAGATGTATACACGCGGTCAGTCACCTGATTGAGGATCATGCAAAGCTCGCCGGAGTTCCGATTCGCTTTGCTGCTACCAAAATTATCGAGGGAGATGCACTTATATTAGAGCAGCTTCATCTTGATGAGAATGAGAAAGAGGCAATAGAGCATCTGATTGTCCAGATGGAGAAGGAGCGAGGCCTTGACAGAAGCGCTGCAATTGCGGATATGCGCTTTACATTTATTGAGAAAATATGCGAGAGCACCGTAGTAAAACCGAAGGAGAGCAGGGAGCGTATCAGAAGTGAGCGCATCGACCGTGTTCTTACAGGCAAATATACGGCAATACCGTGCTTTATAGTGATAATGCTTGCTGTATTTTATCTCACCTTCAATGTAATCGGAGCAGGCCTTCAGTGGCTTTTGGAGCAGGGCATAGGAGCACTGACCGCGCTTACGGATAAGGCACTCACAGCGGCAGGTGTGAATGAGGTGCTGCACGGACTGGTAATAGACGGCATCTTTCAGGGTGTCGGAAGCGTATTAAGCTTTTTGCCGATTATCGTGACACTGTTCTTTTTCTTATCCCTCATGGAGGACAGCGGATACATAGCGAGGGTTGCATTCTTCATGGACAAGCTCCTTCGTAAGATAGGACTTTCCGGACGAAGCATAGTACCAATGCTCATAGGCTTCGGCTGTACGGTGCCAGCTGTCATGGCGACACGTACACTGCCAAGTGAGAGAGACCGTCGAATGACTATACTCCTCACACCGTTTATGAGCTGTTCGGCAAAATTGCCAATTTATGCATTCTTTGTTAGTGCATTTTTCCCGAAGCATGGCGGACTTGTCATGGGCGGACTGTATTTCATTGGCATAGTTGTCGGAATACTTTTCGCATTTATCTACAGAAAGACTTTGTTCAGGGGTGACGCAGTGCCGTTTGTCATGGAGCTGCCAAACTACAGGATGCCGGGCGCCAAGAATGTGTGCCAGCTCCTCTGGGAGAAGGCAAAGGACTTTTTGCAGAAGGCATTTACAGTAATACTTATTGCAACAATGCTGATATGGTTCTTACAGAGCTTTGACATACACTTTAACATGGTAACAGACTCAAAGGACAGCATGCTTGCCGCTATTTCAAGTGTTATCGTGCCTGTCTTTAAGCCTCTGGGACTCGGCGACTGGCGTATATGCACGTCACTTATCAGCGGACTCATGGCAAAGGAGAGTGTGGTATCAACACTTGAGATACTGTTTGGCGGAACGGTTACGACAGCACTCACAACACTTTCAGCCGCATCTCTTCTGGTGTTTTCGCTGCTCTACAGCCCTTGCGTGGCTGCTATAGCATCCATAAAGAGAGAGCTGGGTGCAAAGTGGGCAGTCAGTGTGGTGCTTTTGCAGTGTGCGATTGCATGGGTGGCAGCATTTATTGTAAGAGTAATTGGACTGCTTGTGATGTAAAAAAACTGACTACAAAAAATATAAAAGGAGATATGTGATGGAGATTAAATTGGAAAATGAATCACTTGAGCTCACGATAAACAGCTTCGGAGCAGAGCTTAAAAGCATCACCGGCAAGGAAACAGGTACACAGTATCTGTGGGATGCCGATGAGAAATACTGGAAGAGAAGCGCACCGGTGCTTTTCCCGTTTGTCGGCAGCTTAAAGGACAAGAAGTTTACCGTTGATGGGACAGATTATCCGATGGGACAGCACGGCTTTGCAAGGGATATGGAGTTTGAGCTTGTGTCACAGACAAATGATGAGGCATGGTTTTCACTTAAATCAAATGATGAGACTCTTGCAAAATATCCGTTTGAGTTTGTGCTCGAAATCGGCTATAAGCTCTCAGGCAGTGAGATAAAAGTGACCTGGAGGGTGACTAATCCTGCGAAAAAGGATTTACTTTTCTCAATAGGTGGTCATCCGGCATTTATGTGTCCGGTCGCAGAGCAGGGAAAACAGTCAGACTATTATCTAAAGCTTGACACAGACAAAGCAATCACCTACGGACTTATCTGTGACGGAGGACTTTTAGACAAGGATGACAATCTGCTTAAGGTGGATGAGGATGGATACTGTCAGATAGATGAGCATATGTTTGATAAGGATGCGCTCATAATAGAAAACAGACAGGCTTCAAAGGTGAGCCTGTGTACACCGGATAAGAAGCCATACCTTACGGTGTCATTTGATGCGCCTTTATTTGGTCTGTGGTCACCGGCAGGAATGGGAGCACCGTTTATCTGTATTGAGCCGTGGTACGGCCGATGCGACAGAGCAGGCTTTGCCGGAGAATTAAAGGACAGGGAGTATGGTAATTCGTTGGCACAGGGTGAGAAATTTGAGAAGTCATATACGATTGCAATTGAGATGTAGATTTTCTTGTTCTCAATGTGACTTAAGACTTAAATAGTTACAAACAAAAATATAAGATATAGTTAGAATCATGGGACTGCGATATATTGTAGTCCCATGATTTTTGTATTGACAAAATGCAAGATATGAAATATATTATACTTAACTAGTGACTAATAAACAGTAGAGTGTTAATCAGTAGAGAGGGTGTTATAATGCAAAAGCAAAATTCAAAAAAGAAATTTTTGGAGAAACTTTATATTAGCTTATCATTTTATTTTGGGGATGATGACTGTGATAGTTTAATTAAAGACTATGAAGAATGGTTCGAAAATGAAGAAATGGCTGAAAAAAGCGAGTACGAAATATGTTCCGGCTTAGGAAAACCGTTTGATATCGCGAGAAATTTATACAAAGATTCAAAAGAAGGAAAAGAGCATACGTTTCCATTGAAGAGTAGTGTTTTATTACAGACAATTGCCACGCTGGTTATATATTATGTGCTATGCGTCAGTTTGTTAAGATACTTTGATAAAAACGGCTGGAATTTTTATCCGGTTGCTCTGATAGCTAATGTTCTAGTATTTGTTGCAGGTTTGTTTATTCTTAAAAAATCAAAATTAACATGTGATATGCAATTTAAAAACCATCTGTTATTAATCGGATTATTCTTTTTTATTTTATTAACAGAGGTATTTCTGGTAATGAAAAATAATGAGGCTGGCTTAGGGAGTTATTATGTGGTATTAGTTACAACAGCTATAATTATTCTGAGTTGTATTATTATTTACATCATCTTAAAGAAATATATAATAAACAGGAAATTGGGTTTTATAACGATATTTCATATACTTGGTATTATTACCTGTTTAATGTATT
>OGRY01002453.1_pt1 | contig 11795 bp, 13 predicted proteins | sample 1553551 | NCBI WGS metagenome assembly OGRY01 (sample SAMEA2580101, study PRJEB22360) | human gut metagenome | biome: human gut; feature: human-associated habitat; material: faeces | place: Denmark | collected 2008/2010
CCTGCCTCTGCGGCGGGGTTTCCGTGCATGGAAAGAGTGTTGTCCATGTCGAGGACGAGCGCTTTCACGCCGTTTTCCGTCAGGAACTTCTCATCTATCTGTAGTACGCTTTTCAGCCAGAATGTAGGCTTAAACAGCATCGGCTTCCTCCGTTCTGGTTCCAGATAACAATTAAACCGGACAGAAACTGCCCGGTCTAACCGTTGATTTTTAAGTAGCAATCAAGCTCCGTAAAATCAGAACTTACGCTTGCGAGCAGCTTCGGACTTCTTTTTACGTTTTACCGAAGGCTTTTCGTAATGCTCTCTTTTACGAACTTCAGCAAGAACGCCGTCCCTTGCGCATGAACGCTTGAAACGCTTCAGAGCGGTATCAAGAGATTCATTTTTGCCAAGACGAATTTCTGCCATCTATATTTCCCTCCCTTTGCCACAAGGCATAGGTTATCTACATTTTATAGTAGTTATACAAAAAGTATATAATTAATTATATCGCAAAGACCCCGATTTGTCAAGCAGTTATCAGAAATTTTATTGGAAATTTTGATTTTCGTCATTTCTGACAAAATCCGGAACAATTTTTGGACGTTTTGCGGTAATCAATTATCAATCCTTAACGATACCGGAAATGTCGACCGGCGTACCGTCTGCCCAAAGGCGCTCGAGCTGATAGAAGTCGCGGGTCTCCTCCAGGAATACGTGCACGATGATATCATAGTAGTCAAGCACGATCCATTCCTTGCTCTGGTAGCCCTCGATTCCCTTCGGCTTTACGCCCTTCTCACCGAGCTGGTACTCAACCTCGTCAGCCAGCGCCTTCACCTGCGTGGTGCTGGACGCGGACGCGATAACGAAGTAGTTTGCAAGGATAGTGAGATCGTCGACCTTGAGCGCTGTGATGTTCTTTGCCTTCTTGGAATCAAGCGCCTTTACCGCGATTTCCAGTTCTTCTCTGTCTGTCATAAGCTCTCCTTATTCTTGTTGTATTTCAGATAATAATTGTATGCTTCAAACGTGTATCTCGGGAGGTGTCCGCACTTCTTGCAGACGTCCCCGATATTGTATATCAGCGCCACGGACATCGCCTTATCAAGGTCGTCGCGGCAGATCTTCCTGAACTTGTCGACGTCCTTATAGCTTCTCTCCGCAGAGATCATATCCCCGAGGTAGACGATTTTTTCAAGCTTCGTCATTTTCGCGCAGCCGATCGTGTGGAAGCGTATCCCGGCAAGTATCTCCTCGTCGTCTATCCCGAGCCTGTCCCGGACGTACGCCGCGCCCGCCACCGCATGCCACAGCGCCGGAGTGTCGATCTCCGCAGGATCCGGGGACATTCCGCTGTCAACGGTCATCTGCCGCTGGCGGTCCGGGAGATCCTCCTTCATGATGTCATGCAGAAGCCCTGCGAGATAGCAGCGCTTCTTGTCCGCGCCGAATCTCTCCGCGAGGTCGTAGCATGCCTCGGCGACGTTCATGCTGTGGGTGAAGCGCTTTTTAGAAAGACGCTCCTTTATGAGTTCCTCATATTCGTCGAATTCCTTGTATCTGCTCAAACAGAATTACCTCCACATTAGATTCACGGCTCTTTCCAGAAGCCGCCTCTGAAGAAATTCTCGCCGCCCAGAGGTTTTGCGGTCAGCCGGAACATCACGCAGCCGTCCGGACACACGATGGTCTTGCTGTACTTCCCGTCTCCCCCGAGATTTTCAAGGTCGCCGCCGCTGCGGACTGCCTCCATCAGCGGGTACAGCATCATCATGGTCTTGCTGCAAATTCCATAGCCGTCGGCGTTGACAGGGCAGCCGTAGGTACAGCTGTATGTATCGCCGATCTCCTCGCCGTTTCGGCAGAGATGTTCGGTGTGGTCTCCGCGGAGATACCCGATGACCTCGACCTGGAATTCGTATTCCTCATCGTACCACTTTTTCATGATTTATCACCTGTAGAGCCCCTTTTCACGGATATACTCCGCAACGCCCTGCGGAACCATTCCGGAATAGTCCCCGCCCTGCGCGACGGTATTTCTGACCTCCGTGGAGGACATCTCTATTGCCTGGGTCGGGAGCACCTTTATGCGCCCCAGTTCGTTGGCGTACTCCATCATGTCCGCGAGGCTGTCGCCGTCACGGGCTGCCGCGCAGACCTTCGTCTCCTTGAGCAGCGACTCGTACTTATACCACTTGTCGAAGCTGAACAGCATATCCCCGCCGATGAGCAGAAAGAACTGCTCGTTGGGGTACATCTCCTTCAGTGCGCGGACGGTGTTTATCGAATAACTCGTCCCGCCGAGCCTTACCTCGATATCGCTGACCTCCACGCCCGGGATATGCCCGAACGCGCGGCGGCACATCTCCGCCCTGTCCTCATACGGGGCAAGGTCGGTGTGCTTGTGCGGCGAAACATAAGTCGGGATTATAAGCAGACGGCGCAGCTTGAGCTGCTTCACGGCTTCCTCGGCAAGGCGGACATGCCCGTTATGCACCGGGTTGAACGCCCCTCCGAAGATGCCAGTCTTTTTCACGCTGTCACTCAAGCTCTATCACCCGCTTCTTGGGATCCTTGTTGCGGCGGTAAAGCACGAACTTCCTGCCGATCACCTGCACGACCTCGGACTTTGTAAGCTCCGCGATCTGGTCTGCGGCTTCACGGGCGGTGAACTCGCAGTTCTCCTGCACGCCTACCTTTATAAGCTCGCGGCAGTTCAGAACGTCGTCGAGCTGCTTTACCAGCTCGTCGCCGATACCCAGCTTTCCAACGAAAAATATTGTATTGTAGCTCTGCGCTATGGAGCGCAGATGTGCTCTCTGTTTACTTGTCAGCATTAACTGAATTTCTCCTTTAAGATCTTGGCAAGCTCCTCAAACGCCTTGGCGCGGTGGCTTATCCTGTTTTTCTCGTCCTGGTCGAGCTCCGCCATGCTGTGATCCTCGTCCACCATGAAGATGGGATCATAGCCGAAGCCCTTGTCGCCGACCATCTCATCGCCTATGTACCCCTCAACGGTACCGTTTACGGAATACTCGTCGTCCTCGGCGTAGATGAAATAGATCGAGCAAACGAAGCGTGCCTCTCTAAGGGGTCTGGACACGCCGTGCATCTCCTCAAGTACCTTCTCGCAAAGCTCCTTGTCGGTAGCGCCCTCGCCGGCATAGCGCGCGGAGTAGATACCCGGTGCGCCGTTGAGGAAGTCTATCTCAAGTCCGCTGTCGTCTGCGATGGTAGGGAGCTTTGTTGCCTCGAAAACAGCGCGCGCCTTTATGTGCGCGTTCTCCTCGAAGGTATCGCCGTCCTCTACGATCTCGTCTGTGAAGCCTGCCTCCCGCATTGATACAACGTCGAACCCGAACGGCTCGAGGAGCTTTCTGAACTCCATGATCTTGCCCTGATTGTTGGACGCGATTATCAATTTCTGTCGGACAGGCGACGAGGCGGCAGGTTTTTCTTCGCCCGATTTGTGAAGATGTTTCATAAAAAATCCTTTCCAATTTACTGCGCCTCATGGGCGCTTTATTTTACCCATTCATGGGAAAATTTCTTACTCGAACAGAGCTTTTACATAGTCCGCCGGAACGAACGGCTGGAGATCGTCGATCTTCTCGCCCACGCCGACAAGTTTCACGGAAATGCCGAGCTCATTCTTTATAGGTATTATTATACCACCTTTTGCGGTTCCGTCAAGCTTTGTGAGAACAATTCCTGTAATTTCAGCACTTTCACTGAAAAGTTTGGCCTGATTGACTGCATTCTGTCCAGTAGTCGCGTCAAGAACCAATAAAGTTTCAACCGACGCGTCCGGAACTTCGCGGTTTATCACCCTGGCGATCTTTTTCAGCTCCTCCATGAGGTTCTTCTTATTGTGGAGCCTTCCTGCGGTGTCGCAGAGCACTACGTCAGCGCCGCGCGCCTTCGCTGCGGTCAGCGCGTCGAACACGACTGCGGCGGGGTCGCTGCCCTCGCTGTGCTTGACGATATCCACGCCGGCGCGGTCAGTCCATACGTTGAGCTGATCAATAGCCGCCGCACGGAATGTATCCGCCGCCGCTACGACTACCTTCTTGCCCTGCGCCTTGAGATTCGCCGCGAGCTTGCCTATCGTGGTGGTCTTGCCTGCGCCGTTGACGCCTATCACCATGATAACAGACGGCTTTGTGTCAAGCTTCAGCTCGTTGTCGCCGGTGAGCATTTCCGCGATGATGTCGCGCAGGAGCTGCTTGACGTCCGCGGGGTCGGTGGCGCCAGTGCGCTTTACAGCCTGGCGAAGTTTGTCGCATATCTGCATGGAGGTCTCAGCGCCGATATCGGAAAGGATCAGCGTTTCCTCCAGTTCGTCGAAAAAGTCCTCGTCTATCTTCGTGAAACTGTTCATCAGCAGCTCCAGCTTGCTCATGAAGCCGTCCTTCGTCTTTTTCAGGCCGTTTCTCAGCTTCTCGAAGAATCCCTGCTTCTTCGGAGCTTCTTCGGACTGCTCGGTGAAATCCGGCTCGGGAACTTCCTCCTGCGGGACCTCCTCCGGCTCGGTTTCTTCTTCGGGGGCGGGAGCCTCCATAGCCTGCGGAATTTCCTCGGGTTCCTCCGCCTCCTCAGGCTCGGGTATTTTCTCCGGCTGAGTCAGCGGCTCTTCCGCTTCGGCTTCGGGAGCCTCGAACGCAGCGTAATTCCCGGATTGCTCCGGCTCCTCGGCTGCGGGAACTCCACCGTCAGGCTGAACAGGCGCTTCAGCTTCGGTATATCCGGAAGCTCCGATTTCGGCGCCGCCGCTTTCAGTACTGGTTTCGCCGGAGTTTTCATCGAGCACAGCCTCCTGTTCGTTCAGTTCTTCTTCCTGATGTTTCTTCTTTTTGAATCTGTCAAAAAATCCCATGTGACCTCCATTCCGGCATACTGAGTAAGTATGCTCAAAGCCGCGTTGGTTATGCAAAATCATTTAAGCTCTACGTCCAGCTCATCGGCAAGCTCGCGGCGCAGGAGCCTTGAAACTCCCTTTTCCTGCATGAAAACGCCGTAAAGCACCTTGCAGCCCTCGATTGTTCCGCGGCGGTGGGTTATTACCATCAGCTGCGTCTGGCTGCTGAACTGGTTGAGGTAAGTTATGTACTTGTCTACGTTCACATCGTCGAGCGCCGCGTCTACCTCGTCGAGCATACAGAACGGTGTCGGACGGTGCTTGAGTATCGCGAAGTAGATCGTGATGGCGACCATCGTCTGCTCGCCGCCGGAGAGGGATATCAGGTTCTTTATGACCTTCCCAGGCGGTGCCGCGAGTATCTCGATGCCGGAATTCAGAACGTCCTCCGGGTCGGTGAGCTTGAGTTCGCCGTGCGCTCCGTCGCCGAAAATGCTGACGAATATCTCCTTGAAGCTCTTGTTTATCTCCTCAAAGCTGTTGAGGAAGCGCGTCTTGATGTCCTCGGTGAGGTCGGCGATTAGCCTTTCAAGCTCCCGCTTGCTCTTTTCGATGTCGTCGAGCTGCGCGGTCTGGAACTTGTATCGCTCCGACACCGTGCGGTACTCCTCGATGGACTCCATGTTGACGTTTCCGAGCTTTGTTATCTGCTTTCTCAGCTCCTCGAGGTCGTTTTCCGCCGCCAGCAGGTTCTCAAGCGGCTTCGCCTGCTCTATCGCCATCGACACCGTCATATCGTAGCTTTCGAGCAGCATGGAGACTATGCGCTCCTTCTCACGCTCCTCGCTCTTGCGGCGCTCCTCCAGCCTGGCGACTTCCCTTGCGAAGCGCTCCTTGTCGCGGTTCGCCTCGTTTATGTCGCGGTTCATCTGACCTATTGCCAGATCCAGGCTGTCTATCTCGGCCATGCTGCGGGAAATATCCTCATCCTTGCCGGTAAGCTCCCCGCTGTGCTGCTCAAGCTCCATGCGGAGCTTCTCAATTTCAACGCGGATCTCCTCGTCGCTGCGGTCGAGCTCCGCCATCTTCCCGCGGAAGCTGTCGCTGCTCTGAAACAGCGCCCGGCGGTTCTCCTCACGGTTCCTGATCTCAACGTTGAACGCGTCGATATCCTTCTTCGCAGCCATCTGCTCGAGGTTTATCCGGGATATCTCCTCGGAAATCTCCTTGCTCTGCGAAGCCGCGGAGTCGCGCTCGCTGCCGGACTGCTTCAGCTTTTCTTCAAGCCCCTCAGCCTTTTTGTCGCACTCCTCGACCACACTGCGAAGTTCGGTGAGCTGCGCGGTGTAATTCTTTATCTGGAGGTCGAAGCGCTCCAGAGCCTGCCTTGAGTGCGCTCCCTGCTCGGTAAGCTGCTGAGCCAGCGTATTGAACTTCGACAGCTCAGCGCGGAGGTTGATCTCCCGAGAATCGCAGCTTCTCAGCTCGTCCTGCATGCCGTCGATCTCGACTGCGAATTTCGCTGCCTCCGCCTGGTACTGCTGGTACGCCTCGGTCTTTTCAACGAGGGTCTTTTTCATCTCGATTATCGAGGTATACAGCGAATCCTTCTGCTGCTTTCTGGAAATGATACCCGTGCCGCTCGCCCGGCTTCCTCCGGTGAAGGAACCGCCTGCGTTGACGACCTGACCGTCAAGCGTAACGACGCGGAATCTGAAATTGTATTTCTTACTGAGGAACGCCGCCGTGTCGATATCGTCCACGATAACGGTAAGCCCCAGCAGGTAGCTGATTATGTTCCGGTACTCCTGGTCGCAGTCCACAAGGTCGCTTGCTATGCCCTCGAAGCCTTGCTCTGAGCTGAGCCGCGGCTCGTTCAGGAAGCGCCCCTTCATGGTGGTTATCGGGAGCATGGTCGCACGTCCGAAGTTCGTTTCCTTGAGGAAGCGGATACAGCGCTTTGCTGTCTCCTCGCTGTCCACGATGACGTTCTGCATTGCCGCTCCCAGTGCGGTCTCTATCGCGAGGACGTACCGCTCGTCGATAGTAACTACATCTGCAACGGTGCCGTGGATACCGCTCATTCTCCCCTGCTGGGAAGCCTTCATCAGTTCCTTGACGCTTCGGTTGTAGCCCTCCATGTTCTTCTCAACGTCGTCCAGTACCTTGTAGCGGTTCTGCATCATGTCAAGCTCGCTGCGTACCTTCTCAGCCTCGGATTTCGCCTCGTTCATGCGGCGAACCTTGCCGTCGTTGAGGCGCTGATATCCCGCCAGCTTGTTTGCCGTCGCGGAGCGCTTCTCGCCTACCTCCGCGAGTGATTTCCCGACCTGCGCGGCGCTGTCGGAGTACTCCTTCAGCTTCGCCTCGGAATTCTGCACGTCGCTCAGAAACGTCTGTTTCTGTTCCTCGGCCTCCGCTGCGGAACGCTCCGCCTGAACCGACCGCACGTCAGCCTCGCTGCGTTCGCGGTAGATCTGCGCGAGTTCCTGCTCCAGCGCGGAATACGCCTTGTCGCTCTCGGCGTTCTGCTCCGCCATTGCGCTGAGCTTTTCCTGGAGGTCGGTCCGCTGCTTCTCAAACCGCTCCACCTCGGCGTTCTTTTCCTCTATTCCCAAAAGCTCAATAAACGCGCCGCGCGTGCCCGAGCCTTCCTCACGGGTCAGTACCGATATTGCGTCGCTCGTCATTGTGGCGGAGGTCGTTCTCGCGCACCTGTATCGTGGAACGTTTCTCCGCTATCTCCGCGTTTACAGCCTCGCGGCTGCTGCGGAAACGCTCAAGCTCCGCCTGTATGCGCTGCTTCTTTTCGGTGCTTTCTTCAATGCTGTTCTGGAGCTTCTCCGCGTCCTTTTCGAAGTGCTCGCACTCCGCGCGGTTTAGCAGCAGGTCGTCGTCCAGCTTCTTTATTGCGGTGCGGCGCTCCTCATAGTGAGCCGCTCCTACGGATATCTCAAGCTCCTTCTTCTGGTCGAGAAGCTCTGCGGCTAAAACCGCCTTCTCCGACTGCTTTTTAAGCACCGGGAGGCGCTCCTCGTCTGAACGGATAATATCCTTCTGGCGGGTGATGTTTTCCTCGGCGCTCTCAAGTTCTTTCTCGGCTTCCGCTTTCTTGTGGAGGAACAGCGAAATGCCCGCCGCTTCCTCGAATATCTCGCGGCGCTGGGTACCGCGGGCGTTGACTATCTCAGCGACCCTGCCCTGTCCGATTATGGAATATCCATCGCGCCCGAGTCCCGTACCGAGCAGCATTTCCTGAATGTCTTTCAGCCTGGACTTCGCGCCGTTTATGAGATATTCGCTCTCACCGGTGCGGTAGAGCTTGCGGGAGATCGTCACCTCGTCAGCGTCCACTGCAAGGGCGCGGTCGGTGTTGTCGATGCACAGCGCGACCTTCGCGAATCCCATCGGCTTTCTGTCGGTGGTCCCGTGGAAGATTACGTCCTCCATCTTTTCGCCGCGCAGGGTCTTTGCGCCCTGCTCTCCCATTACCCAGCGCAGGGCGTCGCTTATGTTGCTCTTGCCGTTGCCATTGCTTCCAACGACTGCGGTGGTCTGGGCGTCGAAATTCAGTACGGTCTTGTCCGCAAAGGATTTGAACCCGTGTATCTCAAGTGACTTAAAAAACATTCACAAACCTCAATGTTTATCGCAGCTCGATGTACGCCCCTTCCAGAGGTTTCACATCGACGTCATACCCCAGCTCCCTCAGAGCCGCGATATTGCCGCGTTTCTGTCCGACTGCCCGGCTGATGTTCCGGCTGTCGGTGTATAAAATATAATGTCCTTTTTTCAGTGCGGACAGCTTCTGCTTCGCGTCATTCAGAAACAGCCGGCTCTCCACTATCTCCCGGAATGCCGGGTGGTACACTCCGCCGAGCATTTCGCTTTCCACTTCGGAGGAAGCGTGAAGCCCCATTCTTATAACGCGGACTCCCGCCGCGGTGAACTCCCGAAGAAGCTCCGCGCACAGGTCTACGGTCTGCTCGAATCCGAAGCTCTGATACTCCCCGCTTTCAAACAGCCGTCCAAGCCGCGTGTGCTTCAGAATGACCGTCGGGTAAATGCGCACCGTGTCCGGCTTGAGCGCGATGAACTCACGGCAGGTGTACCTCACGGCGTCCTCGCTGTCGCGGTAAAGCCCGGTCATCATCTGTAAACCCAGCGATATCCCGCTTTCCCGTATCAGCCGGGAAGCCCTGTGGACGTCCTCGGCAGAATGCCCGCGCTCGTTGGCTGTCAGCACCTCGTCCGACATGGACTGCGCGCCAAGCTCCACGGCGGTCATGCCGTATTTTTTCAGTATCGCGATTATCTCGTCGTCAACGCAGTCCGGGCGTGTGGAGCAGCGTATCCCGCAGTAGACCTCCGGGTGCTTTTGTACCGCCGCATGTGCGCACTCCAGCAGGCTGACCATATACTCCCTCGGGACGGCGGTGAAGCTGCCTCCGAAAAACGCGATCTCCGCCTGCATTCCCCGCTCTGCGAGGTGCGGAGCCTGCTCCTCGAGCAGCGCCGCGACTTCCTCCGGAGATGGCGCGTGAGCCGCTCCGGAAATGCTCCGCTGGTCGCAGAAGCTGCACCGATGCGGGCAGCCGATGTGCGGAATGAAAACTGAGATGTTAGTCCGTTTCATAGCCCATCAGCCCGATAGCTTCCTTGGCGGCAGCCTGTTCGGCTTCCTTCTTGCTCTGACCCGAGCCGGTGCCTATGCTCTGACCGTTCAGCATAACGTCCGCGGTGAAGGTCTTGTGGTGAGCTTCGCCCTCTTCCTCGGTGACTTCGTAGGAGATATGCTCCTCCGGATTCTGCTGGATTATCTCCTGCAAAATCGTCTTGTAGTCGCCGAGCTTTACTTTTCCGCTTTTTATCGCCTCGATAGACGGCACGAATCTCATGATAAACTTCTGAGCCTCGTCCATTCCGCCGTCAAGGAATATAGCCGCGATGAGCGCTTCGAAAGCGTCCGCGAGAATGGAACGGCGCTCGCGGCCTCCGGTCATCTCCTCGCCCTTTCCGAGCAGAATGTAGTCGCCCAGTGAAATGCGCTTTGCGAAGTTGTACAGCGAATTCTCGCACACGATGGAGGCGCGCAGCTTTGTCAGCCCGCCCTCCGGAACGGTGGTCATATTCGTGTAGAGGTACAGCGAAACTGTTATCTGGAGCACGCTGTCCCCGAGGAACTCCAGGCGCTCGTTGCTGCCGTTGTTCTTTCCGCCGGAATAGCTGGAATGGGTCATCGCGCCGCGCAGGTACGACTTATCCTTAAAGGTGTATCCTATCTTTTCTTCAAGCTGACTGAATTCAGACATGTCAATCCTCTTCCTTAACTCCGAGAGCCGCAATAGCGCTCGTCATTTCCTCTATCGCGTTCTTCTCAACGAACATCTTCGCCTGGCGGAACGCTCCCAGGAACGCCGCCGCGTCGGAGCTTCCGTGCGCCTTGAATACCGGCTTTGCTGTTCCCAGCAGCGGAGAGCCGCCGATGGTCTTGTAATCAAGCTGCTTTGTGATGTCGCCGAGCTGCTTCTTTACACAGAGCGCGCCTATCTTCGTCTTGAGATTTGCGAAGAACATTGATTTCAGCGACTGCTTCATGAGTATTCCCATGCCCTCGCACGCCTTCAGGAACACGTTTCCGGTGAACCCGTCGGTGACAAGGACGTCCACCTTGCCGATGGGCGCGTCGCGGCCCTCGACGTAGCCGAGGAAATTGATGGAGGGCGTATTTCTGAGGAGCTTCACGGTCTCGTGCTCAAGCTCCCTGCCCTTTTCCTCCTCGGTGCCGATGTTCAGCAGACCTACGCGGGGCTTCTCTATCCCCATGGTTTTCTCCATGAAAATGCTTCCCAGTACGGCGAACTGCTGGAGCATTTCCGGACGGCACTCAAGGTTTGCGCCGCCGTCGACTACCGCGTATCTTCCGCCGCCGAGGCAGGGCATGAGCGGAACCAGCGCAGTCCTCTTGACGCCCTTTATGCGCTTGCCGACCATAGTGCCGCCGACTACGATAGCCGCAGTGCTTCCCGCGCTGATGAACGCGTCGGCATTGCCTTCAGCGAGGTAATACAGCGCCTTGCCCATTGAAGTGCCGGAATTCTCCTTGATGACCGACTTGGGAGCGTCCTCCGTAGTGATAACGCCCTCCGCATGCACCAGCTCGAGGTGGCTGTCGGAGATATCCAGAGCCTTCATGCGCTCCATAAGTATCTTCTCATCGCCGGTTATCGCGATGTCGATTCCAAGCTCCTTAACCGCGAGAGCCGCGCCCTTTAATACTTCGTCCGGTGCGTTATCGCCGCCGAATCCGTCTATAACTATTTTCATATTATGTATCCTCACTGTCGGAAAGAGCCTTGTCCAGGTCGGAAAGCGCTCTCTGTGCAAGCGCGCCGTAGCGCTCCTGCTTGCCTTTTATCACCCTGTCAAGGGACGGAAGTATGCCCATGCTGCTTGCCATCGGCTGAAAATTCTCAACGGTAGGGTCGCTGATGTAGCTGCACAGCGCCCCCAGCATTGTCGTCCTGGGGAGCGTCTTCGGCGGCGCCGGGGGGAGCTCCGGGGGCTGTTTCCCGCCGAGCCTGTCGGCAAGCGCCCTTCCCGCGATGATTCCGGAAGCCGCGCTTTCAACGTAGCCCTCCACGCCGGTCATCTGACCTCCAAAAAAAACGTTGTCAGAACCGCGCAGCATGAACCATTCGTCCAGCAGCCGAGGGCTGTCGAGGAACGTATTGCGGTGCATTACGCCATAGCGCACGAACTCCGCGTTTTCAAGCCCGGGTATCATCGAAAATACGCGCTTCTGCTCGCCGAATTTCAGGTTGGTCTGGAATCCGACCAGGTTGTACATCGTGCCGTCCCTGTTCTCCTTGCGGAGCTGCACCGCCGCGTAGGGGCGCTTCCCCGTGCGCGGGTCGGTAAGCCCTACGGGCTTCATGCAGCCATCGTTTCGG
>OGRY01002456.1_pt1 | contig 11790 bp, 8 predicted proteins | sample 1553551 | NCBI WGS metagenome assembly OGRY01 (sample SAMEA2580101, study PRJEB22360) | human gut metagenome | biome: human gut; feature: human-associated habitat; material: faeces | place: Denmark | collected 2008/2010
AAATACCGGCAGCGGTAGTGACAGGGTTGAGCCTCCTCTCCCCCGGTGTCTCAGTAAGGAAATAGACGGAGTGTCCGAAAAAATCTTTTGACATTATCTCTCTTCGTTTTTTTTAACCTCTCCGCCCTTTGGACAGGAGGTTAATGCCTTTCTATTGAATTGTCTTTGCTTTTTGCCTCCTGTTTCGATTTTATGTGCGACGCCCTGTTGTAATACGGGACACGGCTGGGAGAGGGGGAATATGCTTAATAATAACCAACTAATGTCTCATTGCATGTACAAAAGGGGGCAATGATTTTTTATCATGCTCTCTTTTTGTTTTATTATATTCTTCTTTAAATATTGTTGAAATATGAAAAGTTCGTTATCTTAGCGACACTTAAACTTGTGTGATGAGGCGATTGAAAATATACGAGGAGAATCCCAGCGCCACGGAGATAGGAAAGGCGGTGGAGGTGTTGCGCGAAGGGGGTATTGTGATTTATCCTACCGATACGATTTATGCGTTGGGTTGCGATGCTTTGAACGTGCGAGCCGTGGAGCGGATTTGCCGGATTAAGGGAATCAATCCTCAAAAAGTCAATCTGTCGATTATTTGTCGGGAATTGAGTTGGGTGAGTGAATATGCCAAACTGAATAATTTGTATTTCAAGCTGTTGAAACGTAATTTGCCGGGGGCTTTCACTTTTATATTGCCTACGAGCTCGTCCCTGCCTAAGATTTATAAAAACCGCAAGACGGTGGGAGTGCGTATTCCCGACCATGCCATTACGTTGGCGTTGGTCGAGGCGTTGGGCAATCCGTTATTGACGACGTCGGTGTCTGTCGACGATGAGGAGCCTGAATATGGGACGGACCCGGAGTTGATAGCTGAACGTTATGAGTCGGTCGCCGATTTGATTATCGACGGAGGCGAGGGCGGTACGATACCGTCGACTACGGTCGATTGTACGGGAGACGAGCCTGTGGTATTGCGCGAAGGTAAGGGCGATTTGCAAGAATAATCTATGTGGATTTATTAATTTGTTGACTATTAGATATATAGCTGTTTTTAAATTTTGCTTAAAAGAATATGCAAAGTTTATACAATTTTAATTGAGGAAATTTTTCCATAATATGGAAATAGTTGTAAATTTGCGAAACATAGAGAACAAGAAAGGTATTATCATATATTAATTTTAAAATCAAACAATTATGTCAAAAGTATCGGTTATCGGAGCTGGAAACGTTGGCGCTACTTGTGCAAACGTGTTAGCATTCAGAGAAATTGCAGACGAAGTCGTTTTGCTCGATATTAAAGAAGGTGTATCGGAAGGCAAGGCTATGGATATGATGCAGGCTGCTGTAACGGCAGGTTTCGCATCGCGTATCAAAGGTGTGACCAACAACTATGAGGCTACCGCCAATTCGGATATGGTTGTTATCACCTCGGGTATTCCCCGTAAACCGGGTATGACTCGCGAGGAGTTGATCGGAGTGAATGCCGGCATTGTGAAGTCGGTCGTAGAGAATGTTTTGAAATATTCTCCCAATGCTGTTATCTTGTGTGTAAGTAACCCGATGGATACGATGACTTATTTGATTCATAAAGTATCGGGTCTTCCCAAAAACCGCATTATCGGTATGGGTGGCGCTTTGGACAGCTCTCGTTTCAAATATTATCTGAGTCAAGCGTTGAATGCCAATCTGTCGGAAGTAGAAGGTTTCGTAATCGGTGGTCACGGCGACACGACTATGATTCCTGTTACTCGTTTCGCTACTTACAAGGGTATTCCCGTTACCGAATTCCTGAGCGAAGAGGCTTTGCAAAAAGTCGCTGCCGACACGATGGTGGGTGGCGCTACATTGACCGGATTGCTGGGAACGTCGGCATGGTATGCTCCGGGTGCTGCTGCCGCTTCGGTGGTAGAGGCCGTATTGGGCGACCAGAAACGTATGGTTCCTTGCAGCGCTTTGCTGGAAGGCGAGTACGGGGAGAAAGACCTCTGCATAGGCGTACCTTGTGTATTGGGTAAAAACGGTATTGAAAAAGTGGTTGAGTTGAAATTGAACGCTGCCGAGAAAGAGGCATTTGCCAAGAGTGCTGCTGCCGTTCATAAAACTAATGCTGCTCTTGCCGACGCTTTGAAATAGAATTCGATCTATTTGAATATAGAATGCCGCTCGATATGAACGTATATCGAGCGGCATTTTTTTGCATGACTTCGAGAGAGGATACTCTTATATCGCTTTATGACACCCCGTAATACTGCGGGGCACGGTAGGGGAGGAGTGTAGAAATCTTTTGATACTATCATTCTTCTGTTTTTTAACCCCTCCGTCACTGTGTGCTACCTCCCCTATCGCACATACGTGCGCAGAGGAGGAGGTTAATGCCTTTCTATTGAATTGTCTTTGCTCCTGCTTCGATTTTAGTGCAACATCTCGTGATGCTGTGGGGTACGGTAGGGGAGAAGTGTAAATGCCTTTATGACGAAAGTATTAAACTCTACTAATGATCCTATGACAGCATTTTCAACTTTTTTTCTTAGGAACTGAACCGTAGCACTTTTGGTGTCTTACCATATTGCTTACATAAAGCCTCCCGTAATGCTGCGGGACACGGCAGGGGAGAAGTGTAAAATCTATTCTTTCATCTCAAAAGGAGAATGCCCTTTAACTCCCTCATCTATACCCTGCGGTATTGTAGAGCATTCACACACTCCTCCCCTGTGTTTTGCAACGCAAAATATAGGGGAGGAGGCACGACGTGACGGAGGGGTTAGATTTTATTAAGAATCTATTAAACAGTGTTTTCAACCCCTTACCGAAGAGTCTGAAATGTGGTTGTCGAACAAGAAATTCATCGCTAAACTTTATCGCCAATCTTCCCTAATTTCTTGCTGAATCCCTTCAATACCTTTTATTCAGTTTACTGTATCATCACTTTCTGTACAATGCGTTCGCCCCGGTCGTTCGATAGGGTGACGATATACGCTCCGGGCGATAGGGCAGCGGTGGGAATCGTTACTTCTTCCGCCTCGCCGTCCAAGTAGGCACACCACGCCAATCGGCCGGTCATCTCGGTGAGCTCGGCCAATCGATAGCCTGTGCCCGGCAAGGTCACAATCAGGGCATCGGAGGTATGGGCGATACGTAAGGCGGCGGATTTGTTATCGGAGATACCACCTTCACTACATTCCTTGTCTATGCCATATACTTCCCTTCCATTTTCTTTCACAAAGTTTAGGATCCTGTGGTTACAGTCTAAGCAAGCTGGTATCAGGCAAAACGAACAGAACATGAAATTATCTTCCATTACACCCAGTCCCTCTGTCCAAATCGGAGAAGTCCGATTATTTATATAAAATTGTTTTCGATAGGTATTTCCTACTTTCACGGTATCGATGCGAGTCACTTCTTCATACTCATAGTAAGACGGAATCCACAATGAATCTCCTACATTGAGGGAAAAATCATAGAGCACTATCTCTTCTTCAACATCTTCCCCATATATGTCATCGTTGTCTTTTCGTTCTTTTTTAGAATAAACCGTCTTATTTTCCTCCCGCATAAAATCTACCAATGTACTTCTATCGGAAGTAAAATCACATCCTTTGTACATATATAGTTTTTTATATGTTTTTCCATCGAGCAAAGTGTCACCTTCGAATTGTAGGCGAATAAATCCATTGTTTTCAGGGTGAACGGGATTGTATTGGTAATATCCCCATTCCACCCCTTCTTGCACTAAGGGGACATACTCGTATTCCTGTGCTTGCAAGACGCTACCGCTCCATACTATCGACACGGCAATCAACAGCAATAGTCTTTTCATATTTCGGTTCCTCCCTATATTATTTAAATTCTACATTTGCCCCAATTTTTGCTTCGAAGCCTTTTTGTATCATTATCTCTCCCCCGGCATCGATTCGCAACGAGCCACCGCGCTCCACTGTTCCACCGGAGATTGTTACATTTCCTTTACACTCGATTATCAATGTCGCACCGTTCTCTATGATTACCCCTTCGTCTATCCATACATCTCCACCGGATTCCAACGTGAGAGTTCCCGATTTTAAAACAACGTCTCCCTCCGTCCGGTTCGTATCTACCGCTTGGCCGATGTGGACGTTGTTCACGTGTAAATATTGTGAAGAACGTAGCGTGTCGTTTTGCAGGTATAGCGGGGCAATGTATGGTATGGCATTGTGCTTGTAAACCGTCACTACACTGTTGGGAGAGACTTCGTTGAAGGTTACGCTTGCTCCCGTCACAGTTTTTATTTCGGGTAATCCGTTTATTCCAGAGGTTATTGCCACTTTACTGCCGTTCAGTCCGTTACCGGCCACTGTAATCGAACTGTTCGAACGTGCAACCGAGATATCATCATATACCGAAGGGATATCGGTCCACATCTCGAATTCGGGACAGCCGATTAAACTGTGGGTCAAACTACACCAACGTGAATATTTGTTATACGCAAAACTTACTTTTGAAAAAGCCTCCGCTACACCTATTTGATTATTACCTTCTTTTATTTGTTCTACGAATTTTTTTTCTAATCTTACAGAGGAACCAATCCAACCGCTTCGAGTATTACCCAAAAAGGCAGGACCTCCATATAAGCCGGCTACCGTAAAGGAACTGCCTATGTTATATGTTACATTATATTGTTCATATATGTCGAATGGTGTCACATCGCAGGCTGTTGAGTAGGCTATGGCCGGATAGTCTTGATTCGTTAAATTATTTAATCCATTGCTTTCTTCAAAAACATGATGACAAGTTACCCCTTGTACTGCAAGAATCCCCCAATAAGGATATTCATGGTTTTTATGAGACTTTGTACCGATACCGCCGGGATTACCGTGTCCATGCCAACTGAAAAAACCGTATCTCTCATTCATTTCCGTTATTACTTCCGAACCGCTCGGAAATGTAGGATTTTCCGTATTATATGAAGGTTTTTCTTCAAAAATAGTATATTGCGGGAAAATCGGGCTAAAATTAGAAGATACAGAATCCGCTTCATGTATACCTTGTAATTCATCACATTGATGATAAAAAGCCTTTTGCAGATAACTGTAATCGCCATTGCCGGGGTTGCGCTCATACCGTATCAGTTTTTCGGTATAGTTTGCAATCTCCTGCCGATTGGTGCATAACAATCTACCCACAAAAATCTCCGGAGCATAATCCATAGTATACATTTCACTACTTTCAAATTCTCCATACGAAGAATCTCCATCGACATTCCAATTTCCATTAAAATCACTAAAATACAAATCAGAAGGAATAGGCCAATCAACATAAATACTAGAATCTTGATTTTGTGAATCCTTTATTGTTATGCTCCGTCTTCCCGTTCCATATCGAATGGGCAATACGGTATAATCGCCCGCTAACAAGGCGTAGCGGAGAGAGCCGGAGTCGTAGGCATATTTCAGATAGGCTCGCAGTTTACCGGCATCGTCGTCGATATTGGAGACCAAATCGCCCCCTTGAAAATCGGGACACGCTAAGATATCCTCGATACAAACTACTCCTGCCGAGTATCCTTTTTGCCGTTTCCACCCGATGAGGCGATCGAAAGCCGGAGCCAATTCCCGACTTGTCACAACGGTATATTCGAAGTCGGGTAAAGTAGTAACCGTGTGGGATGAGGCTGAACGGGTCGCTGTCGCAGGGGCGAACCCATCGACCTGAGCGGGGTTGACGACTATCCGTTTCGCCTCCTCTCTTCCCCATCGAACGTTATTTCTGCCGGTTGCTCTGCGGGATATCGCCCGAAGGCGCGATGGGTTTTCGGAACCTGCGTTTTTCACCGAATAATCGAGACGAACGGTCACGGAATTACGAAAGAGGATTTCACCATCGGTCGGAGCGTAACTTATCGGCCATACAGCAACGGTGACGATGTGGTTGTCACCGTCGAGAAATCCTTCGTCTACCACTTGTACCGGAACAGCCGGCCAATATCGGTTGTTGCTATATACCGTGCTGTCGGGGGAAACGAACAGTTGCTCGCTTGTATTCCTGTCGGAGGGAATAGGCGGCTGGGTCGGATAAACCGGTAGCGTATACCGAGTCGCAGTTGTGGTCTCTCCCGTAACGGAAACCGTGAAATCGGTAGCATCGCAAGGAACGGAAAATCGCAAATAGTGTACAGGCAGCTCGGGCGTACCGGCTGCGGACTGTGTCCACAAGTCGGGATATCTGAGTCGAAGGTAAGAGTCGCCATTTTCACTAACCGTGTCGGTTGTCAAAAGGTGTTGGTCGAATGTCGCCGTATAGCTGATTTGCGCATTGACTGCCGAGATGGAGAGGGCAAACAACAGGGCGACGACCGTATGCCTCAATCGTGATATTATCGGTTTCATGAGTGTTGCCTCTATTTGGTCAATATCATACGTTTACTGTCTATCTCTTTCCCATCGGCCACGAGGGAGTAGATGTACATTCCTGCCGAGAGCTCCGAGCCTTGCAAGGTTACTTTTCCTTCACCTCGGTCGGCGATTTCCATGCGGCGTATCTGCTCGCCTTGCAGATTGTAGATATATAGATCGGCCTGTTGTGTCTCGTAGGGTAGGGCAAAACGTATGACGGTGGTTGCACTGAACGGATTGGGATTGTTCTGATAGAGGGCGGGAACAATAGCACTTTCCGACTCGACTGCGGTATTGCGTCGCTCGGACTTGCGGAGTGCGCCGCCTATGGGTGTTCCGTCCCGCAAGGCTGCCAGATCTTTTTGCAATTCGGTGATGACAGTTTCTTGCGAGTCGACTTTTGCCTGTATTTCATTTAAGGCGTTAACAATCAGTGGAATCATGCCTATATAGTCGACATACATGTATCCTGCTGAATCGGTACGCACTAATTCTGGATAAACCTCTTTTACCTCTTGTGCCAAGAATCCGAAATGGGTACGGGCATTTTCTTTTTTGTTTATTTTTATGTTGTTTGTTCCGGCAGGAGTTTCCTTGTTCAACTGATAACTGATTCCCGAGAGTCGGAGTAATCCCGAGAGTGTGTTGTTTAGCGGTTGTATGTTTTTTTTGAAACGACTGTCAGATGGTGAATAAAAATAACCGATAACATCAACATTTAAGAATTGTATCATCGAACCATAATTGGCATTGTCATAGAGAACTACGTCTCCCTCGGAACTTGAAAAACAGAATCCTTCACGGCCATATAAATGGAATAACGATGGATTTTCCGAAGTTATATATCGTCCGATATAAACATCATTTACAGTGTTACTTACCGAATTATAAAATGAAATACGGGCAGGGTCTTTTTCGTTTTTGGGGAAAAGGTTCAAAGTAGAGGAGCCCATAGAATTTGAACCATATCCACCTATTGAAATTTGTCCATCGTTTTGGATTTTCATTTGTCCCATTACACAGAAAGAAAAACTGTATACTGCTATTACAAAAAAGAGGCGATTTGTTTTCATGATATTTTCGATTGAGTATTAAATTTTAGTTTATTCCAATGAGGTTATTTCGTTTAGAAACGATGTAAATATAATTGATTTATTTTTGATTTATTGTGTTTTTTATTATGAAAATATATGTTGTTAACAATAATTATATATAGAGCTTTTAAGGGAGAGTATTGTGTATTTAGGAGTTGTGATTGTAGGGTTTACCCCCTTGCCCTGCGGGTACTCCACGCCTATATATTGTGTGGCAAAACATAGGGGAGGAGGGTGAGATGTATTTCCCTTTCGCTTCTGCTCCGATTCTATATGTGACACCCCGTAATGCTGCGGGGTACGGCAGGGGGAGAAGTGAAAATCTATCTTTATGCTGAAACGAGAAGTACCACTTTCAATTCTCTCCCCTCCTTATCTCATTTGTGATGAGCTGTGGGAGAGGGAGATGTCTCATTCTGTTTTCGTTATTGAGGGGTTGGAAGTAAAGATAATTCTTACTGATTTCTTATTGTGTCGAGGTGGTGGGGCTGTTGCGGTGTTATGAAAAAAGCGAGGCCGCCCTAAAAGTTTTATGGACGATCTCGCTTCGCTGCTCCGCATGAGCGGTTGTCTTGTTGTGGACAACCGTTTGAAATTTTTTCAAACGGTTGTGTTTTACGTTTTTATATTTCGTGTTTTTTCCCGAATGTGAAATTTATGCCGAAACAGAAATTGGCTCGGGCATGATTGATGGGAATGAACTGTTTGGAATATTTGGTGGCAAAATAGTCTGTGCCGAAAAACAGGTTGAAGCCGGGTGCGCATACGTTGAGAATGGCTCCCACGGAGCTACCCATATTGGAAACGGAGCCGTTGAGGGTGATGTGGAGCGCCGATAACGGGCGGAAGTTCACGGCGGCCATACCTTCGGCATAGGTGCGATGTCCGCCGAAGCGAGTCGTGGAAAGTAGTCCGAAAGAGATGTGATTGTCCAGAATGCTATATTCTGCGCCAATACGCATGGTCGTGCGTAATGAATTGGTAACGGATTGGCTATCGGATTTATAGAATTTTGCCAGCGCTTCCAAATCGTCTCCTAACTCGTCGGCTTTATCGTCGAACGGGTTGTTTCCTTCTTCGTCGTCTTCGGCTCCGATATTGTCGAATCCTGTGTATCGGAATTCTTTGGTGGGATCGGTTTCTCCACGAGTGAGGTTGTTCCATTGCATGAATCCGATGTCGGTAAGGGCCGCAGATAAGGTGAGGTTATCGATCAGCTCGTAAGTCGCCCCTAAATCGAATCCCAGTCCGAAGCCTGCCACACCGAAATCTCCGGTGTCGTAGTCGGTGATTTCTCCGGTCTCGGGATCGGTCTCTAATTTCAGGAGGGAAGAGGCTTGTATATGTCCGGCTTGTTTGATGAACCATTCGTCTTGGGACATGGATATATCCATGCGATCTATCCTTGCTTCGGCATGTGCCGCACCTACCAGCACTTTTACTTTGGCTCCAACTCCCAATTTGTCGTTAATGTCCCGAGCGTGTCCTAATGCGAGTTCCACGTAATTGTCGGTCGAAACCGTGATGTTACTCATGTCGTAACGGGTAATCCCGGTTTCTTTTTGTCCGGTTTTGAGAAATTGGAATATTTCTTTGGGCATATATGCTCCCGAATAACTTTTGAGGGCGAGGTTGAACGTGTTTTGTCCACCCCATGCCCAGAATCCAAAAGAGATGATGTCTAATCCCAAATCGAGTTCGACGGTATTGTTGGGAGTGAGTTTGCCGAGAAAGTCGTCGGCGGGGACACTGGGGTGGAGGAATGTGACCAATTCGTTGCCTCTCGGATAGAGGAATGTCCCAAGTCCTAAATTGGAGTTCACTCCTAAATAGAAATTGCCGAGTGCAGGAAAACTGACGTATCCGTTGGGCGTTTTCAAGGCCGGATTAAGCTGGTTGCGTTTCGTCATCTTTTCCATGAAATAGGAAGAGTTGAGCGTTTGAGCCGACAATCCCATTGTCAAAGCGATGCCTATGCATACGCTCAGTATGTATTTTATATTGTGTTTCATTGCTTTCTGGTTTTAATCTATTACAAATCGTCTAAATCCATTTGTGCTCCATCGGGAAGTTTCGCCGACATGCGCACAACGATGAATTGGTCGGGGCGGAGGGTGACATCGTTATTGCCATCACTGTTGACTCCTTCGATTTTTATCGATAGTTTGTCGAGTTCTTGAAGGGCTTTATCTCGCTCTTCTTTGATGGTGATTTTTACGGCTGTGGATTGTATCGTGCCGTTTCCATTCGGAGCCGCTTCGATTTTTACGGATTCGGGTAACGTAATGCCTGATATAATTTCCCCGGCTTCGTTGCGAGGTTCGACAGAAAGCGTGAGATCCACGGGAATGGCGTTGTCGACAACGGCAGAGATTTCGAGGTGTTTGACTTTATCGGTGATATCGGCCAAGTCGCTGCTGAGGTCTTCTATCGTGTCGTTATAGAAAATTCGAAGGTTTTCAAATTCTAACGGGACGTTTATGTCGTAATCTATGTTTATGTTGTAATCGTTTTTCCCTAATGAGATGGCTTGGTCGTCGTTTTCACTTTCCACTTCTACCTCGGTTACTTCTATGTCGATCTTGTCGGGAATCGTGTGGAGCAAGGCCGTGAGGGAACCCGATGTAATTTCGGGAGAATTTTTGGTGATCGTGAAGTCGCTTTTTTGTCCTCCGGCTATTTTTAATGCCAGACTCACCACGTTGTCATTTACCACGTCTCCGTTTTCATTCAACGGTGAAATTCGGAATTTCGTGGATATAGGAGCTTCGATGGGGTTCTGTACAGAGAGGCCGAGAGAAAGATCTTTTACTTCCAATGCTGTTCCTTCTTCTTTGAGAAAATCGGGCAGGTCGGACAGGGATACCGAAGTATTTATGTCTACATTGGGCACTATGGTTCCTGCGACTTTATCTACCCGTATTTGCGGAGTCGGCAAAGTGAGGTTGGGCTGGATATTGATTGTCGTATTTTCAAGATCGTCAGCTCCTACGGTTTGTTTGTCGGCATAAATTTTTCCGTTGATTGCAATTTCGTCGGTCAGAATCAAAGTCCCGTTTTCTACTATGGGATTTGAGAATCCATAGACGGTAATGGGAATGGATATTTTACCGCTACCTTGACTTAGTTCGACTGTCTTGGAAATGAAAATGGAAGAGCCGTCGCGAACGATTTCGTTACTAGCTTCTATGTCGAAATCGAGTACCTGAGGAAATTTCAATTCGACACCCACTAAGTAAAGTCGAGGTAAGAAAACAGGCATTCCCGATATTGCAATGTCGAGTGTCGTGTGAAGTGTTTGTCCGTTATTATCGGTGACTTTTATACTTTTTACCGCTTTTACCTCTGTCGGTATTTCGGTGTTGATGTTGAAGTTCTCTGTCGTGTGTATATCTGCTTCGAATTCCACTTCTATATCCGGGACTTCCAATCCGGGTATATCGGGTATTTCACCGGTCTGGGTTTCGAAACGTCTTGTATAAGGCTTAAAGTCGGGAGCGAAGTCGTCTATCACGACGGGATCGATAGCGTCGATATTTTCGGAAATATTATCCGCTTTGTTAATTACGTATTTTCCGTCGATGACATGGAGAACGTCCCCTTCTTCAATCATACGGCTGAGCCGTATCGTGTCGGTTTTGCCGATGGGCAAACTCAGATTACCTCCTACACTGATTTCCAAATTGATGTCTTTGTTTAAGTCATAATCGTTATCGATACACGAGAAAAGACCTAACAGTAACCCGGAAATCAAGCTACTTGTAGCAAATTTTGTAAATTTCATAAAGTGTATTAAATCGATAGTTTATTATATTTTAACATATTAACCCCTTTCTTTCCGTCGCAAATGTATCGCTTTTTTCTCAATATTCTATATATTTTTACAGAAAATAGTTATTATATTCTATTTATAGAATATTCGTAAATTTTTGATAGCCCTTTCACTGTCTGGTTTTTACTCTTTTCCTCTGTGCTGCGTTAGCGGTATGGGGAGGGGTGGAAAGGGGGCATAAGATTTTTGACTTGTAAGGTTTAATTCTGTCACTACCGTTGCCGGTATTTTCTAAACCCCCCCCCCCTTCCGGGCCCCCAAGAACATTCCCCTATATTTTGCAGGACAAAACACAGGGGAGGAGTTTAAAAGTAGCCCTCTATTCATTGCAGATAGGCAGTGGAGTGTCACCACCTCTATATTTTGCTGGGTAAAACACCCCGCAATGCTACGGGGCACGGCAAGGGAGGAGTTTTAAGTATCTCCGATAATGGAAACTGAAATACCACGTAAGGCTACGGGAAACGGCAGGGGGAGAGAATAAAAATGTCACTGC
>OGRY01002469.1_pt1 | contig 11735 bp, 18 predicted proteins | sample 1553551 | NCBI WGS metagenome assembly OGRY01 (sample SAMEA2580101, study PRJEB22360) | human gut metagenome | biome: human gut; feature: human-associated habitat; material: faeces | place: Denmark | collected 2008/2010
GATGTAGACTTAAGATTAACTGCCTGACATATATCCCTTACTGATGGTGGATATCCCTTATTAAGAATCTGTGATTTAATATACTCAAGAATCTCAGACTGTTTCTGAGTTATTCTGCCATATGCCATATTACGAACCTCCATTAATTTCTTTTAAATAATTTTACCACATTTATACATTATCCGCAAACATAATTTCTGAAAAAATGTTCGGAAAATTTGTTCGATTTTTATTGACAAACGCATGTTCTGATTATATAATCAATCCATAAGCAATAGAACACTTGTTTGATTGGGGGTTTTACATATGAATAATTCAGAATACACATATAGAAGAGCAGAAGCAAAGAAAAGAAGTGACAGACGCAGAAGAAACAGACAGATGACTATTAAGTCGTTAAGAATGATTATTATATGTTCGATTATTATATTTGCTGTTTCCATTGGAGGCATTATTGTTAAGGCTTCTGATGACTCGAACAAGACTCGAACATATAAATATTACACAACAATATCTGTTGAAGATAACGACACATTATGGTCACTTGCTGACAGATATAATAATGGTAATGAAGATACAACTTCGTATATTAACAATATAATGCAGATGAATGATTTATCATCTGATACAATCCATTCAGGTAAGAATCTTGTAATATACTATTATTCGACTGAGGTAAGATAATATCTAATTGCATATACATTTCCCGCATGCAGTGAAAAGCTACTTAATATTGGACTTTTCACTGCATTTTTGTTAGAATTTATTGACAGCATAAAAGACTGTATATATAACTTAACATTTAATAATTTATTCATAAGGAGATTAACCATGAAATTCAGCGATATAGAGACTATTTCCAAAGACGTATTAGATTATCTTTCAGATAATAAAATCGTCGATATGACCGAAATACAGCGTCAGACGTATAAGCATATAATGGACAACCGCGATATTATAGCTTGTTCATCAACCGGAACAGGTAAGACACTTGCATATCTTATTCCAATTATTAACAGATTAAAGAGTAATACTCATAATATTCAGGCCGTTGTTCTTGTTCCAACAGCAGAGCTTGCAATACAGGTCAATAATACGCTTAAAGATATCTTTGCACATATGGATAATACATTTTCATCTGTTGCATTAATAGGAGATGTGAATATATCAAGACAGATTGATTCTATTAAATCTAATAAGCCTGCAATAATTATCGGAACACCTAACCGCATACATCAGCTTATAAGTAACAAGAAGATTAAAGTACATGAGGTTAAGACTCTTGTTCTAGATGAGGCAGACAAGCTCTTTGATAAGACATTTATTCAGGATGTAGAAGCAATTAGAAAGTCTTTAATGAAGTTCACACAGGTTCTTTTATTCTCTGCAAGCGTAGATAAGAAGACAAGAACTAATACTTTGTGTTTCAAACCAATATTCATTGATATTAACAGTAATTCTGGTAATACAAGTCAGATTCCTTCTACAATCAAGCATATAAGCGTTATTTCTGACAGAAGGGAACGAATTGAAACTTTAAGAAAGATTATTAAAGCTGTTAAACCAGAGAAAGCAATTATATTCGTTAATTCCAAGTATGATCTGGAAGAATCCCTTCAGAAGCTTGAATATCATCATTACAATGTAGCTTCAATTGCCGGTAATAAAGATAATTCAGCCAAGAAAGCTGCAATAGAGAATTTCAGAAGTGGAAAGATTCAGCTTCTTATTGCAACAGATATAGCAGCCAGAGGACTTCAGATTGATAATATTGATACAGTAATTAATGTAAACCTTCCTGAGGACAATAAGGAATACATTCACAGATGCGGCCGCTGTGGCCGTAATGGCAACACAGGAACATGCATATCAATTATAACTGATAATGAGCTTAACAAGATTAAGTCATACCAGAAAGCATTTCATATCAATATAGTCAATAAAAGGCTTTATCAGGGGAAATTAGTTGCAAAATAAGCTATAGGATATTATAATTGTCTTGATGGTAACCACTTCGCTAAAGCCGAGTTTAACGAAGTGGTTACCTTGTAACAATAATAAAATATACCCAAGGGCTTAGTTTGTCAATATAGTATTGTAATATAATTATTAATATAATATTGCTAATACTCACTACAGCTTAGCGGCTCCACGCCACAATGTGACAAAAAGCCAATAATCAAGGGTATATAAACGAAAAGCGGGCTTGTACCTACGCCCACTTTTCGCCCTTGACTATCAGCTTTTTATCGTGTGTGTTCTCTGTTCGCAGACAACCACCACAAAATACAAGTTGCCCCTAAATCTCACAGTAGCGCCAAAACAAAACGCTCCTACGGGTGAAATACAATGGCGTCAATCTAAGTTACTGACCCGATAACCGCGTTTAGGCGCTAGTTTGCCGTGTGCGTGATTCACACAACAACAAAACTCTAAACTATGGCGCACCGACGAAAGTTATAGTATAATAGTTAATCATACACAAAGGAGAATCAATAATGGATATATTTGAATTAATTGACACAATCGAAAACATTTTCACAAGCCCAGTAACATTAACTATTTTTATAGTATATTGCATAATTTCTTTTATATCACCATTTTTAGTCTTAATATCACACTTTAGAATCAAATCCCTTAAACGCAAAATTGACATTCAAAACAATGCTTTAAACAACAATATACTTGCACTTAATGCCACATTAAACAAGCAGATAAAAGACATAAACGACATAATAGAAGAATCCCTTAAACAACAGAGTTAGTCTTTTTTCTTGTCGTTTTCTTGACTGGTTTACTCACAGCTACAGCAGAGCTTTGAAGTTCTGCTATAGCTTGACTTACTACACCGCCGTTGCTTGCCACTTCTGCTTGTCCTTTTTTGAACATCTGTTCATAAAACGCTAACTGATATGCTTGACTTGGATTGATAAGCCCATGAAAGCACATTTCAGCCATAGAAACACCGTTATCCATTAACTTCATCATTCTGTCACGCTTGAATAAATCAGAGTGAAGTGCTTCACTGTATAGCTGATTCAGATAGTCTCTATCATTCGTCACGATATCGTCAAGCGTATACGCAAATTCTTTCTTTTCAAACTTCATTAATAAATACTGCGGATGATGTATATTATAGAGCAATGCGTCATATACCTTTGACACTCTGAACGGCATACACTTCAACGGCAAAGCGTTAAAATCTCCGTTGGGATATTCAACGAACATTTCGCCCAGTTTTATAGTGTCAACTCTGTCTCCACTTTCCACATACAAGTGTATGTGTTCTTTATCCTGTACGCCTGTTTCTGTATCATATTCGCCATTATGCTTGATATAATACCAAAATGCTATGTTTCCACTCTTTGTCAGATAATCAAGTTTTGCCTTTAAAAACTCCTCTGAATTATAGCTTATTGTCGATACTGGTTTACTTGTTTTCATGTGGAATTTCCCCCTTGTATGTATTTACCATAGAATTGAATATAATTATCCTTATAACTTCACTCTCCGACTTCTCCAACTTAGAAGCCATATTGCTAATAAACAGCGACATATCATTATCACATCTGAACTTCTTTGTACCACAAAACACCATATATTAAACACTCCTTTCACAACAAAAATATCAAATTTGTACCACAAAACTACAACTAATTTTTACCGCTATTCGTGGATAGCGGCAAACTAATCTGTATTACCAAAATCGCCCCAAAAATAAAGCAATATTGAAAGACCAACAAACATAAATAATATTATATTACCCATTTATTATACCTTTCTCACAGGGGGGCGCAGGCTTCATTAGAAGCCTTTGCGCCTTTTTCCCCTGTGCGTTAATCTCCTAGCCTGGCTTAAATCTCCGTCTAAGCTGTTATCAACAGGTTCAACGACAATCGGGTTAAACTCGTCCTTATTAAACTTATCCTTAAAGTCCTTAACAAGCTGTTTTGTATCGTAAGCCTTAAACATCTTATCTGTTGCAAGAAAGTACTTCTTGCGCTTAATAGGCTTTACTAGCTTAGGATTTAAGCTACATTCCAAATCATAAGGGTCATATATCGTCTGACTTACTACTCGCCATGTTTTGGAACATTCAATCCACTGCACAGCACATTGACGAAAATTCTTGTCACACATGCCGAAGCGTTGCGAAGCAAGTAACAATGTTTTATTTTGTTTTCGTATTTGGTTAAGCGTATACAAGAACTGCGTTTCTCCAATACGATTGTTTTTATAGTTTCTTGCGTTCATCAATGAACCTATCTCATCAATGACATAGATGATACACTGTCCGTCATAATCTTGGTCGTACATTAATTGCTCGAAATATTCAAACTTCTCATACGGCACATTGTGCAAGTCAATATTGCTAATAAACTTTACATTGTCATACTTCTTATATATTTCTGTGCAGTACTTAGAAATAGACAGCGACTTACCGCCACCATATAGACCGCCAAATATATATATGCCGTAATTAGCGTATTTTTTCCATTTTCGCCCTTTTATGTACATAAGCACATCTTTACACATATAAAGCAACATCTTTACGAAATGAAGCAATACAAAGGGAATAAACGGAAATACATACATCAAAAACCCTATAAGGGCAATAAATAGCAACGTTATCATTTATGCAAACCTCTGCACATGTCTGTACACACACTGAATACATCTAACATTATCACTGTAGCAAACAGACCGACAAGGAAGTCAGAACCGAAAGCCACATCACCAAATAACTGTTTACCTAATTCAATCATGCTTTCATTCTCCTATTTTCTAATTTATTGTGTATGAATCCGACTATAAACTTAGCTACATCATAAATGAAATATGTTAAGCCGAGATTATAAGCCATAACAGCAAGTTGCATTTCGTCAACGCTGTTTATATCTGTTATAAATTCAAATATCATTTTTTACTCCTTTACCTATGCAATACCGATACCAGTACGCCGAAGATTGCGACAAGTCCGGTAAATATGAACAAATCCCAAAACGAGAAAGTATATCCACAGATTGTAAAATCAAGCTGCATAAACTTCATAGGAACAGTAAACAACCAGTACGCTAAATCACTCACGCTCATAGCTTACCCCCTTACGAACATAATAATTGCTATAAGTGCCATTGTTGCGATAAGTCCTATTAATATAACCCATATTTCAGTAGGCAAGAAACCAAACAACTCTTTAAAGAAATTAGCAAGACTTGTATAATTATTCTTTAAATCTTTTAAATTGTTCTTTACATCTGTACTAGAATAATCTTCTTGCGGTGTGTTATCTCTGTTATTCCAATAATCTGAACCATAACCAGTTTCAGAATTAGCTGTATCATCTTTCATGTCCGTAGGATTTCCATTTTCGTCAGAATCTACAACATCAAAGTTTGCTTTGTATCCGTCACCACTTACCATTACCCATTTACTCGCTTTGTTGCCTACACGATTACGACACCATATTTTCATTTCTGAATTGTCATTCTTAATCTCTTTCAAACTCCAATAGACTTTCGGCGTAGGCTCATATTTAGAAAATGCTTCTTCATCAGGTGCGACAGAATGAGACAATTTAGACAAAGATAGTATAGTTTCAAACGAAGTATCACTATTATTAAAACTGTCTTCTAACTGTTCTATTGAACCATATACAGTCGGAGAAGTTTTTGATTTAACATTTAAACCTATACCGCCTAGAAGTCGCCATGTCGCTTTATAACCGATAGAATACTGCACTTCTAAATATCTATTTTCAACTTGTTCCGTCTGATTACACGATATTTTTACATTTGGCACAAAGTCAGAATTGCCGTTCAATCGTATATCTAAATTAAGAGGTACTTCAATATCACTATCAAACTCAATATCTTCTTTAGGCTGATATATAGGATTATTAACTTCTCCTGTATTCAAATATATGTTTAAATCTTCTTTGTTATCAAACACAGGACAGCCCACTGAAACAAGTTCACCTGTAGCCTTATCAAAAGAATCTATATTCTGTCCATTAAACAAATAAACATCATCAACAGGACCATAAGACGAAGAAAAACTCGTAATAATATCTGAACTACCTGTCTCTTGCCTAGATAGAACAGACGAAACCATACCACTCTCAACAACAGAATTATTTTCAAGGTATACATCAAATGAATAACAATCGCCATTATTTCTCCTTAATAAAGCTATACGCCTATTAACTGGGGTAATGAAAGTTGTCCTATAGAAGCATGTAAAATATTCATTTTTAGATTTAACAACTATAAGCACTTTCCCCGAAGAAGATATATATTTGCTAGCTTCTTCCCCATATACAAAATCATCCGTTGTTTCTGCATATGCAAACTGTACGCACCCAAACACGAACACCATTATTAACATAAAGCAAGTTATCAATGCCGTTATGTTTATTTTGTTAGACTTTTGTTTATTTTGTACCACAAAAACTCCTTTCAAAGAATGGGGAGTTTTTCACTCCCCTATTAATTGCAACATATAACTATCTATGCTTTAACTTGTGAAAGATTGCAATGCCAGCCGGAACAACAGTGCCTGAAACAAAGCAAACAGCAAGAACAGCATTCTTTGTTATATAGTCGAGTATTGTTGTTGTTAAACCTAAAAGGTCAGTAACAGCACCTGTTATAACTTCACCCATGTTTTAAACTCCTTTCAAATTATTATTGTTGTAGTGCGCACTACAGATAGGGAATGGTGGGAATCGAACCCACTAACCTTAACATCACGCGCGTATCGTTAAGTCAACTTTCTTTGTTTGTCCGCTTTAGCCTATTGCATACATTCCCATATTTATTTTTTATGGTTAAGGGGGAAATGAAAGGCTTTTCATGTTCCCCCTTATCCTACCTTTTGGACTGTTGGCAGTCTGTAGGTGGAATCTGTAAAGGGCTAGGCAAGTGCTGCGCACCCTTGACAGCTTCCATGGCTTTCCTTTACTTGGTATTAACTGGGATAGGCTCGAAACTCTGAACATATAACTGCTGAAAGCTATATTTTCCAAACGGATTGTACACGCAAGAAATATATATATCCTTGCCGATAAAATTCTTCATTGCTCCAATCTCTGAATCAGCCACAGAAAAGTTAAAATCTGTACCGTCCTGTGTAAGAATCATACTTTCATAAACAACGCCTGTTGCCTTGCTTGTATATGTCTTTGTTTCCTTTACTGTAAAAGGCTTGTCTAACTCTGCATATCTGTTAATATATCTTCCATTTACCTGTTCTATCATTCTCTTATTTCTCCTTATCTTCAATTTCTCTAATAGATAACCTTTCGGGAACAAATCCCAATATTCCTTTAACAATCAAATCCGCACCTATAACAGCCACACACAAATAATTTGCACGAACTGTCAATTTTAGTTCACCATAGAAGTCATACACAATTTCATATGTTCTTGGTGAATACCTTTCATCTTTCATCAAGTAACCACTCCTTTCATTTGATTTCATTTCGCTAAACTGGTAAAATAGAATACAAAAAGATGTATCTATCAAACCGATAATTACAAGGTCAAATAAACACATCTTTAAATATTTGATATTATTCATTTTGGCAATACTGCCACCACATTCGTCAAACTCCGATTTAGCAAACGGTTTTTGTCTGCATTAGCAGTGCGCTACTCCAAGCATTACACCGAGCAAGTCGGCGATTAGCTTGTCGCTTAACGCTTACAGCATAAGCATACAAAATCCCATTCGCTAAATCAGTGACGCAGTTTAACGAAGTGGTTGCATTATGATAATATGGAGGTACTCTTAATGGCTGAGAAAACATACACTGAACAACAAAACATCAAGTACAAGCAGAAACTCAATGAATTACTTGATATTTTACCTGATTTCTGTACCCAGTACTTTGACAGTCTGGAATTTAATAAACAGCCAAGAACCAAGATAGCCTATGCCATGGATATCAAAGGCTTCTTTGAATTCCTTATAGAATGTGTTCCTCAATTCAAGTCTTATTCAATGAAGGATTTTAATCCTTCAGATTTAGAAAAGATAGATGGCACAGATATAACAAAATATTTGCGACATGTAAAATTGTATAAGAAGAATGGGCGTGACGTAACTAATTCTGAAAGCGCTGCCAAGCGTAAATTATGTGCATTACGGCGTTTTTATGCATATTACTACCGTTATGAAATTATTAGTTCCAATCCAACAATGAAGGTTGATATGCCAAAGATTCACGAAAAGGCAATTATCAGAATGGAACCTAATGAAGTAGCTGAATTTCTTGATAATGTGGAATCAGGTAATAAACTTACCAAAACGCAGCTGCAGAGCCACGAAAAGCTTAAAACACGTGATCTGGCACTTCTTACACTTATGCTTGGAACCGGTATCCGTGTATCCGAATGTGTTGGTCTGGACATCAATGACGTAGATTTTGATAATGACAGAATTAAAGTTGTAAGAAAAGGTGGCGCTGAAAGCTTTGTATACTTTGGGGATGAAGTAAGGGAAGCCCTTCTTAATTACCTTGAGGAAAGAAAGAATCTTACACCTGATGAAGGTCATGAAAATGCGCTTTTTATATCGGCAAAGAACAGACGTCTGTGTGTAAGATCTGTTGAGCTTCTTGTTAAGAAATATGCTCAGACAGTTACAACTGTAAAGCATATTACTCCGCACAAGCTGCGAAGCACTTATGGTACTAATCTGTATCAGGAAAGCCAGGACATATACCTTGTTGCCGATGTTTTAGGACATAAAGATGTTAATACAACAAGAAAACATTATGCTGAAATCGTGGAAGAAAATAAACGTTCAGCAAGAAATATTGTAAAATTAAGAAAAGATTGAAACCAAAAAGGAGATACTCTTCTACTACAAGCAAGTAAGAAGGGTATCTCCTTTTTATTTATAATTATAATATTAAAATTATTATTTCTACTGATAAATCTCTCTCCATTCCATATCGCCTCTTTCAAGCGATTTAACAAGTAATTCTGCTGTTGCAAGATTAGTTGCTAACGGAATATTATACATATCACAAAGCTTACAGATATTATCAGAATCAGGCTCATGTGCCAGAGGATTCTCTGCTTCTCTAAGAAATATAACCAGATCAATCTGATTATGCTCTATCTGGGCACATAACTGCTGATCACCGCCTAAATGTCCTGCAAGAAACTTGTGTACTGATAAATTAGTAACTTCTTCTATTAGTCTTCCGGTTGTTCCTGTTGCAAAAAGCTGATTCTTATTAAGAATCCCTTTATATGCTATACAAAAATTCTGCATTAATTTTTTCTTAGAATCATGTGCAATTAAACCGATGTTCATTAACGCTTCCCCCTAATGTATAAATATATAATAAAATCATCCTCTGAAATCATCTGCAAACATGTCATCATCTCTATCGACAATTCTCTGCAGACTAACATTAAGAACAATTCCCATAGCGATAAATAATGTAAGAAGTGATGTAATACCACAGCTAAAGAACGGCAAAGGAACACCTGTATTAGGAAGAATCCATGAAACAACACCTATATTAATAAATGTCTGGAGCCCTATATATATCGCCACCCCGCAACATATAAGACGCCCTCCAAAATCCTTAGCCCTTACTGCTGCTATTATACACTCTAAAACAATCAGAAACAATAAAAAAATTGTAATACAACAACCTGTAAATCCTAATTCCTCACCAATTACAGCAAAAATAAAGTCATTCTGTGCTTCTGCTATATATCCGGCATTCTTTAATGAAGACGTATCATTATTATTAAGACCTTTTCCATAAAGCTGACCAGAACCTATTGCCTGAACAGCATACGCCTGCTGGTAAGTTCCCGCATCATTCATATCTACTTCATCTGATTTATTACCTTCAATGAAGTCAACAATTCGCTTTCTCTGATAATCCTTAACAAGAATCGGATGTTCAACCGATACAACATATACTAAAAATGCTGATATCAGCGGAACTGCAATAAGAATTGCTATTCCAAATATCTTGTAGCTTACACCTGCACAATACAGCATGGCAACAACAATAAGACATAAAAGTATTGTTGTCGAAAGATTCGGCTGCAGTGCAACAAGCAATATAGGAAAAAGCGTAAGGCAGGCAATCAGCGCCAGAAACTTAATTGAATTAAGCTTTTCTTTATTAGCAGCAACCAGTTTGGCAACCAGTAATATGAGTGCCAGTTTTAAAAACTCCGATGGCTGCAACTGGACTGGTCCTATCTTAAACCATCTGGTAGCACCGTGTGATCCATGACCAAACACAGTAAGAACACCTATAAGCATGACAGTAACTATTCCATACCATATCCAGAAATATTTCAAAATCCAGTTATAGTCAATAAAAGATACAATAATCATTATTACAAATGATAATGCTATACCAGCGCCCTGTTTCATTGTGTATGCACTATTTGCACTATTTACAACTGATAACGCAAATACAGATGTCACAATAAGAATAAACACCAATATAAAATTGTATGAACGCAGCTTATATTTTTTAAACATAATAAAATCCTTATTACTTTTCGCTATTTCTCATATCCTTAATTGGAATATTAGCAAAAATTGCTGGTACAGAACCATTGTTAGTATCAGATTCTGTAGAAGTAATCTGAATATCAAGTCCGTCTGTATCAATCTCCATATATTTAGAAATGACCTTAATAATATCATTCTTAATCATTTCCATAACCTCTGGTGAACAGTTAGCTCTGTCAGATACAAGTAAAAGCTTTAATCTGTCTTTCGCTACATCACTTGAACCTTTTTTCTTAAATAAATCAAGTAATCCCATATTTAATCCCTCCCTGAATAAGCTTTTACAGCCTATTACAAAATATACTAGTTCTTCTTATCACTCTTAAATAATGAAGAGAGTTTCTTAAAGAATCCTCCCTTTCCATTAAGATCAAGGAAAGGAACTTCCTCGCCGGTAATTCTGCGGCAGATATTCATATAAGCCTGTCCTGCAAGTGAATCATCACCAACAAGTGGCTGACCTTTATTAGTTGCAACAACAATATTTTCATCATCCGGAACAGCACCGATAACATTAAGCTGCAAAATATCATTGACATCATCAATTGACATCATTTCGCCTCTGTTTACCATATCCATTCTGATTCTGTTAACAATTAAATCCTCATGATTCTGAAGACCATGTGCATCAAGAAGACCAACAATCCTGTCTGCATCTCTTATAGCAGAAACTTCAGGTGTAGTAACAACTAATGCTCTGTCAGCACCAGCAATGGCATTCTGGAATCCCTGTTCAATACCTGCAGGGCAGTCAAGAATTATGTAATCAAATCCTTCCGGATCATTCTTAATCTCATCAATAACCTTAATCATCTGTTCTGGTGTTACTGCTGACTTATCTCTTGTCTGTGCTGTTGGTAAAAGAAAAAGCTTTGGACATCTCTTATCAGCAATCATAGCCTGCTTTAATCTACAATTTCCCTCAACAACATCTACAAGATTATATACAATACGGTTTTCGAGTCCTAATACAACATCAAGATTTCTAAGGCCTGTATCTGTATCAATCATAACGACCTTCTTACCAAGCTTGGCAAGACCTGTACCAATATTAGCTGTCGTTGTAGTCTTACCTACTCCGCCTTTTCCTGATGTTACAACTATAACTTCACTCATATTAAACCTCCATTAATAATTCATAATAAATCGCAATATATTAATTATGCGAGATTTTT
>OGRY01002470.1_pt1 | contig 11726 bp, 17 predicted proteins | sample 1553551 | NCBI WGS metagenome assembly OGRY01 (sample SAMEA2580101, study PRJEB22360) | human gut metagenome | biome: human gut; feature: human-associated habitat; material: faeces | place: Denmark | collected 2008/2010
AAAAAACTCCATTAAAAATTTATAGAGGTATTAATGGCACTAATACATCAAGTGGCTCTGTGCCAGCATTGCAGGCCGGCACTTTAATTTTTAATGAAGGACTTGGATTTTTTACTTTAGATGTAAATACCAGTAAAGCAACTGTTTCAGACGCAGCAAGGACATTGTTAAATGATACTGTAAACTTTATAAATGAAAGTCTTTCTAGTGCTGACAGTTTTAAAATATTAAGTTCTAATGATAATAATAATAATATAATGCGCTTGCCTTTATTGGCAAGTGGTGCTTTTTATGCGACTTATGCAGATCGTGCTACCCAAGCGAATATGGCTAATTATACATAGCTTGGGCAAAAAGATGAATTAAACTCACATATGCATCATATTGGTAGTTCTTTCTTACGTACTGGTGCAGAGTATAATTTATCTACAGGTTTTTATAATGCTTTTAATATTAACGGCTCTAATTATTCAGATAATATGGGAGTCTTTAGTCCAGAATTTGCAGAAGCAATATCTGAAGAACAAGATATCAATTTACCAGTAAAATTTTATAATAGTGTTTATATTTCAAGTGATGCGGCTCAAAGAATACCTAACGGTTCAGATGAAAGTTTATGGACTTTAAATATAATCAATCCAATTTTAAAATTAGGTAGATAGGTTAAATTTGAAACTGGTGGAGATATTAAGTTAATACCTGAAGAATCAACCGATGGTTTATCTATTGTATTAGAAAAATATTTATCAGCTTCATAGCAAGAAAATGGTGAAGAACCTGAGCAAATAGTCCATATTAATAATTATTATAAAAGCACCTTTATTAAAGGTATTACCACTTCTTCATCTTATACTCCAAATGAAGATTATGATTTGGTAACAGTTGCTTATATGCGCGATAATGCTGGCGGCAAGGCCATATTTAGAAGGTGGGCATAATTTATGGGTAAAGTTTATTTAGGCGAACAGTAGATTAGTGGAATGCACATTCTTACAGGCCCCACTAATACACAAGATACTAATTTAACTGATGCGAAAATGTTGCCTGAAGGTTATAGCGCATATGGTCCCAATGGTAAGGTCATAGGTACTGCGCATAATATTCAAGTAAATGAGGTTACGGCAACAATGTCGCCTGATATTATTAAAAATGGAGATAATTATTATGCAGTATTTAATATTACTATGCCTGCTGGATATTATGGTGGTAATCCAATAGCCGTAAATTCTAAAGTGGATGGCTCAATAGTTGGAGATGTTTATTTTGACGATGGCGACATTCCTTCCTATGTAAAAGCAGAAGCGTTGGCAGTAGCTGAGAAGGTGAAGAATGTGATGTAGGATGATAGTATTGTCTTTATTGCAATTTCTGACTTCCACCACCCGGGTGAACAACAGGACGCATGGCAGACAAATATCAACACCGGAGACTTGCACGCCTGCCAAGCCCTAAAGATACTTGCATACAGTCTGCCACGCATAGACTTTGCCTGTATGCTAGGGGACGTGACATTTGGCAATGCTAAAACAACCACCGCAATAATGCAACAGCAGTTTGATGAAATTAATGGTTGGCTAGGCGAAGCGTGGAAGAATATCCCGCAGCTTCGTACGGTGGGCAACCATGATACAGGCGAATATAGCACTCTTGTTGGCTCACAGTTTTTACGGAACAATATCACTAAATATAACGCAGGAGCAGTATATGGCAGTGATGAGTATGGTTACTGCTACCGTGACTTTCCTGATAGGAAACTCCGCGTAATCTGCTTAAACTCCTGCGAGGGCGAAACAATAAGCGGAAATAACGCGGCTTACTGCTTTTCCCCGGCACAGTTATTATGGTTTGCACAGACGCTATATGATGTTGGGAGCAAGGCTGATGCGGCGCAATGGGGCATAATGGTGTTGGCGCATTATCCGCTGGACTTAGGTGGCGCGTATCCCGCAGGAAATATCGCTAAGGCATATGTCGTGGGAGAAAGCACCACACAAAATGGTGTGACGATTAATTTCAACGGGCATAATGCAGCAAAATTCATAATGAATGTACATGGACATAATCATTGCTTCCAGTATGGCAAGCTGCATAGCATAGACAATGGGACAGCCACAGAATTTGATGCGTGGCGTATGTGTACGCCTAACGCCTGTTTTTACCGAAATAACAGTGGTGTGGTAACTATGTACGGGATATCTTTCGGCGACCCCGCCCCGTACGACAAGACAGCAGGAACAGGCAAAGACACGGCTTTCAATGTAAATGTTATTAATCCTTCCGAGCAGGCTTTATATTCTTTCTGTTATGGCGCAGGTATAGATCGCACAATCGGCTATGCGGCCACTGTATATCATAGTATAACTAATACTTTGACTAATGTCACTAATAGCAATGACGCGGTAGCGGCAGAAGATGGCACAGCATACAGCTCTACTATTACGGCAACAGAAGGATACACTATGAACAGCGTCACTATTACAATGGGTGATACACACAGCCTATAACGCCGACACTGGTATAATAAGTATAGCAGCAGTTACAGACGATGTCGTGATTACCGCAAAGGCTACAAAGGTAGTGTCATACCACAACCTTGTGCTGACAGCAGTAGATAGTAATGGTGTGTCTGCTCCATATACAGATGGAATGAAACTCGATTCAAACGGTGGCACGAGCGCATACAATCACTTTGTGGTAACAGGATTTATACCGTTCGATGGCGGCGCAAATCATGTATACCGCATTGGTGGTGATGGCATTACATGGAATGAATATGGTGCTATTATAGCGTGGTATAATGCCGACTTTACACTACATAGTAATGTAATAAAGTATGACAGAATTGGTTATTCTATGTATTGGCCAACACCAATCGAGGAGCCAAATACCGCAATCACATTCAGCACGGACGCTAACGTTGCACCTCCGAAGGGTGCAGCTTATTTCCGCGTATCTGCTAAGGGTAAAGGCGAAAATCTCATTATAACACTCGATGAAAAGATTGAGTAAATATAAAAGCTGGCTATGCGGATGTTATGATTTTTAAACTTTAGCTTTTCGGTGCAGTCTTAACAGAATCTTAACAATTTTTAATATAATTTAACAAAATTTTTATGGATAAAAAGAGTTTATGTTTCTACAAGAACTTTCTTATAAAGTAGAGGAAAAAAAGACAAATGAATAAACCTTTTCTTTTTGGCCATATTTGATTGATTCTAAATAAATAAAAATTAAATAATACAGAGAGAAAAGGGGGAATAAACTTTTTATGGCAAATAATTATACTGATCAATAGGCACAATTAGTTCTTAATATATTAAATAAGTCTAAATATAATTAGTTAAGTGAAGGCTCTTTATTAAATGCCAATGAACTATATTTAGTGCCTGATGACGTATCTGACTTAAATGTTAATGTTGAAAAATGCCAAGTTTATTGCCGAGTAAGCATTATCATGGTGCCTAGCACTACCACAGATACTGAGCTTGTTAGTAAGTTTTTAGCTTTAACCCCTGCTGCTTTTACTGACCCAAATGGCAAGTCCAGTTATTTTTTGAAAGGTGGTTCAGGCTTTGGTACTGCGAATACAGCGCCAAGCGATGATAACAAAACTGATAATGACTGTTTTGTTTTACAAGGTCGGCAAATAATACTTAGGTATAATGATGCAAAGGGTTTTAGAATTTTTACTTATACTGGAGGCGTGTCCTCAGCAAGCGAAATCTTCGGCAGCTATAGTGCCAGTAATCCTCCTCCAATAGCATTAAGAACTGATGAAACTGAATGTTCATTCACTATAGGAACAGACATTGTAGTTTTTATTAAAGTAGAAACTTAAAAGCTAAGAAAGGAGAATAGAATTAATGCCTTATACAATTAATCAATCTGGTGCTGTTACCAGTTTAACTATAGTAAAATTAAATGCAATTGATTACGCACAACGTTCACAACAATAGGGCTTTGATAATGATTTAAGTCGTATCTTTATTGTTGAAGGCGGCGTTGGTGGAGGTAGTTCTTTGGGTGGCGGCGGAAGTGCGGCTGTTGATATTGCAACTACTTCTAAGGCTGGTATAGTTATGGTTCCCGCGAGTGGCGGTCTTGTTGTCGGTAGCGATGGTTCAATTGGTATTGGCGCAAATAAAGTTAGTATTACAAACACCACCGCTTCTTCAAGTACTACTTCTGGCGCACTTACTGTTTCTGGCGGCGTTGGCGTCGCTGGCAATATATATGCCGCAAAAGTATATGGTGCTGTCTGGAATGACTATGCTGAATATCGTGTAAGCAATAAAGAGATAAATCCAGGTCGAGTAGTTTATGAATTAGGTAATGATGCAGTAGAGCTTTCTAAAACAAGACTTATGTATGGTTGCTCTATAGTTTCTGATACTTATGGTTTTGCTATTGGCGAAACCAATACAGCCAAAACTCCTTTAGCAGTTTCTGGCCGAGTGTTAGCCTATACTTACGAAAACCGCGATGAATATAGAACACATATTGGTGATTTTGTTTGCTCAGGTCCTAATGGCACAGTTTCTATTATGACCAAAGAAGAAATTCAAGCTCATCCACAAGCAGTAATAGGTTCTATTAGTGCTGTCCCTGATTATGAGTCTTGGGGTAGTAATAACGTCCCTGTCGATGGCCGAGTTTGGATTAAAGTGAGGTAAAAGATATGGATTGGTTAGAACTATTAAACCAAATATTTCAGGTATGCATAATACCTTTACTGGGTGTACTAACGACTTTCTTAGTGGCTTATATTAATAAGAAAAAGGAAGCTTTGAAGACGCAAGTTGATAATACTTTATATCATAAGTATATTGATCTTTTAAGTCAAACTATTACAGATTGTGTAATAGCAACTAATCAAACTTATGTAGATTCTTTAAAGGCTTCCGGCACTTTTGATATAGACGCACAAAAGAAAGCCTTTGAAGATACTTGTAACAATGTATTAGCGATATTGAGCGATGATGCTAAAGAATATTTATCTGTGGCTCTTGGAGATTTACAGGCTTATATTGCTAATAGAGTTGAAGCAGAAGTTAAGTTAAATAAACAATAATTATAAATAAAAGCAAAAAAGGGGAAACTACCTAGCAAATAGGTGTTTCCCCTTTTTATTTATATATTCTATCTCTTATTGGACAGAGTATATTTAAAAAATTTTACAAAGAAATACTTGGACAAAGGCAATTAAGATATTAATCTTAATTTTCAGATATTAATGAAAAGTATGGGGACTTTTCATTTTTAAAAATAAAAAGAAAGGATTAATGGTATGCAAACTCAATATACTTATTACCCCTAGTCGCCAACTATGCGACCATAGCAAACAGCAATACCAATACAACAATAGCAACCTTTGTTTTTAAAAGGGCGCCCAGTTGCTTCATTAGAAGAGGTACGAGCTTTGCCAATTGATTTTGATGGAACGGTATTCTTTTTCCCCGATTTAGCACATGAGCGAATCTATACTAAATAGATTGGTTTAGATGGCAGTCCATTGTTTAATATGTATGTATTACAATAGATACCTTCTGAAACTCCAGCAGACTATGTTACTAGGGAAGAATTTGAAAAAGCTATTGATTCACTAAAATCATCTTTAACTCCAATAGTAGAGCAAACTGCAGAAGAGTTTAAATTTTAAGAAAGGAGACAAAGATCATGCAAGTAAATCCTATGCAATTTATTCAAATGATAAAGGGCGGCCAGAATCCACAACAATTAATGATGAATTACATATAGTCAGAAATGGGGAATACTCCTATGGGCCAAAATTTATTATAGCTTGCGCAAAGTGGTAATACTCAACAAATTGAGCAAATTGTGCGTAACTTGGCCGCACAAAAAGGAGTAGACTTTGATAGTGAATTTAATGCCTTTAAACAAAGTTTAGGGCTTTAAATAATATAATATTAAAGGAGGAACATTTAATATGTTCAATTATGGTAATGGTTATAGTTTGTCTGATATCGCTGCTGCGAGTGGTAATCGTAATGGTGATGGTTTGGCGAAGGTAATGGTGCTTGGTGGATTATAATACTCTTCCTGTTCTGTTTTATGGGCGGTTGGGGTAATAATCGTAATGGCTGGGGCGGAAATGATTTCGGCGCTGGCACAAACGGCGCTTTAACCCGCGACGCTATAACTTATGGTTTTGATATGAATGGTTTAAGTAATCAGATTGCTAACACTCATAGTGCAGTAACCAATTCCACAGAAGCCATAAATAATGGCGTAAGAGTCTTACAAAATGACCTCTGTGGTATTGGCATGACTAACTTATAGAACACAAATGCAATCACTTCTGCAATTACTAACGGCACGTTCTCATTGTCCAATCAGTTACAGAACATGGCCGCAGTCAATGCGCAGTGCTGCTGTGATAACAAAATGCTTGTGTCCTCAAATTTTGCGGATCTTAACTACAATCTTGCAACTCAAGCTTGTCAAAATCGTCAAGTTGTTTCTGATAGTACTCGTGACATTATTGATGCGAACAATAATAACACTCGTCAGATACTTGACTTCTTAGTCAATGATAAGATTAGCTCTTTAACAGCAGAAAATGCTTCTCTGAAAGGTCAGATCTCTCAGAGCGAACAGAATGCTTATTTGCTTTCTAAACTTTCTCCTTCTGCAACTCCTGCCTATATCGTCGCTAATCCTTATACTGGCAATACTTATACAACTTATGGTTGTGGGTATGGCTGTGGTTGTAATAATAATTAAAGAAAGAGGTTAAAAAATTATGGAGATAACAGCGAATGCTTTATAGTCAGTTAATTCTGGCTCTAATGTAGTATTTACTGATACTGCTGTATCTGGTAATTGCTCGATAATCTATCGCGAAGGTAGTGGGCTAGTTACTTTAAAAGGCGTGACCAATCAAAGACGCGCTCGTTTTAAAATTTCTTTTGGCGCTAATATTGCGATTCCTACTGGTGGAACAGTTGGTGCTATTTCATTAGCTCTTGCAATCAATGGTGAGCCTGTTCAGGCTACTCAAATGATTCAAACCCCTGCGGCAGTTGCTGAATTTAGTAATGTATCACGCACCTTGTTTTTAGATGTGTTAAGTGGATGTTGCACTCAAATTAGTATAGAAAATACTAGCACCGGAACAATCTCTGTTCAAAATGCAAATTTAATTGTTGAGCGTGTTGCTTAATAAAGGAGGTCTTATTTGTGGATTGTTTAGAAAAAATGAGAGATACCTTTATAGAACAAGTTCAAGCGCAATTAGGACACTTAGAATGCGTTGATACTAAAGAAATGGGTGAAGTAATAGATATTATAAAAGATTTAGAAGAAGCTATTTATTACTACACCATTACTAAAGCAATGCAAGAAAAAGACGAAAATGAAATGTATTATTATACTGAACATGAACATCTACGGACTTAGACAAGAGATAAACGTGAAGGAGCTAGCCCCTTGTCCCGCAAACATTATCTTGAAGTAAAATCTATGAATGCCGATAAAGTTACACAAGTAAAAGAATTAGAAAAATATATGAATGAACTCACTAGCGACATAGTAGAAATGATTCAAGATGCTTCTCCAGAAGAGAAACAATTGTTACATAAAAAAATGTAGATGTTAACTTCCAAGATTGAATAGATCTAAGTGATTAAAATAAATGGGGAGAGATGGACAATTAAGTTCGTCTCTCCTTATCATCCAAAATTAAAAACTCCCAATCATTTTTACACTCTTGGATCTTGTGATAATATTACATAGACCATTTATATTAATGAATACATAGCTCCTAACCAAATAATAAAAGTTCTCCGTCACGAACTTGCACATGCGGTATTCAAAAGCTATAATATTCAACTAGAGCCAAAAATAAAAGAAGAAGTTGCTGATTTTATAGCGACTTATAATGATGTTATAACAGAAAAATTAAATGAGATATTAAAAGAAGAGGGTATAGTATAAGTTACTATACCCTTTTTTTATTTTAGGAATGAAATTGAAGAGGTCTAATCTTGATATTTTTCTTTCACTATTTCAAAGTTTCTATCTCCATCGTGATTTCCTCCAAGACTATTATATACTTCATGTTCTTTAGAAATATTCTAAAATTCATCATAAGTAATAATATGACTTGGATCTAATAAAATTCGGCAATTAGCTATAAAATTTTTTTTATACATACTTAATAGGCCAGATTTTATTTTTTTTAATTCTGCGATAGTAACTTCAATTTTTTCATCTAAAATTTTTCTTTCAATATTCTAAGCTTCAATATGCGCTTGTAATTTTTCTAAAAGATCTTTATTACCAACAGTAATTGCATCTGCTATTTTTTCATCAATACTAGCCAATTCAACATTATGCTGGCGCTATTTTTCAGCTTTATATAAACTATAATAGTGTTTAGCTAAACTACTAACTCCTAAAGCAATTAAGCCAAATACTACTTCTAGCCAATATTTTACTATAAAATCAATCAAATGTAGCACTCCTTTCTTTAAAAGCTCTCCGTCATTTACTTTTAAAGTTAAAGTGTTTTGATTAATATATATCGGCCAAAGCTTATTCCCAGATTAGCATTTGCTTACTATGTTTAACGCCATATTCACCAATACAAATAGCATCACAAGCGTCTTGTGCAACTTTTATATTGTATTTATTCTATATATATAACTAAGCATTTTTCTTTTGAGCGGCTCGATCACGCCCTTTAATACCGCAAAGAGATTTCCAAGAGCTGGCAGAAATTATTTGATAAGGCATATCAATTTCAGTACATAATTCTTCTAATACGCCAAAAACTTCTGCCAACTTTTGGAAGGTATCAACATTTGCAACTTTTGTTTCACGATTTTCCTATAATTGTATATCTTCAAAAGCTATTTCATTAATTTCATATTCTTCAATTAATGAAAGAATTTTTTTTCTAATCTTAACTAAGCGGTCTCCTATTTCATTATCAGCAAATGTAAAAGTACCAACTTTATATAATTGCTAATTCTTGAAAACCGCATAACCTGTTGTTCGTGTAGCCTAATCTAATGCTAAAAGATTACCCATTTACTGAGGTACTGCCAAAGCCGCCCACTCGTGAAGTTGTTACATTATCATCAGTAACAGTATCATAGGTGCAAATAATGCCTTGGCAAATCTTATCTCCGCGTTTTATTTGAATAGGGAATGGACTAAAATTAATCACTTGAAAAAATATCTCACCCTCATTACTTTCGTTGTCTACATAATCAGCATCAATGATACCGACTGAATTAGCGCAGACAAGCCAATATTTAAGAGGAGAAGAGCTGCGTGATACTAATTTTAAATATTGATTAGAATTTAAATATACTTTAACGCCCGTGGAGATCAAAGTGGGTTTAAGCCCACTTTGTTTAGTCCAACGGGTAATATTATCTAGGCTAAGAACTTTTGATTGCGGAAAATCTTTATATCCGCGAATCATATCTATATAGGGTTGAATAACATAATCCTCAGCCGCAACCATATCATAGCCTGCGCTTTGAGCTGTGGCGCGCTTAGGAATTAAATCATTTTGACCCTAATATTTTTTTACGGTTTCAAACCTTACTTTTGAGGTCATTATTCCACCTCATAAATTATATTTACTGTAGTTTCAGGTTCTTTTTCAAGATTAAAACTCTTTTTTACAGTTACAAGTTGATACTCGTCAATTATTTCGCCGTGATCTTTAATAGGCTTAGTCTTATACCCAAAAGAACTCAAAGTAAAACTGGAATCGTTCTTAAGCTCTTCATGGAAAGCTTCAACTTCATTTACTGTATCTATTCTATAAACATCGGTGCTTGATATAAGATATTTCATATTAATTTATTTTAACCTCTAAATTATTATAATTATATTCTGTTTTTGCTAAATCTATTAAACCTTCAGCAAATGTTTCACAATAAGATTCTGCGCCAATAAGATGGACTTTATTATCATTATATTTGCCAACTGCATACATAATTGCAGCCATACAATCGTCTGTTGAAGAAGTCGCAATGGGGTCTTGCTTATTTCCATCAACATGAAGAATATGATGATTATAAGTAAATAAATCCATAGTACAAACTATCATATTATTTTAGACCTCCAAATGCAATAATACCTCTGTCATAAGGGAATAAATAGCCGCAAACAATTTCATCATTATAATTTTTAATCCATATTTCAAGAAGGCCGGGCATAGTACATTCATCTATTACTTTTATCTCTTGGGCAATATCAATAAGACATTCTGCAATTGAGTCAGAAAGATTTTCATTATAATAAAAAGTGTCTTTCCGTCGCGCAAAAATAAAATCACTTATAAAGAGTGTGTAATATTCCATGTCTTTAAACAAAAGCATGTAAGCCTTATCTTTTTCATTGAATTTTGAAACACTTTCAGCCAATTTTTCTTTTATTTCTTCTGGAGTAAGCGAAGGCAATTGTGAAATTATTTGTTTATTCATATCATATATTGAAAAAGAAAGCGTCGCATCATTATCTATTTCTGTCCAGTTATTATTCTATTCATTCCAAATGTAATAAGCATCAGTTTCTTTACAATAAACTTGATATGATTTATCAGCAGTTTCTAATTCTTTTAAAGTGTCAATTTGCGGCACCATATTAAAATTTACTCCTTTTCAATATTTTCTACAGATATAGTATCATATTTTTTATGTGAAGTCAAATCTATTATTCTTTGATTAGAGCTTCCGCGCATAGGAAGAGTAATATCACGCAATTCATCTATATAAGGGCCGTCTATTAAATAATCTATAGTATTCAATATATATTTTATTTTATAATCAGAGAGACTCTTTAATTCTTCATATGTATATCCAGTCCAAATGTAGATTTTTATATAAGGTATACGCTTCTTAACTTCTTTAATAACTAAAGTAGTTAAAAAAAGATTTTCTGGACAAAGAGGTTCTCCGCCAAGAATACATAAATCACGCTAAACGCCTCTTGCTACTAAGCCTTCGCATATATTATCTATTACTTCTGGAGTAAATTCTTTACCTCCATTAAAATCCCAAGTTTCAGGATTGTGACACTTAGGACAGTGATGTGGACAGCCTTGGACCCAGAAAGATACACACACTCCCGGCGCATTAGCTACATCATTAAACTTTAAATCAGCATATTTCATATATTCTTTATTTCCTCCACTTCTAAATCTAAATCATTAACATCATCTTCATCATCAGTTTCAATATAATAAGCAGAACACTAACAATTAGTATGGTAAGGAGGAAGCGGAATTGGTTCATCAGCAGGATATTCTCCGCTCCATTCACTACATAGATCATCGCAAGTTCCTGCTTCAATCACAAGTATCGAAGTTACAGGTTTTATTTTCATTTCCATTAAATGGGTAAATAAATATTTACTTTCATTATTTAATAGACGAGAATACATGTTAACGCTAAAATTTTTTAAATTATCTGGAAGGTCGCCGGACAATCTTTTTTCTTCTAAATCATCTAAATATTTAATAATTCGCTCATCTAATGTTTTTCCATCTTCTTGAAAAGCTAAATCTATAATATTCTTTAAATTAAATGGAGCTACTTTTTTATAGATTTTCCCTAATTCTATATTAATTTCTGAATAGAGGTTTTCTAAAGCCTTATAAAATAAATCTATTAAATCGGCTTGATGATCTTCTGTATTAATTTTTTCGTCATTAGCTATCCAAGAAAATATTATTTTTATAATTG
>OGRY01002478.1_pt1 | contig 11682 bp, 8 predicted proteins | sample 1553551 | NCBI WGS metagenome assembly OGRY01 (sample SAMEA2580101, study PRJEB22360) | human gut metagenome | biome: human gut; feature: human-associated habitat; material: faeces | place: Denmark | collected 2008/2010
TCCATCTTCCGAAGACCATTGATAATGATATCTGGGGTACAGATATGACCTTTGGTTTCCAGAGTGCTCTGGAGATCGCAACCAATGCTATTGACTGTATCCATACAACTGCAGCTTCACACGGACGTGTTTTTATCGTGGAGATAATGGGTCATAAGGTAGGATGGCTTACGCTTCATGCAGGTATTGCAGGCGGAGCAGATATCATTCTTGTTCCAGAGATTCCGTATGATATCAATAAGGTGGCAGCAGCTGTAAATAAGCGTGCTAAGGAAGGAAAGCGTTTCTCAATCATTGCTGTTGCTGAGGGTGCAATCTCCAAGGAGCAGGCTGCACTTTCAAAGAAAGAATATAAGAAATATATTGCAACGCGTCAGTATCCATCTATCTCTTACGAGATTGGTGCAAAGATTTCTGAGCTGACTGGACAGGAGGTGCGTGTAGCAGTTCCAGGTCATATGCAAAGAGGTGGAAGTCCGTGCCCTTATGACCGTGTCCTTTCAACAAGACTTGGCGCAGCAGCAGGCAAGATGATCTTAGACGGAGAGTTTGGCTACCTGGTAGGTATGAAGAACAATCATATCGCAAAGATTCCGTTAGCAGATGTTGCAGGAAAGCTTAAAATGATCCAGCCGGATGATGAGATGGTTCAGGAAGCAAAGCTCATGGGAATTTCATTTGGAGATTAATTGTAAATGGCATATACAGCATTATACCGCAAATGGCGTCCTGCCCGATTTGAAGATGTAAGAGGGCAGGAGCACATTGTACGGACTTTAAAAAATCAGATTATTTCAGACCGCGTAGGTCATGCTTATCTGTTCTGCGGCACGAGAGGAACAGGAAAAACCACGATTGCAAAGATCATGGCGCGTGCCGTCAACTGTGAGCATCCTGTGGATGGAAGCCCGTGCAATGAATGTGCGGTGTGCCGGTCGATCCTTGAGGGACGCTCAGTCAATGTGGCTGAAATTGATGCGGCATCAAACAACGGTGTCGATAATATCAGAGAGATTCGTGATCAGGTTCAATACTCGCCGACAGAAGGAAAATATCGCGTCTATATTATAGATGAGGTGCATATGCTGTCGGCGGGGGCTTTTAATGCGCTTTTAAAAACGCTTGAGGAGCCGCCGGCATATGTGATTTTTATTTTAGCAACGACAGAGGCAAATAAAATACCTATCACGGTTTTGTCGAGATGTCAGCGATATGATTTCAGGCGAATTGGAAATAATGTAATAGCAGACCAGGTTTCCAATCTGCTTAAGGCAGAAGGTGTCGAGGCAGATGAGGATGCAGTTCGCTACGTAGCAAAAGCAGCTGATGGATCGATGCGAGATGCATTAAGTCTTCTGGAACAATGTATTTCATTTTATTATGGTCAGAGGCTGACTTATGAGAAGGTGCTAGATGTACTTGGTGCAGTAGATACACAGGTATTTTCTAAGCTGCTTCGCCTGATTATACGATGTGATGTGCCAGGATGCGTGCAGCTGATGGATGAAATCAGTTCACAGGGGCGCGATCTTAGCCAATTTGTCACAGACTTTATCTGGTATCTGCGAAATCTTATGCTAGTGCAGACAGCAGACCAGAGTGCGCAGGCACTTGAGATGACAAAAGAAAATTATGAGGCGCTTCGAGAAGAATCAAAGATGGTGGCGCTTAGTGTGCTGATGAGAAATATCCGGATATGTTCTGAGCTTTCAAATCAGCTCAAATTTGCTGTCTCAAAACGAGTACTTATTGAGATGGCAATTATTAAGATGATGCAGCCGCAGATGGAGGACGATATAGAGAGCCTTCGTGTGAGACTGGATCAAATTGAGGAGAAAATTGCTTCTGGCAGTTTTGTGAAAAATACAGAACCACAGCAGTCGGGAAGCATTTTTGATTCTTATTTTGAAGGTGATGCAAAGCAGCCTGTTATGCAAAAAGCAGCGCAGACTATTGAACTAAGCGAAGCTGAATATGAGGACTATCAAAAGGTAAGCAGTGAGTGGAAGAAGCTTTCTCACATGCAGTCGGGATTTATGAATTCGATTTTGATGGGAACCAATATAAGCTATGATAAGGCAAAAGGCCTGTGCATTGTATTCACAAACAAATTTAACTATGAGCTGATGCTTCGACAGGAACGTATGGAAGAGCTTCGGCAGATGTTAAATAAGCAGTATCAGAAGGAATTTTCAATTACTGCGAAGCTTCTTGAGGCAGGTGAGGCGATGCCGCGCATCACAAGAGGCAGCCATATTGAGGGAATCAATATGGAAATTGGTGTTGAAGATGAATAATTAAATTTATTGAATAATAGTTGAAAGGAAAAGTAAAGACATGGCAAAAAGAGGTGGATTCCCAGGCGGTATGCCGGGCAATATGAACAATTTAATGAAGCAGGCACAGAGAATGCAGCGCCAGATGGAGGAGCAGCAGAAGGAGCTTGAGGAAAAGGAATTTACTGCAAGTGTAGGCGGCGGTGTTGTTAAGGTTACTGTTTCTGGCAAAAGAGAAGTAACAAATGTTGAGTTGGCAGAAGAGGCTGTTGATCCAGATGATATCGAGACATTGCAGGATCTGATCGTAGCAGCTGTAAATGAGGCTATGCGTCAGGTTGATGAGGCTTCTTCTCAGTCAATGGGCAAATTAGCAGGTGGTTTAGGCGGCAGCCTTGGTGGTCTTGGCGGAGGCTTTCCGTTCTGATGGATTTTTACAGCAAAACAGTAAATCAATTGATTGAAGAATTGTCCAGACTGCCTGGGATTGGAGCAAAATCAGCTCAGCGTCTGGCATTTCATATTATTAATATGCCAAAAGAGCAGGTGGAACAGCTGGCGCAGTCGATGGTGAATGCGCGCAGCAATATCCGCTATTGCAAGGAATGCTTCACATTGACAGATCAGGAGCTATGTCCGATCTGTGGCAGTGCAAAGAGAGACAAGTCAGTGATTATGGTGGTGGAAACTTCCAGAGATCTGGCAGCTTATGAGAAAACAGGAAAATTTGATGGTGTGTATCATGTTCTTCACGGGGCAATTTCTCCTATGCTTGGAATAGGACCGGGAGACATTAAAATAAAGGAATTGCTGGTGCGCCTGCAGCGCGAAGATGTGCGAGAGGTGATTATTGCGACAAATTCCAGTCTGGAAGGAGAAGCAACAGCGATGTATATAAGTAAATTAATCAAGCCAGCTGGCATTAAGGTAACACGTATTGCAAGTGGTGTGCCTGTAGGCGGTGATTTGGAATATATAGATGAAGTGACATTAACACGTGCACTTGATGGACGTGTGGAATTATAGTTGCAGGAAATGGTGACAAAATGGATAAATACGAATATCAGTTAAAAACAGAGCATATCAGACAGGTTGCAGCCAGAAAAGAGTATGGAGAGGCTGCAAAGCTGTGCGATACTATTGACTGGACAAAAATCCGCGATGTAAAAATGCTGACACTGGCTGCGGATATCTATACAGCAGTAGGGGAGTATGAAAAGGCAATCGATATTTTGCAGCAGGCATATGAGTATGCAGCGATGGGACGCCGTATTGTGTACCGTCTGACGGAGCTTGCATTGAAGGCAGACAGCTATGATGATGCAAAAAATTATTTCGAGGAGTTTTGCCGTATAGCACCAAACGATCAGGGAAGATATATTCTTTTATATAAGATGGCACGTTATCAGAAGGCGACTCTTGATGAAAAAATCAAAATTCTGGAAGCTTATAAGAGAGAGGATTTTGATGAGAAATGGGCTTATGAGCTGGCTGTTTTATATGCGATGAATAATGAGAAGGATAAGTGTATCCAACTGTGTGATGATATTATTCTTTGGTTTGGCCTTGGAAAATATGTAGAAAAGGCACTTTCTCTTAAGAGTCAGTTTGCACCGTTAACACCGGCGCAAAAGGAAAAGGTTCAGAAGTTTGCAGACAAAAAGGCACAGGAAGAAAACGAAAAGCTTCAGAAAAAGCAAGAAGAGCAGGAAAAGAAAGAATCACAGGCAGAGTTGGCTAAAAAAGCTGCCGCACAGGAAAAAATTTCAAAGTGGCAGGAAGAGCAGGAAAAGGCATATCAGGCAGAGCAGGAGGCAGCTAAAAAAGAGGCTAAAGCGCGAGAGGATGAGCAGAAGGCTTTGCTAGAGCGTGAAGAAAAGCTTCGTAAGCAGCGTGAAGAGGAACTTGAGGCAGTAGAACGCTTAAAGAAGGAACAAAGATTAGAACATGCTAGACAAAGTGTTGTTACGAGTGACATGAACGAAATTATGGCAGTAATTCAGCGTGCAAAGCAGGAGGATGCCCAGAACGAGCTGCAGGATGAGTTGGCAAAGCAGGTACAGCAGGTGCAGCAGCTTGCCGGAGAGAAGGATTTGGAGCTGGTTTCTGAAATTCCTTCAGATGTTGAAGAGAAAGAAAAACTGCAGGTGCCTGAGGATATTTCCTATATGCATGATGAAATTTCAGAGGACGAAACTACAGAAAGTGAAGTTTTAGATGACGAGACTTCAGAAAACGAAACCTCAGACGTTGAAACAGCAAACACCGAAACTTCAGAGAAAACCTCAGATAGTGAAAACGCTGATGAGGCTGTTTGGTTTGAAGCATATAAGCCAGAAGAAGAACCGCAGATTTCTGAGTGGGCAGCACCAGTGGCAGAAACGGTGGAAGTAGAGCCAGAGGAAGAAGTTCAAGAAGAATCTGAAAAAGAGCTAGAGGAAGAAGAGCCTCAGGAAGTAGTTCAGGAAGAACTTGAGAAAGAGCCAGAAGAAGCGGGGCCTCATGAAGAGATTCAAGAAGAATCTAAAAAAGATCCAGAAGAAGCAGAGACTCAGGAGGAGATTCAAGAAGAAATTCAGGAAGAGCCAGAAGAGGAAGAGCCTCAGGAAGAATTTGCTGAGAGCCGTCAAGTGGAGATGACAGCAAACAGCGGACTTCCAATTGTCAATCCGGAGGATATGTCACGTGTATGGCATTTTGCTATTCAGGCGATGCCAGATGAGGATGATATTGAACTGGCACTTGAATATTTAGAGGAACTGGCAGAACGCTCTTCACGTGCAGTTCCGAGATCTGTTGTGAAAATTACAGGTCAGAAGCTGAATCAGAAGGGACTTGTTAAGTCAATTGACAAGCTGCTTGGAAAGACAATTCTGATTGAAGATGCGGCAGACATGAATGAGCGTGTCATCAATGAATTTTGTAAGATCATTGATCCAACTGACAGAAGCTTGCTTGTTGTATTCATCGATACACCGGCCTCAATTCGTCATCTGCTTATTGATTACCCGCAGCTTGCACAGGTAGTTACGGCTCAATTTGTCCGTGAGACATATTCTGTTACTGAGCTTCTTGAGTATGCAAGAGGATATGCAGATAGAGAGGACAGTGTGTTTGATAAATCAGGTGAGCTGGCACTGATGGAGCGCTTAAAGGTAATTGCAGGTAATCAGGAGCGCAATAAAAAGCGTATTGTTGAGATGATTGTAAATAATGCAATTGAGAAGGCCGAGAAAAAATCTATGCGCAAGCTCTTCCAGAGCAAATATGACAAGAGAGGCTGCCTGATTTTGCGTGATAAGGATTTTGAAGTTGGCTGAAAAAAGAAAGGTGTGATTCTATGAATTGGCTTGTGATAGCGGTAATCGTATTGATTGTACTTGCGACACTGGCTGGTGCAAAAAGAGGACTTGTAAAAACAGTTCTTTCATTTGCGTCCTTTTTTGTAAGCTTGGTAATCATGCTGTTTGTCCGCGAGCCTGTGTCTGATTTTGTGAAAGACCAGACAGGGATTTATGCAGCAATAGAGACTAGTGTTAGCTCATTTGTGGGAGAAAAGACACAAGAGATTCAGGCAGGACAGGCGCAGCTGACAGATAAGGTCATTGATAGTCTGAATCTGCCGGATGTTCTGACAAAATCTTTAGAGCAAAGCAACAGCAAGGCAGTTTATGAGCAGCGTGGCATTCAAAATATAGCAGCCTATATTACGGGATGGCTCACAGATTTGGCATTTGAGGCTGTTTGCTGTATTATCAGTTTTGTTGTTGTATGGATTTTGCTTCGTATTGTAACAATGGTTTTAGCAGGAATTGTGAAACTGCCTGTTTTGCATCAGATTGACTGTATTGCAGGTGCCATTTGCGGGCTTTGTACTGCGTTGATTATAATATGGATCGGAGGTATTGTTGTGACTGCATTTGCAGCACAAGATTGGGGACGCGAGGCACTTTCAATGATTACACAGAGTACACTGCTGACATTTCTTTATAATAATAATTTTTTGCTAAATGCACTGCTTAAGGCAGTACGTTAATAAAAAATACCCTTCGATCAGTCTGCACACATAAGCAGCCTGTCGAGGGGTATTTTTTGATTAGCTGCTTTAAATTTAAGAAGCTAATATTTTTTTCATTCGATTTATTGTATGACAGTATGCTGGAACGAGAAACAGATCTGCCATGATCCATGCAATTGGACTGGCAATACATATGCCAACAAAGCCAATGAGCGGTACAAGAACAAGACTGGCAATAATTCGTCCAACCATCTCACAGACACCTGCTAAAATTGCCAATCGGGAATAGCCCATTCCCTGTATGCAAAATCTCACGGTATTGACGAGACAAAGCGGAATATAGAAAGCCGTGTTGAAAACTAAAAACTGCTTAACATGATCAAGAATGGCAATTTCATCTGCCGATACAAACAGAAGTGCAATTTGTCTTCCAAATAATGATAATACAAAGAAAGCAATAATGGCATAGATGCCGCCTATGAAGCTTGCGGATTTCAAGCCTTTTCCAACGCGATCAAGCTTCCCGGCGCCGACATTTTGACCGGCATATGTTGCCATTGTGGAGCCAAGTGCATCAAACGGGCAGCAGCTAAAGCCAGAGATACGGCCGGCAGCTGTAACTGCGGCTACGGCCTGAGAACCAAGTGAGTTTACTGCAGTCTGTAAGATAACACTTCCGATTGCTGTAATGGAGTACTGCAGACCCATTGGAATGCCCATGTTGCAAAGTATGATCGCCTGACGCCCCTCAAATTTCATCTCATCCTTTTCAAATTTGAGAATATCATACTGCTTTCTCATATATAAGAAGCATAAAATACCGGAAATCAGCTGGGAAAGAACAGTAGCCCATGCAGCGCCTGCCACTCCCATATGCAGAACAAGAATTGCCAGCAGGTCAAAAAGAATATTTAACATGGCTGAGATAACCAGAAATATAACTGGTGTGCGGCTGTCTCCGAGAGAACGTATAATACCTGACAGCAAGTTATAAAGATATGTGGCAGGTATTCCAAGGAAAATGATAAATATGTAGCTATAAGCATATTCGAAAATATTTTCTGGTGTATCCATCCATGAAAGAATTTGTCTGCATAGTATACAGACGACAACTGTCATAACAGCTGCGAATGCGATGGACAGCCAGGCTGCGTTTGCGACAAATTTTCGCAGTCGCTTGTAGTCCTTTGCGCCAAAGCTTTGTGCTATTGGGATAGCAAATCCGCTGCAGACACCGTTGCAAAATCCAATTATCATAAAGTTTATTGCTCCTGTCGATCCGACACCGGCCAACTGATCAACGCCCAAACTTTTTCCTACAATAATAGTATCAACCATACTGTAGAATTGCTGAAACAGCATGCCAAGCAGCAGCGGAACTGCAAAGCTTAAAATTAATTTGAGCGGGCTTCCAGATGTCATCTCCCTTGTTGCATTTTTTGCCATACTTCTTATGCTCCTTTTTTTAAGTTGATTTTGACGTTTTTCCAGCACATTATAGCAGGTTATAAAACGTTTGCAAGTGTTTTTTTTGCTTTTTTGAAACTATTTCTAGCTATGCAAAATAGCATTGCAATTTTGCGCGGCTAGGGGTATCATAGTAGCATAATGCTACCAATAGCAAATATAGAAAGGTGAAAGATTATGACAGTACAGGAAAAGATTCATGAGTATCTTAGCGTACATCGCGATGAGATGGTTGAAGACATTAAGACATTGATCAAAGTAGACAGTGCTCGCGCAGAGGCGCTGCCAGGAAAGCCATATGGCGAGGGGGCAGCAGAGGCACTTCGTGCAGGATTGTCTCTTTTTGAGAAGCACGGCTTTTTAGGAAAAAACTGGGATAATTATGCGATTGACACAGTAATCAATGGAAAGGAACTTGGACTTGATATTCTGGCACACCTTGATGTTGTTCCAGGCGGAGACGGATGGACAAAGACAACACCGTTTGAGCCTATAGTTGAGGATGGAAAGATGTACGGACGCGGAACATCTGACGATAAGGGACCAGCTGTTGCGGCACTTTATGCAATGAAGGCAGTGCGTGATCTTGGTTTTGAGTTAGATAAAGATGTTCGTTTGATTTTAGGATCTGATGAAGAGTGCGGAAGCTCTGATATTGCCTACTATTTTGGAAAGAATACTCATGCACCGATGACAATTTCACCGGATGCTGATTTTCCGCTTGTATTTTTAGAGAAGGGAAGCCTTCACACTACATTTACAGCAGAAGTTTCACTAGAGGAAGGTCTTCCTAGAGTAAGAAGTGCTGTCAGTGGAATTAAGGTAAATGTTGTTCCAGCAAAGGCAGATGCCGTTGTTGAAGGAATGACAGCAGATGAGATGAATAAATATGTAAAAGAAGCTGAAGATGAGACTGGTGTGAAGTTTACTGTTTCTTTGGCTGAAGATGGTGCTCTTATGATTCATGCAGATGGTGTATCTGCACATGCGGCAAGTCCAATGGATGGAAACAATGCATTGACTGCACTTCTTAAGCTGCTTTCATCCCTACCGCTTGCAGAAAGCAAGACAAAGACATTGCTTCATAATGTAACTGCTTTGTTCCCACACGGTGATTACTGCGGAGGAGGACTTGGTGTGAACCTTGAGGATGAAATTTCAGGAAAGACAACTCTGACACTTGATTTGTTTGAATTAAATGATACAAAGATGAGCGGAACCTTTGACTGTCGTGCATGCAACAGTGCAACAGAGGAAAATACAAAGAATGTTGTTCAAAAGAAGCTTTCAGATGCCGGCTTTGAGCCAAATGATTCACCGCTGAATCCGCCTCATTATGTTCCAAAGGATTCTGAACTTGTAAAAACCTTACTTGAGACTTATACAGATGTGACTGGTGAAGTAAGAGAACCACTTGCAATTGGTGGAGGAACCTACGTTCATCATATTGAAAATGGTGTGGCATGTGGATGTGCAGATCCGTCTGTAGATAACCATATGCATGGACCGGATGAGTTTGTTATTATTGATCAGCTTGTTATGAGTGCAGAAATTTTTGCGCTGGCAATCGTAAAGCTCTGCGGAAAATGAAAAAAAAGTGGGAAAAGTGCCATCCATTCACAAATCGTTAAAAATTTGGACAAAAAATGAACACATTTATCGGTTATGATGTAGGCACAGTTGAGAAATCAACTGGACATTCATATATCTTTTTCATAGCCGATGAAGTAATCGGCATCCCTCCCCTTTTTATTCCCTTTTGGCCCTGCAGAGAGCAGGGCCTTTTTCTGTATCATGTACTAACATACAAAATAGGAGACGGTAGCAATGACATTACAGCAATTACGATATGCGATTGCGGTCGCGGACTGCGGATCAATGAATCAGGCAGCAGCAAAATTATTTATTTCTCAGCCAAGTCTTTCAGAGGCAGTAAAGGAGCTTGAGGGAGAGATTGGAATCCGTATATTCGGACGAACAAACAGAGGCATCATTGTAACAACAGAGGGAAATGAATTTTTAGGCTACGCCAGACAAGTTGTTGAACAGTACCGTCTGATGGAGCAGCGATACGTAGAGAAGACACAAACAAAGAAGCGCTTTGCCGTTTCCATGCAGCATTATACCTTTGCCGTTAAGGCATTTGTTGAGATGGTAAAGGAATTTGGTATGGACGATTATGCGTTTGCAATTCATGAGACAAAGACGGGAACTGTTATTGAGCATGTAAAGGATTTTATCAGCGAGATTGGTATTCTTTATATGAGTGATTTTAATCGGAAGATTTTGATGAAGCTGATTCATGAGAGTGAGCTTGAGTTTATCCCACTATTTGACTGCAATACTTATGTATATGTGTGGAAGAAAAATCCGATTGCATCAAAGTCTAGTGTTAGCTTACAGGAGCTTGAAAAGTATCCGTGTCTTACGTTTGATCAGGGAAAGACAAATTCATTCTATTTTGCAGAGGAGGTTTTTAGTACTTACGAGTATAAACAGACAATTCAGGTAGATGACCGCGCAAGTATGCTAAATCTGATGGTTGGCTTAAATGGTTATACTTTGTGTTCAGGTATTATTTGTGAGGAGTTAAACGGAAGTGACTATGCGGCAGTTCCGCTTAAGGAAACAGAGGTCATGACAATCGGATATGTGAAGAGAAAAAGTATTCAGTTAAGTGAACTGGCGCAGCTTTATGTTAATGAGCTTGCAAAATACAAGAATCTGGTGCTGAAGTGATGAAAAACCACTTTAATCATCCAATATAGCTATAGGAGAATCCAATAACAGGCGTTTGTTTTTGTGTATTAGACAAAGACAGGCGCCTTCGCTATAATACAGACAGTGAAACAAAAAAACACCACCTGAAAGCGAGGATTTAAATATGAGTACATTAAAGGAAAGAAAATTAAAGTTTGAGACACTGCAGCTTCACGTAGGACAGGAGGAAGCTGATCCAGTAACAGATGCAAGAGCCGTTCCAATTTATCAGACATCTTCCTATGTATTTCATAACTCTCAGCACGCAGCTGACCGTTTTGCATTAAAGGATGCAGGCAACATTTACGGAAGACTGACTAATCCGACTGAGGATGTATTTGAGAAGAGAATTGCCAGCCTTGAGGGTGGTGTTGCAGCACTTGCAGTTGGATCTGGCGCAGCAGCTGTTGCATATGCAATCCAGAATCTGGCATTTGCAGGTGATCATGTTGTTGCAGCAAAAAATATCTATGGTGGTACCTACAATTTGCTGGCACATACATTCGTATCATATGGTATCAACACAACATTCGTAGATCCATTTAATTATGAAGAGATTGAGGGCGCTATCAAGGAGAATACAAAGCTGGTTTTCATCGAGACGCTGGGAAATCCAAACTCAGAGGTTGTTGATATTGAGAAAATTGCAAAGATTGCGCACAAGCATCAGATTCCGCTTGTTATTGATAATACATTTGCAACACCGTATCTTGTAAGACCAATCGAGTACGGTGCAGACGTAGTAGTACACTCCGCAACAAAGTTTATCGGTGGTCATGGAACTACCATCGGAGGTGTCATTGTAGATGGAGGAACATTTGACTGGAAAGCATCAGGAAAGTTCCCACAGCTGACACAGCCAGATCCAAGCTATCATGGAATTAGCTTTGCAGATGCAGCAGGTCCTGCAGCATTTGTTACAAGAATCCGTGCTATTTTACTTCGTGATACAGGTGCAACTCTTTCACCGTTCCATGCATTTATCTTCCTGCAAGGACTTGAGACATTGTCCCTTCGTGTAGAGAGACATGTAGAGAATGCACTTAAGGTTGTAGATTTCTTAAAGAAACAGCCGCTTGTAGAAAAAGTAAATCATCCGTCAGTATCAGAAGACCCAGAGCAGCAGGCTCTTTATAAGAAGTATTTCCCAAATGGCGGGGG
>OGRY01002479.1_pt1 | contig 11679 bp, 10 predicted proteins | sample 1553551 | NCBI WGS metagenome assembly OGRY01 (sample SAMEA2580101, study PRJEB22360) | human gut metagenome | biome: human gut; feature: human-associated habitat; material: faeces | place: Denmark | collected 2008/2010
ATTCGGCGCACTCTACCCATTTTCCCTTTTCAAACCGGTTTTTAGAGGTTCCCTTGACTTATTCAAAGGAATATTTAACCATCAATATTTTGTCTGTATCTGCTTTCTGTAATCGGTAGGCGGAACTCCGACATAAGCACGGAATTTCTTACTGAAATAAAGCATATCGGCAAATCCGAGTGCATCGGCTATCTCACCTACCGACATCAATGTTGAACGCAGAAGATGACAGGCTTTTTTCATCCTTGCGGCATTGTGATACTGCCCCATTGAAATGCCTTTTTCACGCTTGAACTCTGCTGCAAGACGGCTGTAGCTCAGATAGAATTGTTCGCTTATGAGTGCTTTTGAAAAGTCCATGTCCGTCTGCGTGTCAAGGAAAGCGCATATTTTATCCATGACGCTCTCACCCTCAGACTGTTCCAAACATAGGTCGAGCAGGATATCATAAAGCTGTGCATTGGTGCGAAGCTTCCGCATTTTTTTCGAGCTGTGAAAGGCTTTGCACAGCATATAAAGCTTTTCTTCGATAATACTGCCCGCCAATCCGCACGTTTTCTTCGGGAGATAAACTCTCTCTGTTCCTTTTTCATCTTCATCAGGCAAAGAAAAATGGACATATATCCAGCGTGTCCCTTTGAGCGTTTCAATCTTTCCAAAGTGGCGCAGTCCATTTTTCAGAAAAAGCAATTCTCCTGCCCCTATTTCATAGTCAATGTCATTCTCCGATACATACATCACACCGTCCGTAACAAGTATCATAACGTTAAAATCTGCCATTCTGTCCATATGATAAAAGCTATCCGTAGCCGTAAGTATGTCACAGTCGGATACGAGTGGCAGAGTTTTTTCATCCACTGATACAAGTGCAATAATATTCTCCATATAATCAGAACTTTTCTCCATTTAAAATATTGTTTTATAGTATTATAATACATATAAGCTTAAAAGTCAACAAGGAGGAGCAAGCTTATGAAAACACAGAAGCAGATTCCCGTTACTTCATACAAGGCATCGGGATTTACGGAAAAATATCAGAATATCGTCCACAGCACTGTCATTCCATATCAGTACAGTGTGCTTTGGGACAAGGCTGACGGTGCGGAAAAGAGCCACGTTGCCGCCAACTTTATCAACGCCGCAAAGGCTCTCAGAGGTGAAGACCCCGGGGACGGCTTTTACGGAATGGTCTTTCAGGACAGCGATGCTTACAAATGGCTCGAAGCAGCGGCTTATGCGGTCGCAGACAAGCCTGATGAAAACCTCGAACGGCAGGCTGACGAGCTCATTGACCTTATCGCCGATGCGCAGGACAAGGACGGCTATCTCAACACATTTTTCACTATAAAGGACACGGAAAAGCGCTGGACAAATCTGCTCGAGGGTCATGAACTGTACTGCTCGGGACACCTCATCGAAGCCGCCTGCACTTATTACGAAGCAACGGGAAAGCGAAAGCTTCTTGATATTGCCGTAAAAAACGCCGAGTGCATCTATGATCGTTTCGTCATGCAAAATACCGAGGGTATTCCTGGACACCCCGAGATCGAACTTGCCCTGCTGAGATTATACCGTCTTACCGAAAACAAGCATTTTCTTGAACTTGCCCAAAAATTTATCAACGAGCGAGGAAAAGCTCCCGACTTTTGGGCGAGAGAAGCGAAAAATCGCAGCTGGACGGTGTGGAACAGCGACCCATGGGACAATGATTACCGCCAGAGCGCAAAGCCTGTCCGTGAACAGACCGAAGCCACAGGCCATGCCGTCCGTGCGGTGTATCTTTACACAGGAATGGCAGACCTTGCCTCCGAGACCGATGACAAGGAGCTTTTTTCCGCCTGCCGCCGTCTGTGGGAAAATATCGTCCGCAGAAAAATGTACATAACCGGCGGTATCGGCTCCACCGTTCAGGGCGAGGCTTTCACCGTTGACTATGACCTTCCGCCCGACACCGCATACTCCGAAACCTGCGCAGCGATCGGCTTGATATTCTTTGCGGAAAAGATGCTTGAAAACGAGATAAACGGCGAATACGGCGATGTTATGGAGCTTGTTTTCTACAACACCGTCCTCGCAGGAATGCAGCTTGACGGAAAACGCTTTTTCTATGTAAATCCGCTTGAAGTTGACATCGGCATTTCGGGAAAAGCCTGCACACATTCACATGTTCTCCCTTCACGCCCGAAGTGGTATGCCTGCGCATGCTGTCCTCCGAACGCAGCAAGGCTCATCGGCTCTATCGGAAAATATGCTTACGGCGAAAAGGGCGATACTGCTTACTGTCACCTTTTCACATCGGGAAAAGTAAGCTTTTCAAATGGAATGAAGCTTGAATGTACGACCTCTTATCCCTATGATATGACGATAAAATACAACATTTCGGGTCGCGGAAAAGTCGCTGTTCGCATACCGAAATGGAGCAGGGAATTTTCGCTCAAAGTCAACGGCAAGGTTACTTCGGTCATTCCCAAGAATGGATATATTTACATTGATGTAGACGAAAAAGCTAAGATCGAGCTTGCCCTTGACGGAACTCCGAGATATGTAAGAGCGTCAAACAAAGTTCCAAGACTTACGGGAATGACAGCGCTTATGAGAGGTCCTCTCGTTTACTGCTTTGAGGGCACGGACAATGACGATGTAAGGTCGATACGCATTGACAGGAGTCAGAAGCCTTTTGCCGGCGAATTTGAACCCGATCTTCTCGGTGGAACGATACAGCTCACAGCAAAAGCTTTCCGTGCAGAGGACTGCGACGATCTTTACAGCTGCGAAGCTGAAAAACTTACTCCGTGTGATGCGGTCGCTGTCCCCTATTACACATGGGGCAATCGCGGCGAGAACGATATGAGGGTTTGGATGAATACCATATAAAAACGAATCGAATCCTATAATTTAAGGGGAAATATTTATGCGAACTGAAATAGAACTTAACAACGGATGGCGCTTTGCTAAGATATATAATCTGGGAATAAGCGAAAATGATGCAGTTACCCCCGAATTTGACGATTGCTCATGGGAAAAGATCTGCCTGCCTCACACTTTTAATGCAACTGATAGTGTAACAAGCAGCTATTATAAAGGACTGACCTGTTACCGCCGAGATTTGGAGCTTTCGACAAAATACAAGGGCAAGGCACTATATATTGAATTTGGGGGAGCCAACACTACTGCTAAAGTGTTTGTGAATGGCTTTTTTGCCGGAAAACACGATGGAGGCTATTCTGCTTTTCGCATAAACATAACAAATTATTTACGCTATGACAGAAAAAGCCAAATTGCAGTCCTTGTTGACAATTCACCCACAAATTACATTGCTCCAATTACTGAACAGGGCGATTTTACAAAAATGGGTGGATTGTACCGAGAAGTTAAATTAATTGCCGCCGAACCTGTTCACATTGCACTGGAGGACAGTGGTTCCTGCGGAGTCTACATCACACCACATAATATTACATCAGACAGCGCAGACATTGATGTACTGATAAAGCTTGATTCCGCCAACAACATAGAGGCAAAGGCCGTAATTTTTGCCCCGGACGAAAAGCCTGTTGCAGAGATGTGTGGACATACAGAAAGCGACAGGCTTACACTTTCGAAAAAAATATCTGCTCCGCAGTTGTGGGATGGTGTAAACTCTCCCTGTCTGTATAGTGCCGAAGTCACCCTATTTTATGGGGACAAAGCAACAGATATGGTATCCGAAAATTTTGGCATAAGGACATATCATATTAACCCTGAGGATGGTTTTTTCCTTAACGGAAAGTCTTATCCTCTTCATGGTGTGAACTATCATCAAGACAGCTTTGAAAGCGGCTGGGCAATGACAAATATCCAACGTGAACGTGATTATGGAATTATTCGTGATATGGGTTGCAACGCTGTAAGAATGGCTCATTATCAGCATTGCAGTCAGGAATATTCACTGTGTGACGATTTCGGTATTTGTGTTTGGACAGAGATAGGGATTATAAACAAAATGTCTCCGGATGAAAGCGAACGTCACATTCTTGCAGATGGCTTTGCAGAAAATGCAAAACAGCAGCTTATTGAGCTTATCAGGCAGAATTACAATCATCCATCAATCATCTTATGGGGAATATCTAATGAACTTCACCAAATGTCTGATGAAATTTTTGCTTTATATCAAGAACTTTATGAGCTTGCCTGCAAGGAGGACAACACAAGGCTTAAAACTTATGCAGACAATCAGTTCTATGGCAGATTTTTGCAGCTTCCCGCAGATGTCGTAGGATATAACCGTTATTTCGGTTGGTATAAGGAAGCTGGCGATGCAGAACATTTCGGAGAATGGCTTGACTTATACCATAATTCAAAGGAAAAACGTCCGATATGCATTTCTGAATACGGCGGTGGCGGAGCCCTAACACAGCACAAGGACAGCATAGACTGGCTGAACGATATTGACCCGAATGGAGCTCGTCATTATGAAAATTATCAGTCACAGCTTCACGAAATTGTTTGGCGGCAATTTTCAGCAAGAAAATATCTTTGGGCAGCATTTGTATGGTGTATGTTTGATTTTCCTTCCAGTGGTCGTGAAGAGGGCGATACGATAGGACAGAATGATAAGGGTCTATGCACGAGAGAACGCATACCCAAAGATGCGTATTTCTTTTACAGGTCTGTATGGAGCAGTGAGAAAACTATCTACATTACTGAGCGCCGTCATAACGTAAGACCTTGCAATGTACCATTTATAAAGATATATTCAAATGCACAAAGTATTGAACTTATCGTGAACGACAGGTCGCTTGGCATAATAAAACGCAGCGAATTGCCAGATAGCAATAATACTGTTTTTGTATGGAACAATGTTAATATAAATAAAAATGAGAAAAATACTGTTACTGCAAAAGCAACATTTGATGATGACACGATAAAGTATGACAAAGTTTGTTGGTATGGCGAATAACAGAGCAAATGTAAAGATTCAATCATAACGAACATCAATATTGCAATAGAAAAAGCGTTACCTATCGAATTGAAAGGTAACGCTTTTTTTATGCTCTGTTTAGCCTGCTAAGCTTTTTGACAAATAAAACGGAAATAATAAGCACAAGCGGAAATGCACAGCCTGCAAACATACCCTTTTGAATATTATCTCCTGCATTTTGGGAAATACTACCCACAACTGCAGGCCCGAGTGCACCGCCCATATCTCCTGCCATTGCCAGAAGTGCAAACATGGCCGTACCTCCCGAAGGTATCTTAGCCGAACAGATGCTTATAGTTCCGGGCCACATTATTCCTACCGAAAAACCGCACACTATGCAGCCGACAAGTCCCAGCAGAGGTATCTCCGACAAAGATGCTGTAATATAGCAAGCAAGACAAAGAGCCCCCGAACCGATCATAAATTTCATAAGATCAATTTTTTCACCATATTTTCCGTACAATGACCGGCTTATACCCATTGTAACGGCGAACATACACGGGCCTGCGATATCTCCCATTGATTTGGAAAGACCCAGTGCAGATTCTGTAAACGCAGATGCCCACTGTGCCATCGAAAGTTCAGATGCACCTGCACATACCATAAGCAGAATGGAGAGCCAAAACAGCGGAACTTTAAGCAGACTGCCAATACTCATTCCTTTACCGCCCTCTGTCGGATGCTCGATTGGGCATACTGCAAAATTGAATACATTATATAGCGGAATTATCGCCCAGATGCAGGAGAGCCATTTCCAGTTCTCTATCCCGAACAGTGCAAAGAACAGCGTTGAGAGCAGTATGACTGCGACCGCCCCCCAGCAGTAGAAAGAATGGAGCAGGCTCATTGCCGCCTCCTTATGCTCAAAAGGGCACGCCTCAACGATAGGGCTTACAAGCACTTCCGTAAGACCGCTGCCTATGGCATAAAGTACTGTACTGATTATTATTCCTGCAAACGGATCGGGTGTGACCTGCGGAAGAAAAGCAAGTCCGATAAGTCCGACCGCCGAAAGCAGCTGCGAACCAACAACACAATTTCTGTAGCCTATAGTATCTGCAAAACGTGCACACAAAATATCAACAATAAGCTGTGTAATAAAAAACACAGATGAGATAAGCGCTATTTTTCCTAAAGAAATATTGTAATTATTATGAAAAGTAAGAAACAGCAGCGGTGCAAAATTTGCAGCTATTGCCTGTGTAACAAATCCCAAGTAACAGGCTATCAGCGTTTTTTTGTAATTCATATTTACGTTCCTTTCATTTTATTGAATAATAGCAGTATAAGGTAATTCTATTGTTTTCGCACAGACCTTTTTACCTTATTGCAGTATTATAGTTTATATATTATGTAAACAGCTTCTCCGCCGATATTTCGACGGAGAAGCTGTTTCTTAATTAAGTGATATTTTTAAACCAATCGATAATTTATCCGATCTTCTTAAATACAGGCATAACATCAAGAGGTGCGGGAACGGTGACGGTCTGACCGCCGCTGTAGATCTTCTTGTCGGAGATGCTCTCCCACTGACCCTTTGGCAGATATACACTGCGCTCTCTTGCGCCAAGCTCAAGCACGGGAGCAACAAGATAATCGCTGCCAAACATATACTGCTCGGGAAGTTCCCAGCACTTTTCATCATCGGGGAACTCAAAGAACATTGTGCGGATAATAGGCGCGCCTGTCTTTGCGGTTTCTTCCATAAGTCCTGCAATATAATCCTTCATGGAAAGACGGATATCCAGCCACTTCTTCATGATCTCATAGGCTTCCTCACCGTAGCTCCAGAGCTCGTTGGGGTGACCTGTGTAAAGATATCCGCCGCCGAAATCACGGTCATCAAGTTTGGGGATATCCCAGTCGGGGCCGCGGTTTCCGTGCATGCGCAGGATAGGGCAGAACACTCCGTACTGATACCAGCGTATGAGAAGCTCCTTGAAATCGGGGTCGTCCCAGTTGTCTGTCATAAATCCGCCGATGTCGGTGGTCCACCAGGGAATGCCCGCAAGGCCCATGTTCTGACCAGAGATGACCTGATCCTTAAAGGACTCAAAGTTGGACTGAACGTCGCCTGTCCAAACAAGTGTTCTGTACTTCTGGCTTCCTACCCATGCGGAACGGCAGAGGTTGACTGCCTCATGGTCGCCCTCGGCTTCCTGTCCGTTATAGAATGCCTCAACATACTTCTTGGGATATTCGCAGCCCACCTTTGAGCCACGTCCGGTATAGTAGCGGTAGTTTTCAAAATCGTACGTGGTGCTGTCAGGCTCGGAGTTGTCCAGCCAGAAAAGGTCGATGCCCCAGTCACGGTAATTCTGCTTGCACTTGCTCCATACAAATTCCTGAGCTTCGGGATTGAAGAAATCAACCGTGCCGCAGTCGCCCTCATAATCATAGGTCTGCACCGAACCAACATCGGTGGTGCTCATGAGAGCCTTCTGCTCCATTTCATAATAGTTCTCGCTGCGCTTATCCACAGACGGCCATACGGAGACCATGACCTTTGTTCCCATGGCATGAAGCTCATCGGTCATTGCCTTTACAGCGTCCCTGCTCCAGTATTTCTCGTCAAATCTCCAGTCGCCCTGATGCGGCCAGTGGAAAAAGTCGATAACGATAACGTCAAGCTTGATGCCCAGCTCCTTGTATTTTCTTGCGACCTCAAGCACCTCATCGGGAGTGCGGTAACGGAGCTTGCACTGCCAGAGACCAAGATAATCCTTGCTCATAACAGGCGCCCTGCCCACGCATTCGGTGTAGTTGGTCACGATCTGAGTGGGAGTATCGTCGGCGGTTATCCAGTAATCCACCATATCGCTCTCATCGGATATCCACTTGGTGATGTTGGTTCCGAAAGCCGCCTCGCCTGTTGAGGGATTGTTCCAGAGCATGCCGTAGCCCTTGTTTGATACCACAAAGGGAACGCTTACCTGGGAATTTCTCTGCTCAAGGGGAAGAACAGAGCCTTTAAGGTCAAGTATAGGCATCTGGTACTGACCCATGCCGAACAGCTTTTCCTTGGGGTCGGACTCGAAGCGGACGGTTATCTTAAAGTCATCGGAAGCAAGTCCCTTGTATTCACGGGATCTTATCTTGTAGCAGATAGCCTCCTTGCGTATGGAGCCGTAATAATAGCTGTAATATTCCTGCAGGATAAGCTCATTGTCCTTGTAAAAGCAAATAATGCCCACGCCGTTTATAGTGGCTTTGATCTTTCCGTTCACTATCTCAGCCGTTTCGCTGCCCTCGGCAATGGTCACCTTTGCGCTGTGTGCCACGTTCTCGGTAAGAGCATGAGCGTTCTGGGGGAGCTTTTTCAGAAGGGTGGTCCTCACACGAAGAGCATTGTTGCCCCAGCCCTCTATGCGGATAGTTTCATTTCTCGATTGTGCAATAAGTGCGCCGTTTTCTTCAGTAAATCTTATCATTTTAATACCTCCCGTAAAATTTCCGTATTGACTGTTCACTGAATTTATAGTATAATTATAACATCAAAAAACACGGATAGGTATAAATATAATGTCCAAAACTATGAAAATATCGTCAAGTGAGGAAACGTAATGTCTATTTTAGATTACAGTGTGCTGCGTAATGAGGATTACGGCACAAATCCGCCTTTTAAATCAGATGAAACGGGACTGCACGGAGATGCCGAATTTCCGATAGCCGTATATCATGCCGATGTCACAAACAATTTTGTGAGCTGGCACTGGCATGAGGAGCTTGAATTCGGTTTTGCGGTGGAGGGCAGCGTGCTTATGGAATGCGGCAAAAACAAGCACATACTGAACAAAGGTGATATTTATTTTATCAACAGCAACACTCTTCACGCCATGTTCAAAGCGGAGACGGGTCAAAAAAGCGTGTTCCGCTCTGTTGTGTTGCATGGTTCCATAGTGGGCGGAAAAGAGGACAGCATCTACCATCGGAAATATGTTGCGCCCATAACGGGCAACAGCGGACTGCGTGAGCTGATATTCACCCCCAAGGACGGCAGCTATTCAAAGATACTGGGGCTGCTCACAAACATCTGGAACACGGAAAATATCAGAGTGCCCAATCACGAGCTTATAGTACGCAACGAGCTTTCCGAGCTTTTCCGGATACTTATCCATATGTCGGAAAAGAATATGTCGGCGCGACCTGCCGCCAGCATTGCCCAGGAGACAAGGCTCCGTGACATACTGCTTTTTATCCACGACCATTACGCTGAAAAGATCACACTTGATGACATGGCAGCCGCCGCATTCATCAGTAAAAGCGAGGTGCTCAGGTGCTTCAGGAACATAACGGGTCAGTCCCCGTTTGAGTATCTGAAAAATTACCGCCTGCGAAATGCGGCGTACATGATACAGAACACCTCCGACCCCATAAACACCATCTGCGGTCTTTGCGGCTTTGACGACCACAGCTATTTCTCCAAGGCTTTTAAGGAGGTTTACGGGTGCAGCCCAAGGGAGTTTAAGAAATAAATAATAAAAGCAACGTAAAATCGGCATTTCTGACCGTAGATATCCTGTGATTACAGGCGTGCCACTGGCAAAGGTCATACCCTTTCCGCCTGTTATCTCGTCCATATACTTGGACTTCATAAGCAGATTGAAGGAACGTGCCGAACCGCCGCTTCCAAGCTCCGATACGTTGTGCATTTTTGTTGCTGTGGCGAGATTCTTGTATGCCTGGGATTCATCGACAAAGATTTTGTCGATACCAAGCTGCTCAAAGCAAAGCATATCCTCTTTAGGCGTTTTTTCAAGGAGCTTTTGGATTTTATCTGTATAAGATTTTATAGCACGTTCTACTTGCTTTACGGAATATGATCCTTTATTTAATGTTGCACTGATTTCATCAAGTGCCGCTTCAAGCTTATCTACTTCGCTGTAAAGTGTCTCAAGCTCTCGTTCACGGGATAGATGTATCATATCAAACTGAGAATGCCCGATTATCACAGCATCCCAGTCCCCTGTTGCAATTTTTGCAAAAAGATCTCTTCGATTTTCTGGCTTGAAGTCTTTCTCTGTTTCCACAAGTACGTTTGAATTTGGGTAAAGAGTGCGGAAAGCATCGCCCCACTGTTCTGTAAGTGCATTTGGAGCAGTTATATACTAACCTCTATATCAATTTAAACAGCAATTAGAATCAAGGCACTGAAAGTTAAATGAAAACAAAGAATCAAGAGAATCAGAAAAAACGATATGTAAAGAATCGAGAAAATCATGCACATTATCAAAAAATTGCTTGAAAGAATCATAGTATTTATTGGCAAGGATTTTACTTCTGAGAAATTTCCAAAGCCGTTCAATCAGATTGAGATTTGGAGAGTAAGGCGGCAGATAAATCAGATTAATGTTCAATTCGGCTGCACAATCCTTTACCTTTCTGCAGTGTTGGTAAGCAGCATTGTCAAGAATAACATACAGTAACTCGTCAGGAACATTTCGCCTTATTTTTCTTAAGCCTTCACATACACTGTCTGCGTTCAGATAAGAGTCGTTCATAACGGATTCAAGCTTGTGAGAAACAGCATCCAAAAAGCCAAGACAATTTACATGTTTTCTGCCATATGCTGACTTCACACATACTCTCTTTCTGCACCAATATTTTCCGCCTTCATATCCATAAGTCAAATGGACACCATCGCAAAAATACACCTTGACAAGGCGATTTACAGCCATATCAAGCAGTGGCAGCAGAATATTATTCAGAAAATATAACTGTGCTTTCAGGTTTGCTTTTGCCGGTATCGGTTTTGATTTGAGGTAACGAAGCCCTTTTTTCTAAGCCAGTATCTTACCGGTGTATCTGTCAGTGCAATCCCGAATTTTTCCTTTATTCGAGAAACAGCTTCGGGTATTGAAGAAGGCGGGTTCTTTTCAAATTCTTCCAACAGTTCGTTTTCAATTGAATCCAACGCACTTTGCTTAATGCCACGGCTGCATTCGTAAATATATTCGATTCCTTTTTCCCAATATCCATTCAAAGTTGCTCTGATAAATACTCGGGTATAGCCACAGCTTTTATGAAGTTCTGTTATGCTTTCTGCGCCTTTTGATGCATAGTAAAGCACTGTAGCTCTTTTTTGAATAGTTATATTTGAGCCCATTGTTTTTTCATAATATATAATTGCATCTTCTTTTGCGCTTAGTTCTATTTTAATTGGAACCTTTGACATTTTGATCACCCTATTACATTATATCACATATTCGGATATATTGTAATAGAGGTTGGTATACCTATGTCGATATTATGTCCGATGCAGGCAGACTTGTTACCAACTGCGAAAACTGCGGTCAGCTTATGATTACAAATCGTGCAAATGCTTCTCTGACCTGCGGTAGAACCACCTGCAAGAAAGAGCGTTTATACAAGACTAATGATGATTACAAAAAGCGTGCTATGAAAGACCCGATAAAGGAGGCATATCTCAATTTTGACAACAAGTGCAGAAGCTACCGCAAGAAGCTCTCAAATTCTCCCGAACTGCTTGAAAAATACAACAGGGCTTTTGATGAGCATAGGGAAAAGATACGGGCTGTCAAGCGTGGACTGACCGTAAAAAGCCGCTCCGATGATATTGACCGCTATAACCGGATGTGTTTTGATGCTTGTCAGGATTTGCAGGATCTGGCTAAACAACTAAAAAAACACACTACATAAAAGTTTCTTTAGAACCTGTCTTCATAAGAAATGTGTGCGGATTTTCGAGCATAATTTTGTTG
>OGRY01002487.1_pt1 | contig 11640 bp, 15 predicted proteins | sample 1553551 | NCBI WGS metagenome assembly OGRY01 (sample SAMEA2580101, study PRJEB22360) | human gut metagenome | biome: human gut; feature: human-associated habitat; material: faeces | place: Denmark | collected 2008/2010
ATTATGCCGATTCTGGCAACATTTGAATGTGCTTTAAATAGAGACTTGCTTCTCGAGAAGGAGAAGAAGTCTTTCTATTTTGCCTTCGACACAAAAGAGATTATTAAAGGCGATATTAAGACTCGGTTTGAGGCATATAAAACCGCATTGGAATCTAATTTAATGCAGATAGATGAAGTTAGATATCTTGAAAATCTTGAGCCTTTGGGGCTTAATTTTATCAAATTAGGGCTTCAAGACGTGCTATTTAACCCGGTGACAAAAGAGGTTTACACGCCAAACACAAATCAAATTACAAATATTGAAAACAAAAATGGAGGATACACGCATGAATAAATTAATAAACGTAAACATCAAAAACGAAAATGGGAAATTGCTGGTTGGAAGCCGTGATATAGCGGTTGGCTTAGAAAAAGAGCATAAGGACGTACTAAGGAAAATAGAGGACGTTTTAACGGTAGGAGAATTTTCCGAGCGTGAATTTACGACGAGCCAAGGCAACAAATACAAGGAATATTTGCTTGATAAAAACGCCTTCATTTTGCTGGTTATGAATTATACCGGCTACAACGATTTTAAACGAGCATATATAAAACGCTTTGATGAAATGGAAAAACAGCTGAGTTTTTATATCCCACAATCATTTCCGGAGGCGCTTAGATGTTTGGCCGCCGAAGTTGAGCAAAAAGAGCTTATGCAAAAACAAAGAGACGAGGCAATACGCACCAAGGCATGGATATCTGGCAAAAAGACAGCAACAGCCATGAACACTGCAAGCCAAAAATCGAAGGAAGTGGAGAAATTGAAAATAGAACTAGACCGCTCTAAAAAATTTTCAAGCATAAAGGCCGCAGAGATACGGCTAAAATCAAAATTTGATTGGAAGCCGCTGAGAAATTACTGCACGTCTCACGAATTGGAAATGCCTAAAATATTCGATGCAAACTATGGAAGTGTTAGAACATATCCTGCAGAAGCTTGGCAGAAAATCTACGGAGTGGATTTAAATGAATTGTTTTAATTCCTCTATTGAAATTAAAGTTAGAGGTGAATTTAAAAATGAGAATAGAAATCAGGAATGACAGCGTGATTTTAGACGGCTACGTCAACGCAGTTGCAAGGGATTCCCGACCAATGCTGGATGAACGAGGGGAAAAGTTTGTTGAACAAATTAGTCCGAAAACCTTTCAGCGAGCGTTAGAAAAAAGCGACGATGTTTTATGCCTCTTAAATCATGAGCTGTCAAGAGTTTTAGGTTCAACGAAGCAAGGAAACATCGAGCTTTTTGAGGACAATATAGGCCTGCGGGCTATTTGCAAGATTACAGATGCTGAAGTGATAGAAAAAGCGAAGGCGAACCGGCTGCGCGGCTGGAGTTTTGGGTTTGAGGCTTTAAAAGAGCATGAAGAACCGCTTGAAAATGGCTTAAAACGGCGTTTTGTGGATGAAATGAATTTGGCTGAAGTTTCGATAATTGATGAGCACAAAATTCCTTGTTATGTTGGCACGTCGATTGAGATGCGAGCCGATAAAGAAGCGAAACTAGAGTATCGAGGTGAAGATTTTAAGGCAAAGATTATCGATGAAACCGAGCGAAAAATTGATTATTCAGAGTATGAACAAATTTTAAAACAAATTGGAGGTAAATAAATTGGAACTTAAATACTTAACGGAAAAACGAGCAGAAAATCAGGAAGAGATGCAGAACCTTTTAAACACAGCAAAGCTCGAGAAAAGAGCTTTAACAGAAGATGAAATCAGCAAATTTAACGAGCTAAAAAAGCTCATCACAGAAATTGACGCAACGATAAACGCCGAGGAGGAAGCACGCGAGATGAATATCGAGGAAAAGAAAAAAGAAATTTCCGAAAACAACGAAGAGACAGAAATTCAAGCAGAAAAAGTGGAGGAACGCGCATTCGTTGACTTTATTGTAACAGGCGAAGAAAGAGCAGCCAGCCCCGGAATGTCATACGGCAGCAACGGTGCGATTGTTCCGACGACCATCGCGAAAAAAATTATTGAGAAAGTTAAGGAGCTTTCCCCGATTTACGAAAAAGTCGAGAAATTTAACACCAAAGGCACACTGGAAATTCCGGTTTATGGCGCAGACACTGACGCTGACAACCCTACTGGCGACGTAAATGTAGCATATCAAGGTGACGAATTCACCGCGCTTGTTGCCGGTCAAGGAAAATTCACTTCAATCGAGCTTAAAGGCTACTCGCACGGGGCTTTGTCGGTTATCAGCCGCAAACTTTTAAACAACGTTGACATCAATGTGACGAACTTCCTGACAAACAAGATGGCTAGGGCGTTTGCGGAATTTTGGGAGAAAGAATTGCTCGTTGGAACTGGCTCCGCAAACAACCATATGACGGGCGCGACCTCAACAACAAACCTAGTGGCAACGGGCAACACGACTTACACCGCTGCAAATGCTGCGAAAATCGATAACTTAATCAGCTTGCAACTTGCGGTTCCTCAGCAATATCAGAAAAACGCCATTTGGATTATGAATAAGACGGTATTTGCTGAGCTTCGTAAAGCGAAAGACGGAAATGGCAATTATTACCTGGCATATGGTAAAGGCATAACATCGGGCTTTGAGTGGCAGCTTTTGGGCAAAACTGTTTACGTTTCATATGCCGGAGCCCACAGCAGCCGGCAACATTCCTGTTCTTTACGGCGATTTTGCGGGAATGGCGATGAAAATTTCTCAGAATCTTGAAATTCAACTCATGCGAGAAAAATATATCGACAAAAATGCAATTGGAATTGTCGGTTGGGCTGAGTGCGACTCGAAAATTCAGAATCATCAGATGATTGCTGGCCTAAAAATGGCTGCAGCCGTGTAATTAGGGGGATTTTTAGATGAGCTATAACACGAAAAATTATTCGGAAAATGGCGACAAGCTGGTCATTGGCGGAACTTTAGAAGTCCTAGATGGAGCTAAGTTAAACGGTTTTCCGGTTGCAGAAAATCAAGCCACAAGTGTAGCCACAACAATCTCAGACTTAAAAGCAGATTTTAACTCGCTGTTAGAAAAATTAAAATCTGTAGGGCTTATGGAGGGTGATTCCAGTGAGGGTTAGCGAAATTACGGTCAAGAGTTTGGCCAACTATTTAAAGCTTGATTATGAAAGTTTAGCCGAGGAAGAAATCTTAGAATTGGCGACATTTTTACAGGCTTCAATACGTTTTATTTGCGATTACACCGGGCTTTTTGAAGCTGACCTGGATGAGCATGAAAACTTTATAATCGCAGTTTTTGTGCTGGTGCAAGATATGTACGATAACCGCAGTTTTTACGTTGACAAAAGCCACTTAAACCGTGTGGTTGAGACGATTCTGGGTATGCATTCGGTGAATCTATTGTAAGAGGTGGACTATGGTAATAAATCCAGGAAATTTCGATAAAAGAATAAAAATAATAAAATATGAAATTAAAAAAGATGCAGACGGCTTTGAAGAAAAAATCGAAAACGTGGTTTCAATAACATGGACGCAGGTCACAAACATCAGCGGTACTGAAATTTTGCGCTCAAACTCAGATTTTTCAGAAGTTAAAACTCGTTTTTTAATGCGAACTCCGAAAATAAAGCTGGACAAAGATATGGGCATAAAATTTGACGGGAATGCCTACAACATCGTGTATATCAACGATTATGGCTACGATAAAAAGTACACTGAAATTATCGCGGAGCTGGTGACGAAATAAGCATGGCAGACTTTAAATTTAGCTTGGACATGGATTCGATTTTCCCGCAAGGGTTAGATGACGAAAACTTGGCGTTGGATATGGTAAAAGCAGGTCAAGAAGTTATGCAAAAGTCAATCCAAAATGCGGCGCAAAAGCACGTTAGGAGCGGCAACATGGCAAAGTCGATAAGGTGCTCAAAACCTGTTATTAACCGTGCTGGAGACGCTGTCGGGCGTGTGAAGTTTTACGGCAAAGATAAAAATGGAATGCCGAACTGGTATAAAGGAATCTGGCTCGAATACGGCACAAAAAATCAGCCAGCGCAGCCATTTGTTAGGCCGGCGATAAAAAGCTGCGAAAACAGCATAAACTCTGCCATGCTCAAGGAATTTAATAAAAAAGCGAGGGGGTAAAGCTTATAAACATAAACCCTATAATCGAGTTGGCATTTTCTGACTTTGAAGTCAAAAAAGAGCGCATTCCTATCGCGTTTTTGAGCTATACCGGAAAAGCTGACACATACTTAACTTATTACACTTGGCAAGAGCAACCAGCGAATTTTTTTGATGATGAACATCATGCAGAGGTGGCCTATGGTACGATTGATATTTTCTCGAAAGGAAATTTCAAGAGTATTTTGAAAGAAGTGAAAAAAATTTTAAAGGCAAACAAATTCACTTGGACAGATAACGGCCCGGAGACGTTTGAGCGTGAGACTGGTTATTATCACGTTCCGGTGAATTTTTGCGCGTGGTCGCTCTGAACAATTCGCGTTCAAAATTCACAAAAAAGAAAATACAAATAAAAAAACGGGACCCACAAAAAGTTGGTAGCTCGCAAGTCCACGTAAAAACAGCGCGTTTACAAGCTGTTAGTGGGCAAGAGCGTGACTTTTTGGGGAGAGGACGAGCCCCGAAATGATTGAGCTTTTGCCGAAAGGCGGCAAAACGAAAAAATGAAGGAGACGAGGACGATATGGCAGGAATTGGACTTAAGAGTTTCAAATACGCAAAATTGAACAATGATGGAACTTATGGACCAGTAAAAACGCTTGCCGGTGCGATTGAGTGTAAGGTAACACTTGATTTGGCCGAAGCGACTTTATACTGTGATGACAGTTTGAGAGAGCAGGTCTCACTCTTTAAAAGCGGCACAATGACAGCTGGAATCGATGATGAGGACGATGCAATTTTTGCAGAGCTTTTAGGAAAAACAGTCGATGAAGAAACCGGTGTGGTTACATCAAATGTCAACGACGAGCCAATTTACGTTGGTTTTGGGCACATTGTTCCGAAAATGGTTGGCGGAGCAAGAAAATACAAGGTAGAATTTTTTCCAAAATTGAAATTTAAACCATTTATTGCTGAGGCAAAAACAAAAGGCGATAATTTAGAATTCACTACGCCATCGGTTGAAGCGACAATTTTTGAGAACAATGATGGAGACTGGGAAAAGCACAAGGTATATGACACTGAAAGTGAGGCAAACACCGCACTTGATGGCTTTTTTGTACAGGCTACCGCAGGAGGAGGCGAGTAATCCTTGCTAAATAAAATAAATTATTTAGAAACCGAGACGGAGCGATATCCGCTGGTGTTTACGCTAAACGTAATGGAATCGATACAGGAAAAGTATGGAACCATTGAGGCTTGGTCGAATCTAATTCAGCGTGACGACGAGCCAGATATCAAGGCTTTGAAATTTTTTATCACGGAAGCAATTAACGAAGGCTTAGAAATAGAGGCTGAAAGAAATGGTGAAAAACCAAAAGTGATAACCGCGAAAAAAGCTGGTCGAATACTCACTGAAATCGGACTTTCTGGGGCAGCAAGCAAAATTATGGCAACGATATCAGACAGCGTGGAAATGGACGAAGTAGGAAAAAACACGAACCGCCCGCAAAATCTTTAAATGCGGGCGGTAAAAACAGAAACTCAGCTGAAAATGTTGAGCGCAGCGTGGATGCAACGTCACGTTGCGAGTTTTCTTGGATTTTGTTTGTGGGAACAAAAATGCTTGGATTCACCGAAAAAGAAGTCGGACATATGACTCTGAAAAAATGGAGTCTTTTATACAAGCACTTTCGGGCATACCACAACTTTTGCGTTCAACAACAGCTATTTAAAGATGAAGAAGTTACCGAATTAGATAGTGACGAGTGGATAAAAAGCTAATTTTACTATTGATATTTTGCGAGAATTAATTTATAATAAAGTTAAAATAATTAATTTGAGGTGAATGTTATGATTATAAAATCGTCAACCACGCTGCGGAATGATTATAATATAATATCTAATTTGGCACATAAAATCGAAGACCCAATATACATTACTAAAAATGGTGAAGGTGATATTGTAGTAATGAGTATTGAAGCGTATGAAAAAAGAGAGGAAATGCTAAAGCTTAGAACAAAAATAGCGCAAGCTGAACTAGAACGAATCTCAGGGAAAAAGGCAATGTCGTTTGAAGAAGTAAAGAAAAATTTAGAGGGAAAGTTTGATGAAACGATATAATATAGAATTTCTGCCCTCAGCATGGAAAGAATTAGATGATATAGCGGATTATCATATCCAAAAAGTTGGAAAACAGTCTGCAAAAAGGTTATTTGATAAGATTATGAATGCTATTGAAAAGTTAGAAAACTTTCCATTTATGGCACCATTGATTCGAGATGAACACTTAAGTAAAGAAGGCTATCGAATTTTAATTAGTGGTGAATACGTTTGTATATATCGAGTTTTAAAAGAAACCATTTATATTTATCATATAGCTAACGGTCGAACAGAGTACAAAAATTTAATTATTGATTGAGCGCTCAGAATTTGAGCGTTTTTTTATTCTTATTTTTAGTGAGGTGAAAATAATATGGCCGGTTCAAATACATTCGGCGGAACGATTAAGCTTGAGGGCGAAAAAGCGTACAGAGAAGCGCTACGACAGATAAATTCCGAACTTAAGGTTATGGCCTCAGAGATGGGCAAAGTTACCGCTGAATTTTCTAAAAATGATAAATCAGCCTCTTCCCTCACCTCTCGAAATAAAATCTTAGCTGAACAAATCGATAAGCAAAAAGAAAAAATCACGGCGTTAAAGAGCGCTCTTGAGCAGTCCAGCGAAAAATACGGGGAAAATGATAAAAAAACGAACGCATGGAAAATTTCGCTGAACAAAGCCGAAGCAGAGCTTATTAAGCTTGAAAAAGAACTTGGAGACAACGAAAAAGCTCTCAAAGATAGCGAAAACGCTACTGATGATAACTCTAAGTCACTTAAAAAGTTTGGCGATTCGGCGAATGATGCTGGTCAAAAAACGCTTAAACTCGGGGATTTAATCAAGGCAAATTTAATTTCTGAAGCGATAATAAGCGGCATAAAAGCGCTTGGCTCTGCGATTATGGACGTTGCAAGGAAGTTCGGAGAGTTTGTTTCAGACGGAATAAAAAACGCAAGTGACCTTCAAGAAGTGCAGAACGTAGTCGATGTTACCTTCGGAGAAAGTGCGGAGACAATCAACGAATGGTCGCGAAAAGCAGCCGGAGCCTATGGTATGAGCGAGCTTTCGGCTAAACAATACACCGGAACTATCGGAGCAATGTTTAAATCAATGGGCCTTGCTGACGAGCAAGTTTTGTCAATGTCAACCGATATGGTTGGACTCGCTGGCGATTTTGCCTCGTTTTATAACTTGGAGCACGAGGAAGCATTTAATAAAATTCGTGCTGGAATTAGTGGAGAAACTGAGCCTCTAAAACAACTTGGCATCAACATGTCAGTTGCGAATTTGGAGGCTTTTGCATTGTCTCAAGGCATCGATAAGTCCTACAACTCCATGACACAAGCTGAACAAGCAACTTTGCGATATAATTATTTGATGTCAGTTTCCGCAGATGCGCAAGGCGACTTTGCCAGAACTTTAGGTAGTTACGCAAATCAACTCAGAATTGCTCAGCTAAACATGGAAAATCTCGCAACCGGCATAGGTGCTAAACTTTTACCGATTTGCAACGAGGCTTTAACTATCTTCAATGGCATGTTTTCCGGCACGATGGACGTATCAACAGGCTTTTCAAAATTAACCGAAATGGTTGTGAATCTGGCGAATGAATTTATAAACAGTTTGCCGCAAATCGCAGAGACTGCAGGCCAAATCATAACCAGTCTTGTAAATGGGATTACGGCCATGCTTCCGCAGTTGACGCCCATTGCGACTAGAGTTATCACAACTTTGGTTAACACTTTTTCTTCAAATATCGCACAAATAACAACGGCAGCTGTTCAGATAATTTTAACGCTTGCCGAAGCGTTAATTAATTCTCTTCCGGAATTATTAAACGCAGCAATTCAAATTGTAGTGGCGCTCGTAAACGGCATAACACAGGCACTTCCATCACTTGTACCCGCAATTGTAAGCGCAGTAATTTTGATGGTTAATACACTTTTGGCGAACGTTCCGCTGATTTTGCAAACCGGTATAGAGTTGCTGATGGCGCTGGTTGACGCGATTCCGACAGTTGTCACTGCACTTGTTCAAAATCTTCCGACAATCATCACAACAATAATTGACGCGCTAATCGAGTCAATCCCACTCTTAATCGGCGCTGCCATCGAGCTTTTCATGGCTTTAGTTGAGGCAATCCCAATAATTGTCATCGAACTTGTAAAAGCGTTGCCACAAATTGTAACTGCGATAATCCAAGGGCTGGCGCGGCTTTCAGAGCTTTTGTGGAACATTTTGACTGAGTGCATCGGGAAATTTATAAGTTGGGGTGACCAAAGCGAAGCCGAAGGAGCGCAAGGCTCGCAAAGCTTTTTAACGCAAGTAATAAACATCATAAAAGAATTGCCCGCGAGAGTTTGGGAATGGCTACAGAATGCAATAACAAATATTAGCAGTTTCTTCAACGATATTCTGAACACCGCAGCAGAGATGACTCCGCAATTTGTAAACACAATAATTAGCTTCGTAAGCGAATTGCTGGGCAAGATTTGGGATGGAATTATCGGCGCTGTTTCAGCCGTAACGGAGTGGGGAAATCAGCTTTTGACCGCCGGAATAAACGCAGCGCAGAACCTTGTGAACAGCATCTGGAGCACACTTTGTGAATTGCCTGGGCAAATGCTTGATATTGGCAAAAATCTTGTACAAGGCCTTTGGAACGGCATAAATGACGCAAAAAATTGGGTTTTAGATAAAATTAAAGGTTTCGGAGAGTCTATTTTAAATGGAATCAAAAGCTTTTTTGGAATTGCTTCACCGTCAAAATTGTTTGAAGAGCAAATTGGCAAAAATTTAGCGCTTGGCCTAGGAGAGGGCTTTACGGATTCCATGAAAAGTGTATCAAAGCAAATGCAAAATTCGATTCCAACCGAGTTCGGCGTGGAGCCAACGCTTAATGTCGCATACAATCAAGGTTTTGCGGCCCAACCGCAAGTCTCCGGGAACTCTGGAATCACCGTACACATCGAAAATTTTGTGAATAATCGTGCCCAGGATGTCCAGGCTTTCGCTCAGGAGCTGGAGTTTTATTCGCGCCGCAATAATTTTGCACTGGGCTAAAAGGGGTTGAGACCAATTTGAATTACTGCATATTTAAAGATATCGATTCGCGAGAACTCGGGCTTTTCATGGAACGTTGCCCAGAAAAAATCAGTCCCAAAAGGCGCGACGAAACTTTTACAGTCCCAGGAAGACACGGCAATTTAACCACAACCGACGGCGCTTTTGACAGCTACATTCGCAGCGCTGAATTTATTGTAAAAGATGAGAAAAAAATTGATGAAATTTGCGCTCATTTTAAAGGTTCGGGTTGGCTAATTTTCAGTAGCGAACCTGACCGAAAGTACAAAGCAAGAGTTGCAAATCAAATTGAATTTTCTCATGTTATCCGGCATTTTAAGCGCTTTGTCGTTGAGTTTGAAGTACAGCCATTCGGGTATGATGTTTTTGAGCAGACACTCGTTAAAACGGCACCGTTTAGCCTTTTTAACATTGGAACAGTTGACTCTGAGCCCATAATTACAATTTTCGGAACTGGAAATATAACGCTATATGTAAACAATCAAAGTATTTCTTTAAAAGAAATTGCAGGCTCAATTACAATTGATAGCGAAATGCAAAATGCATACAACGGTGCAGCATCGATGAACAACAAAATGAGCGGAGAATTTCCAATTTTAAGTCTTGGTGAGAATCATATTACATGGCTGGGGAATGTTACAAAGCTTGAAATACAGCCAAACTGGAGATACATTTAATTTTTTATGTTCATTTTTGTGTGACGACAAAAACGAACCAAAAAGCGTCCCGAGAGGATTTCGATTCCTCTCGGACTCTCCTAAACGACGCAAAGGGCAAGCCCTTTGGAAACCCGGAAAACCCGGTTTAAACGGACGACAAAGAGTTTGGAGTGAAACAATGATAATTCTATACGAGAAAAATGAAATCGATTTTACTAACAACGGCTTGATTATTTTACAGCCAATCGAGGCAATTGTAACCGAAGAAATAAACGGCGACTATTCACTGAAACTCACGATGCCACGGGGCTTTTCGGAGATTGAGAATGAACAGATAATAAAAGTGCCAACGCCGAAATCAGAGCAGCTTTTCAGGGTTTATAACTCTGACGTTGACATGATTGGAAACCCAGTGTTTTACTGCCGGCACATTTTTTATGACCTATTAGATTATTTCATCGAGGACACTCGCCCAACCGGAAATGGAACTCTGGCAATCTCGAAAATCCTAGAAAATACGCCGTTTGTAGGCAGTTCTGACATCACAAAACAAGGGACGGCCTATTATCAAATGATGAGTCCGGTCAAAGCAATTTTAGGCGCTGATAATTCTTTTATAGAAATTTGGGGCGGTGAGATTGATAGAGATAATTTCCAAATTAGAATGAAAAATCGTGTTGGAGCAGACCGAGGTGTATCGATTAGATATCGTAAAAACCTGACTGGCCTGAGATTTGTAACAGATTTATCAAGCGTTGCAACAAAAATCATGCCGACAGGCCTCAAAGAAGATGGACAAACTCTTCTAAAATTGCCGGAAAAGTACGTAGCCTCGCCGCTCATCGGCAATTACGTAAATGAAAAAGTCACTCGAATCCATTATTCTGACATAAAAGTCGACGAAGAAATGAGCGAATCCCAGGCGTTGCAAGCCTTGAGAAGCGCTGCGACGCAAGAATTTGAAAAGGGCCTTGATAAGCCGCAAATTACCGCCACAGTCGAATTTATCCCACTTCAGGATACAGAAGAATATAAAGATTTTGCGGTCTTAGAGAATGTTTATTTAGGCGATACAGTCAGCGTGCATCACGAAGATTTGAACATTGATTTAGTGACAAAAGTCATCGGCTATGAATTTGATGCACTTTCAAAGCGTTATAACAAAGTCACGCTGGGCAACACAAATCCAAAATATGGAGATATTCAGCGACAGTATGTCGATAAAGTCAATAGCGAGACTAGGTTTGCGATTAACAGCGAGATTGTCGATACTGAAAAAAAGGTTACGCAGGAGTTTAAGGCTGCTGGTGGTGAACTTTCTAGCATAATTACTGAAGAAATCACGCGTGCCCGGGGTGCAGAAGAGACGCTTTCATCGTCAATAACGCAAAATGCAAAAAATATTACGCTGAAAGTTTCTAAAGGCGACGTGAGCAGCCAATTGAGCATGGAAAACGACCAAATTTCCATTTCGAGCAATCGAATTTCGATTTCATCAACGTATTTTACGCTTAGCAGCAGTGGAAAAATAACCTGCACAAGTGCCGATATTTCCGGCACACTCGAGACTGGCGGCACTTACGGATACGTAAAATTAAGCAATGGCCGGTTAATTGGCGGAAACAGTTCCGGCGAATCGGGGTACATTTCGTTTAACCATCAGGTTGATGGGAGCCCTGGGCCCCGGCTTGCTGGGGCCC
>OGRY01002501.1_pt1 | contig 11602 bp, 9 predicted proteins | sample 1553551 | NCBI WGS metagenome assembly OGRY01 (sample SAMEA2580101, study PRJEB22360) | human gut metagenome | biome: human gut; feature: human-associated habitat; material: faeces | place: Denmark | collected 2008/2010
CCTCATGGCCGGCTTCGCCCAGGGTCTTGCCGTACTCGTCGAAGAGCTCGGTGGGGAACGGACCGCTGCCGACACGGGTCATGTACGCCTTGGCGATGCCGAGCACCCGGTCGATACGCGTGGGGCCCACGCCGGTGCCCGTCATGGCACCACCAGCGGTGCAGTTGCTCGAGGTGACGAAGGGATAGGTGCCGTGGTCGATGTCGAGCTGGGTTGCCTGGGCGCCCTCGAAGAGCACGGACTTGCCTGCGCGAAGCTCGGCGTTGAGCAGCTGGCTTGCATCGACGACATGCTCGCGAATCATGTCCGCATAGCCCAGGTACTCGTTCATGATGCCATCGACCGTGAAGGTGGGCATATCGTAGACGTTTTGAAGTATGTCGTTCTTGATGGCGAGTGCCGTCTCGAGCTTCTCATGCAAGATCTTCTTATCGAGCAGGTCCTGGATGCGAATGCCGATACGCGCGTACTTGTCCTGGTAACACGGGCCGATGCCGCGCTTGGTCGTGCCGATCTTGTTCGCACCCAGACGCGCTTCGGTGGCCCCGTCGAGGACGCGATGATAGGGCATGATGACATGGGCGTTGCTGCTGATGAGAAGCCGCTCCGTGGAAATGCCCTTTTCCTCGAGGCCCTTCATCTCGCCGCAAAGCACCTCGGGGTCGATGACGCATCCGTTGCCGATGAGCGGCGTCACGCTCTCGTACATGATGCCCGACGGAATGAGGTGCAAGGCGAGCTTGGTATCCCCGTAGATGACGGTGTGGCCAGCGTTATTGCCGCCCTGGAAGCGAACGACGTAATCGTAACCGGAAGCGAGCAGGTCCGTGACCTTGCCCTTTCCCTCGTCGCCCCATTGAGTGCCTACTAATATGGTGCCCGACATGTGGTTCTCCTTTATGAGAGGCTCAGCGCGTTCGCGCGCGAAACATCATTGTATCGAATATGAGGGGCCATACGGGCACGAATGGGAATGCGAAGTCGCTCTAGTATCTGTTGTCCTCGTGACGGGCGAGATTGTCGAAGCGCGTGAACTCGCTTTGGAACGCCAGGCTCACGACGCCGGTGGGGCCGTTGCGATGCTTGGCGACGATGACGTCTGCCGTGTTGAGCGCCGGACGATCCTCCTGTTCGGCCTCTTTCTCTGATAGCGAGCGATCGAGGAACATGACGATATCGGCGTCTTGCTCGATGGCACCGGATTCGCGCAAGTCGGAGAGAATGGGGCGCTTGCCCTGACGTGACTCGACCGCACGGGAGAGCTGCGAGAGCGCGATGATGGGCATGTCCATTTCCTTTGCGAGAATCTTGAGGCCACGGGAAATCTCGGCGATTTCGACCTGGCGCGACTCGGTGCGCGTGTTTTGCGGCTGCATGAGCTGCAGATAGTCGACGATGATGAGACCCTTTTGCGGCTCGACCCCGCGCAGTTGGCGGCGTGCCTTGGCGCGTACTTCGAGAATCGAGGCACTGGGGGTGTCATCCACCCACAATTGGAGCTTGGACAGCGTGTCGGACGCGTTAACGAGCGTGACCCAGTCCTGGGCGCTCATCTGACCGGTCTGCATCTTCTTGGAGTTGATGCGCGTCTCGGTCGAGAGCACGCGCTGGACGAGCTGGGTGGCCGACATCTCGAGCGAGAAGAACGCCACCGGACGTTCGTGATCGACGGCCATGTTGCGGGCCATCGACAACACGAAGGCGGTCTTACCCATCGAAGGGCGTGCCGCTACGATGATGAGGTCCGACAACTGCCAGCCGAGCGTCACGCGGTCGATGGCCATGAAACCCGAAGGCACGCCGTTGAAGGCCGACGTGTTCTTGGATGCCTCCTCGATCTGCATCAGCGCCTTGGCCAGCAAATCCTTGGACGACTGTACCGAACGCTTGACGTGACCTTCGGCCACCTTGAAGATTTCGCTCTCGGCATAGCCGATCAACTCCGTCACGTCGGTCGATTCGTCGTACGAACGGCGCTGGATCTCGGTCGCGGAGCGGATCAGCTCCCGCTGCACGTACTTCTGGGCGATGATTTTGGCGTGGAACTCCACGTTGGCCGCCGAGCCCACCTTCTGCGTGAGCTGCGCCAGGTACGACGCACCGCCCACCTTCTGCAACTCCTTGCGGACCTTCAGCCGCTCGGTGACCGTATAGAGGTCGATCGGTTTGAGCTCGGTCGAGAGCTCCTCGATCGCGCGGTAGATCGTCCGATGCTCCTCGGTATAGAAAGCCTCGGGCGTGATGAACTCCTGCACGGTGATGATCGAATCCTTCTCGAGCATCAGAGCGCCGAGCACCGCCTCCTCCAGTTCGACGGCCTGCGGAGGCACGTTGCCGGGGGTATCGGTCATTGCAGCAAACGCTTCGCGGTTGCGCGAAGCGGGGGTATATTCTTTAGCCATTCGTTACGTGGATTTCAACTTTCAAAAATAGACAAACGGGGCGACATATCAAAACGCCCCGGACCCCGTTTTGTCGAAAAATCTGTTTACAACCGAACGATCCCCGGCAGGGGATTCTCTCGAGCCGGAAAGATGTCGATAAAAAGGAGCTTTCTGTCGATTCTTTTTTACGGTTCCTTCGGTCAGCAAAAGGCACCGACCAGAATCGGCACACACACCTCCAGTACGATGCCGTGCAGGATGGCCAGCGGCACCAGGTCGCTGCCCGAATAACGGGCGATCGAAGGCAGACAAACGTCCATCGAAGTCACGCCCGACACCGAGATCGGGGCCAGCGGACCACCCCAGCGGGCGAACAGCGGCATTCCGAACAGGGCGATCATCTCGCGCACGACGTTGGCCAACAAAGCGACCGTCGCCAGCTCTGCGGCGCCCTGCACGCCGAGCGTCGCGCTCTTCAAGTCGGCTATCAGCACCGACGAAAGCGAATAGTAGCCGAACCCGCTGCCTACGGCCAGACAGTCCGTCAGGCTGAATCCCCGGAGCACCAGCACGCCAAGCGCCGAAAAGAGCAGGGTGCCGACGATCGTACAAAGCGGCAACAGGAGCATCCGCCAGTTGAACGTGCGCAGCATATAGTGCAGGTTGTCGCCGGCCCCGAGTCCCAAGCTGACCAGCACCACCATCACCGAAAGAATAATCATCGGCAGATCGGGATCCAACAGCCATGTCGGGACGGCATCGGCATAGCCGAGCGCCACGCCGACCGCGAAAAAGACGAAAACGATCAGACTATCTCTCATCGCACCCTCCTTTCCGGAAAAAGTAACGCCGGACGACGAATACCACCGCGAAACTCCCGGCGACGCCAAGGCAGGCGATCACGGCGGCCTGCCAGCCGAAACGTCCGAAATTGGCGATCAGTTCGCGGTTGGAACCGATCGTAACACCGAAAACGAAGAGCAGGGCCCACACGGTAAGCGATACTCCCCGCTCCAGCCTGGCCACAAACGACCAGTTGCGCAGCAGATAGCCCGCTCCGATTCCGGCAAACAACAGCAAAACGATACGAAACATAGCTCAATCGACAGTTAAAAAAGCCCGACGAGATACATTGCACCCCGCCGGAAAAATATTATAAAACACAAATTTCGCGCTGCAAAGATAGCGAAAGGTAAGTGACAAGCCAAACCCGTTCGGACCTGGCCGGAGCAAAATCCAACCGAAACACCTCATTATCAATGCAAAGACTACTCGATCGAAGTTATCGATCCAATCCGAAATGGCGGCGCGAAACGGCCAGTGCAGCAATGCTGACCCGACAGTCGGGCACCGCACGCAGGAGAGCTTCGGTGCAGGAAAGCAGCGTCGAACCGGTAGTCACCACGTCATCGACCAGCAACACGTGCCGTCCGGCCAACGCTCCGGGCCGCGCGACCGCAAACAAGTCGCGCACGTTCTCCCAGCGCCCGGCCGAAGAACGGGTCGTCTGGCTCGGGTTGTTGCGCAGGCGCCTGACCGCCCGATCCTCCACCGGCACTCCCATCCGGGAAGCAATCCCCTCGGCGATATAAGCAGCCTGATTGTACCCCCGGGCCAGCAACCGCCGGGTATGAAGCGGCACGGGAACGATGCAGTCCACGCTTCCGTACAGTCCGCTGTCGGCAAGGTTACCGCCGTACCAGGCACCCAGGTCGCGGGCCGTGCGCCAGCGGTTGTAATACTTGAAACCATGAATGGCCCGCTGCCAGGGACTGCCCGCAACGAACCAGAGAAAAGCCGAGGCCTGCACGATGGGAAACTCGTTGCGCAGCCGCTCGGCCAGCGGATTGTCCGCACGGCGCCAGAATCCGGTCTGGGGTGCCAACGTACGGCACATCATACAGAAAGCACCCTCGCCCTCGTGCAACTCGCCGCCGCATACGGGACAGACAGGCGGCAGAAAAAGCCCCTTTATATCATTGAGGATCGACATCGCAGAGAATCGTAACGCCTTTGCATTCGGGACTTTTGACCACCCGGTCGAGAATCCCGCGCACCGCCTCGCGAGCCCGGGCCAGCGAAGCCCCCGCCTCGATCTTCAGCAGCAGGGTCGCCAGATACTCGCCCCGCACCCGATCGACGGGCGGGGCCGGGGGTCCCAGCACGCGTCGCCCGAACCGTTCGCGCAGGGCGGCGGCCAGGGCGTTGGCCGCACGGCGCAGCGTCACGGGATCGCGGTGACGCAACAACAGGTTCAGGAGCCGTGCATAGGGCGGATAGAAGAACGCCTTCCGCTCGGCGAGCTGCTGACGAGCCATCGCCTCGTAATCGCCCGCAATCACCTGTTGCAAGACGGGATGTCCCGGCTCGGCGGTCTGGATCACGACCGTTCCGGGATTTTCGCGCCGACCGGCGCGGCCCGCCACCTGCATCAGCAGTTGGAACGCACGCTCCGCCGAGCGGAAATCGGGATTGTTGAGCAGATTGTCGGCGTTGAGCACACCGACCAGCTCCACGCCGCCGAAATCGAATCCTTTGGTAATCATCTGCGTCCCCACCAGAATATCGTCGTCGCCCCGGGCGAAGGCCTCGACGATCTGCCGGAAAGCACGCTCGGAGGTAACGCTGTCGCGGTCGAGCCGGGCGACCCGCGCCTCGGGGAAAACGCGGGCGATCTCCTCCTCGACCTTTTCCGTCCCGAAGCCCATCGGCACGGGTTCGGTCACCCGGCAATGGGGGCACTTGGCCGGAACAGGCTCCGTATGACCGCAATAGTGACAGACCATACGACCGCTTCCCTTGTGGAGCGTGAGAGTCACATTACAATCCGGACAGCGGGCCGTCCAGCCGCACTCCCGGCACTCGACATAGGGTGCGAAACCCCGCCGGTTCTGGAAAAGCATCGCCTGACCGCCTCCGCCGAGGGTCTCCTCCATACGGTCGAGCAGCAATTTGTTGAAATGGGCATGCCGCTCGCCGCGTTTCACGGCACGGATCGTATCGGACACGAGGATCTGCGGCATCCGCGACGGTCCGTAACGCTCGGCTAGTACCACGCTGCCGTATTTTCCGGTCGCAGCGTTTAGATAACTCTCCAGCGACGGAGTAGCGCTGCCCAGCAGCGTACGGCACCCCAGCAGTCGGGTCATCAGCACGGCGCAGTCGCGTGCCTGATAGCGGGGCGCCGGGTCGGTCTGTTTGTAACTGGGATCGTGTTCCTCGTCCACCACGACCAGCTCCAGGCGGCGCAGCGGCAGGAAGATCGCCGAACGGGCCCCGATCACCAGCTCGCCGCCCGCAGAATCCCGCAGGCGGAGGTAAAGCTCCGTACGCTTGCGGTCGGTGAGTTTCGAATGATAGGCGATCACCCGCTCGCCGAAAACCTGCCGGAGCCGATCGACCAACTGGGCCGTGAGAGCGATCTCCGGCACGAGCAGCAGCACTTGTCCGCCCCGGGCCAGCACCTCGGCAGCGAAGTGCATATAAATTTCCGTTTTGCCCGAACCGGTGACACCCCGCAGCAGCACGGTCGCGCGATCGGCAAACACGGCACGGATCTCCTCGGCAGCCTTCCGCTGCGCAGCGGAAAGCGTCGGCAGACGAAACTGCGCACCGCCAGTCACCGGACCGGGTGCGACCTCCCGTTCGATACAGGTCAATAACCCCTTTTTCACCAGGAGAGCGAGAGCCGTCCGATCGGCGGCGAGTCGGCTCCGGGCGACTTCCGCCCCGTCGGGCGCAAGGGCAGCCAACTCCTCCAGCGCCTCCCGCTGCCGGGGGGCACGACGCCCCATACGTTCCAGCGCGGCGGCCAGCCCGTCGGCGGTGAGCGCTTCGCCGGCCAGGGCCACGAACCACTCCCGGCGGGGCCGGAACTCGTCGGCAGCGAACTCCTCCTCGCCGTGTCCGCTCGGCTTCATCAGCGACGGCAGCGCCACGCGCATCACCTCGCCCAGCGAGCACATGTAATAATCGGCGACCCACTCCCAGAAACGGCGCTGCCGCTCGTCGAGCAGAGGCGTGCCGTACAATGCACGGGAGACGGTCTTGACAGTCTTGAAATCGGGGCGCCGGTCGTGCAGCCGCCAGACGATGCCCGTGTAGATCTTCGATCGGCCGAAAGGCACGGCTACGGCCATCCCCTCGCAAAGCGTCACGCCTTCCGCCACCGCAAAGGTGTAGAGAGGCTGGGCCAGAGGAAGTACGATGTCGGCATAGCGCATGGTCGTAGCAGGATCGAAAAAGAGTGCTTTCAGGCTGCGGAACCGACCGGCCCGTCCGGAGCCGCGCCGCAACCGCAAAACGACGGAATCAATTCGGTTTTTCTTCGGGTAAAGTTACGCATTATTCCCGGAAAACAAATACTCCCCGCCGGATCGACGAGGAGTATTATTTCAAATCAAAGAAGATTCCCTAATTCTTCTTCATACCGTTGAGCATACCGCCGTCGATGATACCGAAGCCCTGCCCGTAAACACCCGTTACGGAAGCCACCGAAACGAACGCTTTGGGATCGAGATTGCGGACGATCTTGAGGATGTCGGCCGTTTCGCGTTTGCGGCAAATGACCATCACCACCTGCGACGACTCCTTCGTGTACCATCCCATTCCGTTGAGCATCGTCACCCCGCGATGCGCCTTCTCGACGATCTCCGCAGCAATACGGTCGTGCTCATGGCTGATGACCAGAATCTGATTCGACTGCTGGTTGCCCGCCAGCAACGCATCGGTGCTCAGACCGAATACCGCCGTCAGCAGGAAGCCGTAGATCACCGTCTCGATGCCGTTGCCCACCAGCAGCGATGCACAGATGATAAGCGAATCGGTCACCAGCACGACACGGCCGTAGTTGATCGGATGATACTTGTTGATCAGCAGCGCCACGATATCCGTACCGCCGGTCGAACCGCCCTGACGAAAACACATATAGATACCCACACCGGACAGCATACCGCCCATGATGACCAGCAGCAGCGGTTCCAGATTACCGAACAGGCTGATCGCATCGGGTGGGATAACGCCCAGTTCCGCCAGCCACGCCTGCACGCCGGGCAGCGTTTCCTGGAAAAAGTTCAGCGACGCAGGAAGCACGATGATACAGAAAATCGTCTTGATACCGAAATTCCAACCGATGATGAAACCCGCGAACAGCAGCAGAATACCATTGACGATGAACGCCATCGTACCGATGTTGATCTGGAAGTTGAACAGGTTTTCGATCGCCCCGCACAACACCAGCGCCGCACCCGTGGCACCGCCGCCGGTACCGTGTGCGGGCAGAATACAGGCGATCCACGCGAACGTGTAGAGGAGAATACCGATCGTCATCACGAAATATTCCCGTACTACGCCCATAATCGTCCCGAAAGTTATTTTTTCCTTCAACAGAGTCATTTTTCCTTGAACAATTAAGGTTTAACGGCGCAAAGGTATAAAAATTTCGCCTTGATACGCGTTCCGTGCCGTTAATCTTTTTTCGAGCAGGGACCAGAGGGTGGAAACCCGCGTTAAATGCCACTGTGTCAAGTGGTGAAACCCCATCGGCACTTCGCTGGCGATACGCTCCACAGCCATATCGGGACGCAGCCGCCGCAACACCTCGACCACCAGCGAGAGATACTCCTCGGAGGTACGCAGGCGGAAGCGGCCGGGCTCGGCGTCGTATTGGGCGGCAAGGGCCGTTCCCCGAACGAGCTGCAACTGGTGGAACTTGACCGTTTCGAGCGGCAGGGCATTGATCCGCTCCACCTGCCGAAGAAGCATTTCGTCGTCTTCGCCGGGCAGCCCCAGAATGAAATGGGCTCCGACGTGCAACCCCCGTGCGGCGCTCGCCGCAATAGCCTGCCGGGCCGCCGCGAAGTCATGGCCGCGACGGACGGCCCGCAATGTTTCGTCGCAGGTGGATTCGACGCCGTATTCGACCGCCACATAGTGTTTCCGTGCCAGCTCCGCCAGCAAATCCAGCTTCTCGTCGTCCACGCAATCGGGCCGCGTGCCGATCACCAGTCCCGAAATCCGGGGATGATCCAATGCTTCGGCATAAAGCTCCCGAAGTCGCGTGACAGGAGCGTGCGTATTGGAAAAAGGTTGGAAATAGGCCAGACAAAGCCCTTCGTCCCGCCCTCGGGCCGCATGGAAAGCGATTCCCTCGTCGATCTGCCGCGCCAGGCTCTTCCGGGGCGAACAGTAGGAAGGGGTGAACGCCCTGTTGTCACAGAACGTACACCCCTCCGATCCGATCGTTCCGTCCCGGTTGGGACAGCTCAAGCCGGCATCCACCGCGATCTTACGCACCCGGCCGCCGAAATGTCGCCGGCAATACGCCGCGTAGCTGTGCCAGGGTCGGCCGTCGCCCCAAGAATAGACCCGGGTTTCCATTCGGAACGCTACAAGCCCCAGTCCGACGGATTGTAGGTATCCTTCGGCGCATTCGGCACGTTGGCGAAGAAGGTAAAGCCCGTCAATCGCTCGATTTCCGCCACACTCCGCATGTCGCGTCGTTCAGGTTCGTGTTCTTTTTGCATCGCATGACTCATTACGAAAGCGACACACTGCAACTCCTCGCGCGAACACTCCATCACCGACTTTTCCGTATTTCCTTTTTTCGTACGCAACAACAAAGTATAGAACATGGTCGGAACACTGGCCTGAACACCGCCGAAACCAGTGCGCTTGGGCTGAGCTGTGTTGCCGTAAGAATCGGTCCATGTTTCGAAATAACACCCCACAACCGTATAGAGCGTATCCGCGCACCAATAACTGTCGATCTTATCCTCCAAATTGTTCCACGCACCACCACCCGTGTTGAACGTACTGCTGTGCTGCGGAGCCATATTCGTATAGTAGGAAACCTGCTTGTTCATACCGCTTGTTCTGGAACGTTCATTGTTACCGATCATATGCCCTTTGTTGTAGGAACCTTCAACCGTTTTATTTTTAGGCTGAATACTCGAAGGGATGACCGGATCCGGACCGTAATTCCTATTTCCGTTGGATCCCTTGTAACAACTGTGCACCGGCCCCGAAACCCAAACAGGGCAATGGTGCTCTGCACTGTAACAAATCGAGATATTACGTGCCCGATGTCCGTTTACCGAAAAATCGGGACAAATATGGTATGCATAGTAGTAGTCGCTGTTCTGCACCTCCACCGGCAACTCGGCCCAGCCGGTACGATAAACGTTTTCCGGGGGGGGGACTGTTCCGCTCTCGGTGGTGAAAGTACCCTCCTGGCTCCGATACTGCTTGCCGCCGATCGAGGCGTACAGGTGGAACGTATAGGTGGTCGCGGCGCTCAATCCGGTGATGGCCGCACTCTTATCTCCCGACGAAGCCGTCACCGTTTTCGTGGCGTAATCCGTTTCACCGGAGGCTTTGTAAGCAAATCCTACTTCGATGCCGACCGTTTCTTCGCCTTCATAGGTGAAGCTGCCCGTCAGGGTGGCCGACGAAGCGGTCACATCCGTCGCAGCGACGGGACCGAACTCCGGATCGGGATTTTCACCCGCTTTAAGGGTCGTGAACTGCGCGACGGCGCTCGTATAACGCTCGTCGCCGATAACGACATACGCATAAAAATCGTATTTCGTTTCGGGTTCGAGTCCGTTCAGCTCATAAGTCAGGGGCGAAGCCGTCGAAGCAGCCTTCACCTCGGTATATTCCTCCTGCGCACCGGCCTTATACCCGAAGCCGGCTTCCGCAACATCGCCGTCGCCTTCGTACTCATAAACGCAGGCAAGCGTCGCTCCGGTCGGAGAAACCCCGGACGACGAAGGCGTTTCGAACTGCGGAGCTCCCGGTTGCTCGCCCTCCTTCAACGTGGTGAAAACAACCCGTTCGCTGGTGTAATTCTTTCCGTCGATTACCAGATAGGCATAGAACTCGTAAGCCGTTTCAGGCGTCAGCTCCTCCAGACGGACCGACAACGAAGAGTCGTCCGGCGTAATCTCTACCATAGTATATCCCGTTTGGGCCGATGCCGCAGGCTTGTATCCGAAACCGGTAAACTCAAATCCCATCGGCCGCATCACCGGTGTATAGATAAGCGCACGCGAGCAATGCGCTCGTAGCCTGCACCTCGGAAGCCGAAGGCTTGCCGAACTGGGGCGTCGGAGCCGGAGGCACCTCCCCCTCCTTGAGGGTCTTGAACGTTTTCGACAGCGACGCATTGAACCGCTCGCCGCCCAAGACGGCATAACAGTACCAACGATATTCGGTGTCGGGCTTCAGGCCGGTCAGGGTCTGCCGGGCCAGACCGTCCTTGAAATTCGTACAAACCACATCGACGTACTCCCCGCCCGCTTCCTGGTAGGAGAAGCCGACTTCGGAGATGGGCGCTTCGCCCTTCGATTCGATGTTGGCCGCCACGACCGCACTCGTCACATCGGGCTGCGCGTCGATCAGATCGAAAGTCGGACGCACGGCCGGCGCAGGCGCCGTATCGTCACTTTCGCAGGCTACGATCGCCAGCGACAGCAAAGCGACCATACACAAAAAATACTTCTTCATAACAAACTTTTTATATCTTTGACATAGCCTCAGATAGGATCCGATTCGGCAATCTCTGCGTGCAAGCCCGCACGATTGCGCTCATCTTTCACTATCTTTGAAATAACTGAAGTCATTCGCGTTGTCGGAAGTCGATCCAGATCGTCACCGGCCCGTCGTTCACCAGCTCGACCTGCATATCGGCTCCGAACTCCCCGGTGGCGACTTCGCGCCCGAGCGCACGGCCTACACCGGCGGCGAACCGCTCGTACAAAGGTCGGGAAATCGCTTCGGGGGCCGCCTTGATATAGGACGGGCGGTTGCCCTTGCGCGTCGAGGCCAGCAGGGTGAACTGGCTCACGACCAGCACCTGGCCGCCGACCTGCCTCACATCGAGGTTCATCACCCCCTGTGCGTCGTCGAAGATCCGCAGGCGGACGAGCTTGCCCGCCAGGTATTCGACGTCCTCGTCCGTATCGTCCGCGCCCACGCCGAGCAGCACCAGCAGCCCTGCCCCGATCTGCGCCCGCAACTGGCCGCCGATCGTGACGGAAGCGCTCTTCACACGTTGTATCAGTATGCGCATACCCCCAGGCAATCAACGGTTTTCAAAATAGGCCCACAGGTTGTCGTCCGCAGGCACGGGCGCCGTGACCGCCACGGGCTCATGGCGCACGGGATGCTCGAATTCGACGCTCCGCGAGTGGAGCGAGATGCCGCCCCCGGGCAGC
>OGRY01002520.1_pt1 | contig 11534 bp, 9 predicted proteins | sample 1553551 | NCBI WGS metagenome assembly OGRY01 (sample SAMEA2580101, study PRJEB22360) | human gut metagenome | biome: human gut; feature: human-associated habitat; material: faeces | place: Denmark | collected 2008/2010
CTGGCGGAGATCACTCTCAGCGGCGGAAAGGAATGATCTGAATGAGGATTTCCGAGCTGATAAAAACAGTTTTTATAAATATATTTTCAAACAAATCAAAATGCGCCCTTACCTCTCTCGGAATAGCCGCAGGCTCGGCGACCATCGTGCTGGTGATCGCCATTGGACAGGGCGGCAAGGCTGATGTTGCCGACCAGTTCAAGAACCTGAACGCAGGCGCAATAGAAGTCACTGCAGGTCAGACCGCCGATACCATGATGGAGGGTATGATGGAAAACTTCGGCGGCTCGGGCGGCCCTCCTTCAAGCGGAGGAATGCCTGATTTCGGCGGTATGCCCGATTTTGGCGGTTCCGGCAGCTTCCCGTCAGGCGGCGGAGAACCTGCAGGAGGAGGTTCCTCAGGAAGAGGCTTTTCCGGCGGATTTTCAGGTGCAGCCCGAACAGGAGCCGTGACCCTCACAGAAGAGGACGTTGAGGACATTGCCGCTGTAGTTCCGAACATTGAGTCCATATCTATTATCACCAGCGGAGACGCAGCAGTTGACGGCGGAGACCTCGACGAAGAAACAAATTTCACCACCGCAGGCGTTATGCCCGAATAAGCAACCTTTCCGTACAGTACGGCGAGTTTTTCACCGAGGACGATGAAGAGGACAAAGCAAAGGTCTGCGTGCTGGGCTACAAAACAGCACAGAACATTTTCGGTGCTGCCTATCTGGCACAGGGCGAAAGCATTTCGATAGAGGGCAAGAATTACGAGGTCGTGGGCGTTCTTTCCTCAATGGGAACAGTCTCCTCGGGAATTTCCCCCGATGAAGCAATATACGTACCCTACTCCACAGCCGCAAAGTACATTTTCGGCTTGGACAGCGACCCCAAGATAACCGCCGTAGCTTCCGATGTATCGGAGGTCGAAAACGTAATGGCGGATATCGAGGCGGTGCTTACCCAGAACTATCCCTCAGCCACCTTTACCATAACCGATGCAGGCAGCCAGATGGAAGCGGCAACAAAATCCGCCGACACTCTCCAGACGCTTCTTATCGCCGTGGCTTCCATAGTATTTTTCGTTGGCGGCGTTGGCATTATGAATGTGCTTTTCGTAACGGTCAAGGAACGCACAGGCGAGATAGGTCTGCTGAAAGCCCTTGGCAGCCAGAAATCGGTGATACTTTCCGAATTTCTCCTTGAAGCGGGAATGATAGCCATATTCGGCGGTATCACAGGCGTGGCGGCAGGATATGCGCTTATCCCTGCGGCAGAGCTGCTGGGCACAAGAGCAGAGCCGTCGGTGCCGGCAGGCGTATTGTCGCTGGTATTTGCGGCGGCAACGGGAACTATTTTCGGCTTCTACCCCGCATACAAGGCTTCACGCCTTACACCTATCGAAGCCCTCAGCGGAGAATAAATATGAACATAAGAAAGGCAGATAATATGAATAAGAAAAGCTTTTTCCTTTTGCTTGCCCTGCTGACCCTTAACCTCACTGCCTGCTCGGACAGCGCAGAGGAAACTCAGCAGATAACCACCGCCGCTCCCAACAATTACACCGCAGTTTCAACAGATACAACGGTTTCGGGCGAAGTCACAGCCATTGCAGGCAACTATGTTACACTGGCGCTGGGAACGGTGGAAGAAAACAAAGACGACAGTGATAACAGCCATTCCGATGATAAGTCGGACGGTAATTACGATATGCCGTCGGATCTCCCTGACGCTCCCAACAATGACGGCAACGGCACTCCGCCCGAAATGCCTGACGGAAATATGCCGTCAGGAGATATGCCATCGGGAGATATGCCCGAAATGCCCTCGGGTGATATGAACGCTCCCGACGGCGCAGGCTTCGGAAGAGGCGGCAGGAAGAGCGCTTCTATCACTAAAAGTGGCGAGGAAAGCAGCTACATGATCCCCGTGGGAATGACAATAGCCGGACTTTCGGGACGTTCCACCGACTATAGCGGCATAACCGTCGGAACGATCCTCACCCTTACAGTCAGCGAGGACGGCACAGTCCGTGCGGCAAGTGCAGAATAGGAGACAATATGGACGTTATCAGCATGAAGGATATCAGAAAAAGCTATGCCATGGGCGACAGCGTTCTGAACGTGCTAAAGGGCATCGACCTGACAGTAAAGGAGGGGGAATTTCTCGCCATACTCGGACCCTCAGGCTCGGGAAAATCCACCCTTATGAACATGATCGGCTGCATGGACAGCTTTGACAGCGGCGAATATTATCTCTCAGGCAACGCCGTGCATAAAATGAACGACAAAAGCCTTACAGACCTACGAAACCGTTATGTGGGCTTTATTTTCCAGAAATATCACCTGATACAGAAATACACCGTGCTGCGCAATGTGATGATGCCACTGCTGCTCCGTGGGCTTACCTCGTCGGAGGCGGAGGCTGCCGCACGGGAGCGCCTTATTCAGCTGGGAATGGGCGAAAGAATGGATCACAAGCCCCATGAGCTTTCGGGAGGTCAGCAGCAAAGAGCAGCCATTGCAAGGGCACTGGTGGGCAACCCAAAGCTGCTCCTCGCCGATGAGCCCACAGGCGCTCTTGACAGCGCCACAGGCAAGGAAGTTCTGAAGCTTTTCGGCGAGCTTAACCAAAAGGGTCATACCATAGTCATGATAACCCACGACCTGAACGTTGCCAAAAGTGCAGGCAGGATAGTCCGCATAGTTGACGGCGAGCTTTTTGAAAATGAGCAGGGATAATAAAAGGAGCTGTTGCAAAAAAATGCAGCAGCTCTTTTATTATTCTATCCCATGTATCACACAATCCGCCCGAGAAAGCTCACTTATAAGCTCATCATCGGCAGAAACAGCGCATATATTTATAGTCCCGCCGCCGTAATAGGAGTAAAGCCCCACATCTCCGCTGCGGTAAAAGTCCGAGGGCGGGAATTTGTAATCGTCACCGTAAAAATTTGTTCCGGCAAGTGCATACAGCTCCCTGTAAAACGCCTCTGTATCCGTCATTTCGGGCAGAACGGTCTCTATCATGTTCATGCTTATGATGCCGAACTTCTTGTTGAGCCAGTCCTGATAACCGTGGTCATCAAAGGTCACCATTATCTCATATACACCGCCGTTGTCATCGGTAAACAAAGTGATGTTCGGCATGGATAATATCTCCCTGTCCTCGGTGAAGCAGTACGCCATGCCGTCGTTATCCACTAAAGGGGAACACGCCTCATAGCAATTCCACTGAGAAACGGGAGTGAGATAATCCTCCCCGTATTCATCACTGTAAACCGCATTGAAGCTGTTCACAAACTCATCTGCAGTGAAGCCGAACATCAGCACGCCGTCATTGCGAACGGCAGAAATCTCCGCCGTTTCAGCACTGTCGGTTTTCTGAACGTTTTCAGAAATATTCTGAACAGTCTCAGAAACATTGCCGTCCCGCACCTCTCCGCAGCCGCAGAGAAGCAGCAATATGAGCGGGAAAATTCTTTTCGGCTTAGTGATGCTCGAAAATAACATTTCCGTCCTTTCTGGGCTTTGCCTCGGGAACAGGCTTGTCGGAGTAGCCGAGAATGCAGTTTCCTATGCCCACATAGTTCTCATCAAGTCCCCATTTTTTCATAATGTCCTTTCCAACGGGAGTAGAGAACACCTCACGGGCACGGTGTATCCAGCAGGAATCAACGCCCAGCGCATGAGCCGCATTCATAAGGTTGCCCATAACAAGGCTGCCGTCCTCAACGTAGGTGGGAACACGGCTGTCGGCAAATACAACCACAACAACGGGAGCGCCGTAGAACGGGTCACTGTCTGTTCCCATGACCTTGGCGTTAAGGAAAGAGATGTCGGATATCCTGTCTCTGTCCCTGAGCACCACCATAACGGCGGACTGCTTGTTCATTCCGCTGGGGGCATATGAGCCTGCATCAAGTATCTGGTCAAGCACATCATCTGGAATGCTCTTGTTGCTGTAAGAGCGCACGCTTCTTCTTGTAATAAGGTTCTGAATGGTTTCGTTCATGATCTTCTACCTTCCTTTTATCAATACACTATAACATCATCGGTGCGCTCCTCAAGGGAAACGTCCGATATTTTCATATCCACGCCGTATTTTGCGGCAGTCCTGTGAGCCTTGGCGATTATCCTCACCTTGTTTTTGTCAAAGGTTTTCAGGATAAGCTCGTCCTGCTTTTCCCGGGGGATAAATTTCAGAAAATTCTCCAATACTCCCGGAGATTCGGCAGCACTCAGCACCATTTCGGGCAGCGGGATATCTTCCTTTTTCACAAAGGGCAGGATAGCTATTATTGCCTGAGCGTAATTCAATTCGTCAATATCTATTGTAAGTCTGAATTTCATATATTATCGTCCTTTCGCATTATGTGATTATATTATACAGCAATGGTATAAAAAATTCTACAGATATAAATTAAATATAATCTGCATACAAGAAAAAGCACGTACCTAAGGGTGCCCCTTTAAGTACGTGCTTTCATTGTTTAAGAATTCAGCTTAGTCCGAACGATCAAACCTCGTCCTCGTAAACCTCAACATCGCAGTCGCCTGTGTAAACGACATACTTGCCGCCCTCGGTGATCTCGAAGGAGAATGTTCTGTCATCACCAACGGAACCGTCGGAAATGAATCTGAACTGACCCTCGGAGGTTCTGTCAAGAGCTGTGCCGTCTGCACCCTTGGAAGCGCCGGTCATTGTCATGGTGATCTGTACCTTTGCAATGCCCTTGAATGCGCTGAGGTTAAGCTGTCTTACCTCGATAACGCCGTCAAACATTGCCAGCTCATCAGCGGTAAGGAACTTGCCCTTGTTGGAAAGGTCGATATCTGTTACTTCGTCAGCGTCGATATCGTCGCTGTTGATGGTTACGGAATATCCGCTGTAAACGAATGTTGCGTTTACATTGTCCTTCTGAGCAAGAAGCTCAAGAACTCTTCTGAGGATAATGTCATCGGATTCCATGATGATAACTACCTCAGAACCGGAAGCTGCCTGACGGATAGCATAGCCTGCTCTTGCTGAGCTGTACGCATTGCCGCCTGCATAACGGCTTGCTGCACAATCTGTGCTGCCGTTGGAAGGATACTTTGCTGTAGGATCGGTGCCGTCTCCGTTATATCCTGTGGGAACAGGCTCGGGCTTAGGATCGGGATCAGGATTGGGCTTAGGATCGGGATCGGGGTTAGGGTTAGGATTAGGATCGGGCTTGGAGCTGTCAGAACCGATATTAACTGTATATGTAACAGTTACGGAGCTTGCAGCCTCGCCGGAAGCGCCCAGTGTGTAATTGGGATAGTAAACGTCGCCCTCGTTCATTACGTTGCTGAGACCGATGGTAACAGGAACGGAAACAGTAGAGTCAGCATCGTAGGAATCGGGAAGAACGATAGAGGTCATAACGTCCTCGATAGCCTTTGCAGGGAGAGGAGCGTGGTCACCCTCGGAAGCGATAAGCTCCATTGTGATTGTCTGAGAACCGATAGCAGCTGTGATCGCTGAAGAAACAGCGGAAGCGTCGGAGTTGTAATCAACATCAATGGTCATGGGACCGCTTACGGTGTAATCATCATAGAAGGTAGGCTTCCAAGCCTCAAAGTTGATAACGCAGGTAGCTGTGGTAACCGCATCGGCAGAAAGCTCATACTTTGCTTTTCCAACAGTGGTAAGAGCAAATGCTGCAACACCTGCTGCTCCGTCAGATGAAACTGTAAGAGTGTAGTCATCGGAAGTAAGCATATCAATGCCGCTTACCTTGACAGCACCCTTGATAAGCTTTACCTGAGCATCTGTATCGGTAGTGTAAACTGTGATGGAATCGGGAAGTGTTACTACGGGGGTAATGGTCTTTATCTTGCTGCAGTTTGAGTAAACGGAAGCAGAAGATACGGTAAGATCATTGGCGCCTGCGGAAACAAAGAGCTTGGCAACATCAGAGAAATCTGTGCTGCCGCCTGCTGCTGTCCATGCTGCAGCCATATCAGCCATCATGTAGTAAGCAACGCCGTCGGCAACGCCGTCAGGCTTTACCTTTATCCAGTTAAGGGGAGAAGTATCACCCTTGCTGTCGCTGAGAACAAGGTCAGGGCGATCTGAGCTTGTATATTTGACAGCAATTACAGAATTGCCTGCCAGTACCTCGGGGGTAACGGTCTTGTCAGTGCCTACTTCGGTGAAAGCAGCCTGACCCCAAGCGCCGCAGCTTCCGCTGGACTGGTCGAAATCATACTTATAAGCGGGAAGTGTGGGAGCAGAGAAGCTTGATATCTCAACAAGCTCAACAGATTTCAGTGTTGCAGTAACGGCAATATAGTTCTGAACATTTCCGGCTATATGGTCATCGACCTTAAAATCCGAAGCAGGAAGGTAGCAGTAATATTCTTTATCCTTTGAACTGGTAGCAGGAACCAGATTTTTACTGCTCTTGATGGTTCCGTCGTAGAACTGACCTGCATTATACCAGCCGCTGTAGGAGCCCCAGCCCCAGCCTGCGACCTCGCTCATTTTGTTTTTGCCGTCACCGATCTCAGGTGCAGTGTCAAAATCCATGGTTACCTTTACATAATTTGCGGAAGTAAAGCTTGACTCGTCAATTCCGTAAAGGCTTACCCAGCAGGAAGCATACTGAGACATAACGGGGTTGCCGTCAATGCTGAAGGTTTTGATAACACTTTCAGTGCCATTAGGTCTATCGACCGGAGCAGCTTCAGCAGTCATAGGTGCAAATGCCATAACGCTTACGGTCATCGCAAGAGCTGTTGCAGAAGCTATACATCTTTTAAGCTTCATATTTGTCTCCTCCTTGAAAAAAATTTGATTAAATCCTTTGTTTATGAAAGAAACATCCTATGCCGATATCTCTCCCATAAATATTCATAAGCTAATTTTAACACATTTTTGCCAAATCTTCAACTGTCATTTTTACAGATTAGCCAAGTGTGTTTTTTGTATGTTTGCACAAAAATTTTTCAGCTGTATTCAATTTAACTTTCCATTATTCCTAAAATTGTGAGTGAAGTGTTGGTGCTGCCCTCGGCAAGCTTTATCTCAACCGTGTGCTTTTCGCTGTCCTTGGAGATAAGTATCTGCTGAGTTTCGCCATAGTTGCCCCAGCCACCCTTGAAATCAGCGTCAAGAGTGCCCTTTCTTTCGCCGTCAACGTAAACATCATACTTGCCGCCCTTGCCGTCAACCTTTTTCAGGTAGAAGAAGCCAAGGCACTTGCACTCTGTCTCGAATTTAAGATATCCCTCATCCTCGGTAACGAAGTTGTCGGGGAAAAGCTCGGGATAAACGGAGTTTCCGCCCTGCTCAAAGCCACTTATCTCCTGGGGAGTGATATCCGATGCGCCGAGCATCTTTGCGTCCTTGTAATAATCGGCAGTGTAAGCGGGAGTATCAAAAGCAACGCTGCTGTCGTCAATATTGTCAAGGTCGTCATAAACACTGTCAAGATATCTGCTTACCAGCTGACCGATAAGCTTGTGGCCCTCGTCATTGGGGTGGATATTGTCGGGGGAAATGTCCTTCCAGTCAAGAGTGCCCGCAGAGACCTCGGGATAAACCACAGCCCTGTAGCTGAGCATGGGCAGGTCATATGCAGCGCCTATCTCCTTGTGGGTCTCCCACAGGCTGGTGCCATCCTCCTGAGTGGTGAACAGCAGCATTACCGCAGGCTGGCTGTCGCAGTTAAGTATCTTTCTTACAAGGCTGTCGTAGGAATACTTGTTCATAAGCTTGTCGGTGTCGTTTACGGAAAATTCCACGATGACTGCATCGGGCTTGCTGTCAAGAAGCTGAGTGTCAACTCTGTGCACACCCAGATAGGAATTTGTGCCGCCTATGCCCGCATTCACAAAATTAACATTGCTCTGAGGGAATTTTTCCACCCAGTACTTGTGAAAAAGCTCGGCATAGCAGTTGTTGTGGTCAGTGGCACTGCTTCCCTGAGTAATGGAGCCGCCGATAACGCCCACAGTGATGTCCTCGCCGTTTGCAGCCTTTTTCATAGCCTTTGCAAGGCGAGCCTTGTTGCCCTCGCTGACAACAGCTCTCTCGTACATAGCGTCCGTAAGCCCCTTGGAGAGGTCAACAGGCTCAGTGGGAATAGCCTCGGTCGCCATGGTAACAGGAGCTGGAGCGCTCTGGGCAGCAGTTGTCTCGGCAGGAGCGTCCTCTGCACTGTCAGTCTGTCCGCAGGCGGCAGCAGAGAGGCATATCGTCAGAGCGCACAAAGCGGCAATGATCTTTTTATTCATATCAAAACGTCCTTTCAAATCACATTTGCACACATTATAACACACAAGCGCAGTTTTTACAATAGATAATATGAATCATCTGCCTGATGCGCCCAAGTATCGCCAAAAAACACGCTTTCCTATTGACACTTTTCCAATCCGATGGTATAATTTGGTTAGTATACGCTAATATAAACAAAGGGGATTTGAAATGAAAGACTATGACCCTGAGAAAATGATCTCAGACAGCAGATTTACCGTGCTTTTTGCAGATTCTGACAAAGCCATGCAGGAAAAGGTACTGAGCCGCATAGACGGGCTTGTCAGCGACAACAGGCCATATGCCGATGATAAGAACTACGGCTTTTTGTGCAACCTTTTCACCTCGCTGGCGTTTGTGTTCTCGTATGAAGAGCGGGGCAGAACAAGGGAGGAAAGCATAGCAATAGTGCGGAACGCCATGTACGACTTTGTAAAGCCACAGATAAATACGATGAAAAAGCTGTCACGGCTGCCTGTGTTCGTGCCGTTTCTGAAAGTGTATATGCCAATAAAGATCCGCAGAACAGCAGGCTACGGCTGGAACATCGAGCTACCGCAGGCACCGAAGAACACATTTTCCATGATAACCCACGACTGTATTTTTGACCAGCTGTTCAGGAAATACGGCATACCCGAGCTTACGGCTGTGTTCTGCCATGTAGATGATATCATTTACGACTCGCTTCCCGGAGCAGATTTTGTTTATACCCAGCAGATAGGAAACGGCGGAAGCTGCTGTGACTACAGTTTTGTAAGGAAATAAGAATTAACGATATTAACAGGGACTTGCAGACAAAATGCAGGTCCCTGTTGCTTTTGTTTGTGCTGATTTTTCCAACAGTCCACTTATCACGCAAAAGCGGCAGGCTCTCGCCTGCCGCACATAAGGATACGCATTGCTGCGTTATAATCATCTGCCCCTGTGCTTTTCATCTCGCCCTCGGTAAGTCCCAGCCACGAAGAAAAAATATACGCTTTGGCATCTCTGCCGCACTCTGCGGCGCGCTTGCTGATATCGTCAAAACAGGTTATAATTTTGATATGCCTCCTCGCATCGGAATACTGTAATTGTCATACTCCTATTATACCAGTTCGGCTGAAAAAGTTAAGGCGGCATAAATATGAGAGGACAAAAAAACCCGACACACCACAGTGCATCGGGATTTTTATTATCTCAAAATTAAAGCATATGTGCTCTCAGCTCGTCAGGAGTCTGGGGGCAAAGGTATGCGGGAGCTACGTCGAAAATGGTCTTGCAGCCGCTTGCGCCCTCTGCGTTAAGCTTGTATGCTGCTCTTGCAAATGCAACCAGCACGCCTGCGGTGAACTCAGGGTTGGAGTCAAGCTTCAGGCTGAATTCCATAACGTGCTTATTATCGCCGTTGCCTGTCTTGCCGGTTCTGATAACAAAACCACCGTGAGGTATTCCGCTGTGGTTCTTTTCAAGCTCCTCCTCAGTGATGAAATGAACGGTAGTATCATAGTCGGAGAAGTAGTTGGGCATGGTCTTGATATCATGCTCGATCTGAGCCAGGTCTGCACCCTCCTCAGCAACTACGAAGCACTCTCTTGTGTGCTTTTCACGGGTGGTGAGAACGGGATTTTCGCCGTTTCTTACCTTCTCGAGAGCGGACTCAACGGGAATGGTGTACTGCTTGCCGTTTTTAACGCCCTTTACACGTCTGATAGCATCGGAGTGACCCTGGCTTACGCCCTTGCCCCAGAATGTGTAGTCGCTTCCCTCGGGAAGAACTGCGTTGCCGTACATTCTCATAAGTGAGAACAGTCCCGGATCCCAACCAACGGAGATAACACCGATCTTGCCGGACTCCTTAGCAGCCTTGTCAACATCTGCGAAATGCTCGGGGATCCTTGCGTGAGTATCGAAGCTGTCAACTACGTTGAAATACTTTACATACTCAGGGGTCTGGGTGGGAAGGTCATTTGCGCTTCCTCCGCAGAGGATAAGAACGTCGATCTCGTCCTTGTGAGCTGCTGCATCGTTTACGGAATAAACGGGAACGCCCTCTGTCATTATCTTTACAGAAGCGGGATCACGGCGTGTAAAAACTGCCTTGAGGCACATATCTTTGTTCTGACGGATAGAGAACTCAACGCCTCTTCCAAGGTTGCCGTAGCCTAAAATACCGACACGGATCATAAATATCAATCTCCCTATAAAATAATAATATTCATTAACGCAGAAAAGCAAAATGACCGACCTGCGGACGTCCCTGCCGCCCATATGCAAGCCGACTGTTATTTTCCTGCAAAGCAATGCACAATTTTATAATAACAAAAAAATCCGCAAAAGTCAATACCCTCCGAACAAATTAAGTCAGAAAATATAAACCTATGCGGACTTTTTTATTTATTTTAATGCAAGTAAGCAGCTTATGCAGTTGCATCATTCGCTGTATTTTGAATCTATTCCCAGATATTCTTCCAGCGTAAGGCCGCTGTCATAGACCTTTTTGGCAGTCTCCTTACCAAGGTATCTGATGTGCCAAGGCTCATACATATAGCCCGTTACATCCTCGCCGTCCTCGGGATATCTGATGATGAAGCCATATTCCCAGCAGTGCGCCTTGACCCACACATACTCGTCGGTATCGGCAAAGGAGATGTCGATGGTGTTCATATCAAAGGCAAGCCCCGTCTGATGCTCGGAATGACCCGGGCGGGCGGAATAGCGGTCAGCCTCTGCCTTGCCGCTGCGCTGTACATATCTGTCGTAAAGCCCCGACTGATATTCATAGGAGCGAAAGCCCGATGATACGTATATGTTCAGCCCCTCCTTTGCGGCTGCGGCCTGCATATCGTCAAAAGCCGCCTGAGCCTCGGGGTCAACGCCCGGGTTATAGTCCGCAGGGAGAGCGTAGGTCTTGTTTGCAATGAGAATACCGCCTATGTATGTAAGTCCCGGAGCCGCCTTGACGGTCACGTTCACTTTTGCTGTAACGTTGGGGCTGGCAGCGGAAGCCACGGGGACAACGCACGTACCCTCACCCACAGCGGTGATATTTCCAAGCCCATCTACCTTTGCAATGCTTTCATCGGAGCTTGTCCATATCTCGGATTTATCGGGAGCGCTTTTGGGTGACATGGTGACAATGGGCATCTTGTGTTCGCCCTGAGAAAGCGTCACATCGTAAAACGTAAGCTCAATGCCTGTGACAGTGCCCGTGCTTTCTGCCTGAGCGTCCTCATAAACCGCCTCGGTTGTCGTAGTTTCCGCCGCTGAGGTCTCTTCTGCCGAATTTT
>OGRY01002527.1_pt1 | contig 11516 bp, 10 predicted proteins | sample 1553551 | NCBI WGS metagenome assembly OGRY01 (sample SAMEA2580101, study PRJEB22360) | human gut metagenome | biome: human gut; feature: human-associated habitat; material: faeces | place: Denmark | collected 2008/2010
TAACCATACCTTTCTAAAATGTTTTGTATACATTCAAAAAAAGTTGAGGTCCCGAAAAACCTCAACCTTAATTCAAAATTAATTGTTTGATACACCGTACTTCTTGTTGAACTTATCAATTCTTCCGCGAGTAGATGATGCCTTCTGCTGTCCTGTGTAGAATGGATGGCACTTTGAACAGATTTCTACATGGATTTCTTCCTTTGTTGAACCTGTTACGAACTCGTTACCGCAGTTACAAACAACCTTTGCCTGATAGTAATCTGGATGGATTCCTTCTCTCATGATTTCACCTCTTTACAAATTATTAAGTATTACAATTGTGAATTCCGCCTTAGGTTCCCTTTCTAGCCCGATGGGATCTATGCGCATTAGACACAATGACCTCTTTATCTGTCATAAACAGCTTTCATATTGTATCACGATGTGACATGTTATGCAAGCATTTTTTCAAAAAGTTCTAAAAAGAAAATATACTTTAAATATAATGGTTCTTAATTACAGTTCTTACCAGCTCTTCGTTATTCTTAGTCTTAACAAAAAGGTCAAGAATTCTTTCTGCTGCCTCATCTGTCTTTAAGCCATTAAGCGCTTTCCTCATAATATCCACAGCTTCCTGTTCTTCTTTATTAAGAAGCAGATCCTCTCGTCTTGTACTTGACTTTGCTATATCAATGGCAGGGAATACTCTCTTTTCTGAAAGCTTTCTGTCAAGAACAAGTTCCATGTTACCAGTTCCCTTGAACTCCTCGAATACTACATCATCCATCTTGCTTCCTGTCTCAACAAGAGCTGTTGCAAGAATTGTAAGACTTCCGCCTTCACGCATATTTCTTGCTGCACCGAAGAATCTCTTAGGCATGTGAAGTGCTGCCGGATCAAGACCACCTGAAAGTGTACGTCCACTTGCCTGGACTGTGAGGTTATATGCTCTCGCAAGTCTTGTGATACTGTCAAGAAGGATTATTACATCTGTCTTCTGTTCAACAAGCCTCTTGGCTCTCTCAATAACCATCTCTGATACTCTCTTGTGTCTTTCTGGAAGTTCGTCAAATGTTGAATAAATAACCTCTACATTATCTCCTACAATTGACTCCTTGATATCTGTTACTTCCTCTGGACGTTCATCAATAAGAAGAATCATAAGATGCATCTCAGGATTATTCTTAGTTACTGCATTGGCAATCTGCTTAAGAAGCGTTGTCTTACCTGACTTAGGCTGTGAAACAATCATTCCTCTCTGACCTTTTCCTATAGGAGATATAAGGTCAACCATTCTCATCGCAACTGTAGCCGAATTCTTTTCAAGATGTATTCTTTCATTAGGAAAGATTGGTGTAAGACTTTCAAATGCCGGTCTTCTCTGTGCAACAGAAGGATCCTTTCCATTAACGCTTTCAAGATACATGAGTGCTGAGAACTTCTCACCTGATGCTTTCATTCTCTTAGGTCCCTGAATAATATCACCCGTCTTTAAGTTAAACTTCCTTATCTGTGATGGAGAAACATATACATCATTCTCTCCCGGAAGGAAATTCTCACATCTTATAAATCCATAACCTTCTGACAGAACCTCAAGAATACCATCTGCCATAGGCATATCCTGTTCCTGCTTTGGCTGTTCCTGTCCTCTCTGTGGCTGTGCATGATAATTTTCCTTGTGTTCTTCCTTAACATACTGTTCAGACTTCTGATGTGAATATTCTGATGTCTTATGATTATTCTGTACATCTGCTTCATCTTCTGCAACAACACTGGCAACCTCTGCCGGCTCATTCTTTTCTTCACCTTCTGCCGCTGCAATAATTGCCTCTATAAGTTCGCTCTTTCTCATTGCTGAGATATTCTTAATATTCTTGTCCTTTGCAAATTCACGCAATACACTAACTGACAATGTTTCTAACTTTGCCTTCATACAATCCACCTCTGTATTCATCTAAAAAATCAATAGGGAAAATGATGCAGAAAACGCATCAAAGATGTAATTATTATACAACACATTATTCTAAAAGAAAAGACTAAAAATGCTTTTTTTAGTCAATGCAATATGTTATTATATATAATGCTGTTATAAGCACTATTTATTGAAAGGAAGATTAGATATTATGACTAATGCAGAGAAAGCCTTACAGCTCCATGAAGAGTGGAATGGTAAATTTGAAACAACTCCTAAAATGAAGATTCAGACAAGAGAAGATCTTGCACTTGCTTATACACCTGGTGTAGCAGAACCTTGCAAGGTTATTGCCAAGGATAAGGAAGCAGCTTACAAGTACACAATCAAGTCTAACACTATTGCTGTCGTATCTGACGGAAGTGCCGTACTTGGACTCGGTAATATTGGTGCTCACGCTGCTATGCCTGTTATGGAAGGAAAAGCTGTTCTTTTCAAGGAATTCGGTAATGTTAATGCCGTACCTATCTGTCTTGATACACAGGACACTGAAGAAATCATTAAAACAGTAGTTAATATTGCACCTGCATTTGGCGGTATCAATCTTGAAGATATATCAGCTCCAAGATGTTTTGAAATTGAGACAAGACTTAAGGAAATTCTTGATATCCCTGTATTCCATGATGACCAGCATGGTACTGCTATTGTTGTTTTAGCGGGTATCATCAACGGACTTAAGGTAACAAGCAAGACTAAGGAAGATTGTCAGGTAGTAGTTAATGGTGCCGGTTCTGCCGGAGTTGCTATTACAAAGCTTCTTCTTACATATGGTTTCAAGCACGTTACAATGTGTGATAAGTCAGGTATCCTTTCTAAGACTTCTGAAGGTCTTAACTGGATGCAGCAGTCAATGATGGAAGTAACTAACCTTGAGAACAAGACTGGTTCTTTAGCTGATGCACTCCGTGGTGCAGATATATTTGTCGGAGTTTCAGCTCCTAATATTGTTACAGCAGATATGGTTAAGACTATGAATAAAGATGCCATTATATTTGCAATGGCTAACCCTGTTCCAGAGATTATGCCTGATGTTGCCAAGGCAGCTGGTGCGCGTGTTGTTGGTACAGGACGTTCTGATTTCCCTAACCAGGTTAATAATGTTATCGCTTTCCCTGGTATCTTCAAGGGTGCTCTTGAAGGCCGTGCAAGACAGATAACTGAAGATATGAAGCTTGCTGCTGCACTTGCAATCGCTAACCTCGTTCCAGATGATGAAGTAAGTGATGTTAATATCCTTCCTGAAGCATTTGACCCAAGAGTTGCTGATGTTGTAAGCAAAGCCGTAATTGACCATATTGAGAAGTAATTATGCTTCCATATTATTATTCTGTAAGTGAATATCTGAAAGACACTTACGGCAAGAAATTATACAAGTTAAGTCTTTCCGGAAACATGACCTGTCCTAACAGAGATGGAACTCTCGGTACAAGAGGCTGTATATTCTGCAGCGGCCATGGTTCCGGAGATTTTGCCGTTAATGATATTGACAAAGCAAAAGAAATAGTATCTAATAAATATTCTGGCAGTGAATATATTGCTTATTTTCAATCTTTTACCAATACATATGCAGATGTTAATTATCTGCGTAATCTGTTCATGCCAGTAATAAAAAGAGATGATATAAAAATCCTGTCCATTGCAACACGTCCTGACTGTCTCGGTGATGATATACTTGACCTTCTTGACGAACTTAATCACATAAAGCCGGTGTGGATTGAGTTAGGGCTGCAGACAATCAACAATTCAACTGCTGATTATATCCGCAGGGGATACAGCCTGTCAGCATACGATAATGCAGTAAACAGTCTGCTTTCAACTGGAATTGCACCTATTGTACATATGATTATCGGACTTCCGGGTGAAACAATCAGCGATTACACTGCTACTGCGAGGTATATTGCACAAAGCGGTGCATCAGGAATCAAAATATCTTTGTTACACATTTTAAAAGACACAGATCTTTATGCTGACTATTGCAATGGATTATTCAAGGCTATGACTATAGAAGATTATCTTGCTGCTATTGGAGCAATTCTTCCTGTATTGCCTGAAAATATGGTAATACACAGACTTACAGGGGACGGACCTAAGAATATTCTTGCAGCGCCATTATGGACCGCTGATAAAAAGAGAGTGCTTAACACTCTTCACCATTACCTCAAAGAAAATAAGATTTATCAAGGAAAAGATTTATGAACACCGATTCTACTACATTATACAAATTAATGATTTTATATATGCTGAACAAGGTCAATTTCCCTTTGTCCAATACACAGCTGTCTTCTTTTATGCTGGACAAGCAATATACTGATTATTTCACATTTCAGAAAACTATCAGTTCGCTGGTTGAAGATGGATTTATAAGAGGTACTACTCACCAAAGCAGCACGCATTATACTTTAACCAAAGAAGGGGAAGAAACCATTGCTTTCTTCTATACCAAAATATCATCAGCCATCAGGGATGATATAGAAACTTATCTTGCTGATAATAAGTATGAACTAAAGAATCAGGCCGGAACTGTAACAGACTGTTACAAGCTTCCTAACGGAAATTACATTGCACACTGTCAGGTAAAAGAAGGGGATACAACTCTGATTGAGCTTAATCTTAATGTTCCTATTGAGGAGCAGGCGGAAATAATATGTGCAAGATGGCGCGAAAACAGCCAGGAATTATATGATTATATTATTCATAAACTTATGTAAAAAAGCGTTCTGCTGGTAATCATCCAGTCAGAACGCTTTTTTATTATTCTTCTATAATTGTATCACTTTCAGAATCAGTCTCATTTTCTTCCTGTGGCAGTACATATGAATCTACAAGCTGCCATAATTCTTTAAGTCCCTGCTTGGTCTGTGATGAAAAAGGTATAAGAATATCTTCTTCTCTCAATCCGAGTCCTGTTCTTACAGCCTTCACCTGTTTGCTTATCTGGCTTCTCTTGATCTTATCCAGCTTTGTTGCTACAATTACAGGTCTGAAGCCATTATTTACAATCCAGTCGTACATCATTCTGTCATTATCTGATGGGTCATGACGAATATCAATTAACAAGAACACCTGCTTTAACTGGCTGCTCTTTCTTAAATACTTCTCAATCATTTTGCCCCATTTTGCCTTAACAGAAGCACTTACGCTTGCATATCCATAACCCGGAAGATCTACAAGATACATGCTGTCATTAATGTTATAGAAATTAATTGTCTGTGTCTTACCCGGCTGTGAAGATGTTCTTGCATATGACCTTCTGTTCATTAATGCATTGATAAGTGAAGATTTACCCACATTTGACTTACCTGCAAATGCAACTTCTGGAAATGCTGTTTCAGGAAGTGCGCTTGTGACTCCGACTACTATATCCAGATTAACTTTTTTAACAACCATATACTTCTCCTTTCATTTAATGCATTAACGCCTGATTAAAGACATCCATTGCTGTATCAACATATATTATATCCATTCCTTCAGTTATCTCTGTATCAAGTTCTTCAACATCCGACCTGTTATCCTGAGGTACAAAAACATTTGTTATGCCTGCTGTCTTACTTGCAAGCAGCTTTTCTTTAAGACCTCCTATTGGAAGCACTTTGCCTCTTAATGTAAGTTCTCCAGTCATGGCAACATCTGCTCTTACCGGAATACCTGTAACTGCAGACAATACTGCTGTTGCCATTGTAACACCTGCAGAAGGTCCGTCTTTAGGTGTTGCTCCTTCTGGTATATGAAGATGGAACGCATGCTTCTGGAAATATTCAGCGTCCACCTTGTATCTGCCTTTTTCTGTTACATATCTGATATACGAAACAGCTATACTTGCCGACTCCTTCATTACATCGCCCATATTACCTGTAAGCTTGAATTCGCCTTTGCCCGGCATTGTTATAACCTCTATCTCAAGGGTATCTCCGCCTGCCTGTGTCCATGCAAGACCTCTGACAATACCAACCTCACCCTTTGGATTCTTCTTATCCGGTCTGTATTTAACTTTTCCAAGATAATCTGTAATATTCTTATCTGATATATTAACAGTTTTCTTTACTGACTTGTCTCTCGTTCCGTCTGGTGTGAATACGCCTGCTTTATACAGCTCGCTCACTACTTTTCTTACAATCTTTGCTATCTGTCTTTCAAGTCCTCGCACACCTGCTTCTCTTGTATACGAATTAATAATTGTTCTTATAACCTTATCCGTGAACTTAACATCAGATACAAGCAATCCGTTTTCTTTAATCTGTTTCTTAATAAGATGTTCCTTTGCAATATGAAACTTCTCATTAGCTGTGTATGAGCCGACCTCTATAACTTCCATTCTGTCAAGCAGAGGACGGCTTATCTTAGATAAATCATTAGCTGTTGCAATAAAAAGCACATTTGACAAATCAACAGGCATTTCAATATAGTGGTCAACAAAATTAACATTCTGCTCGCTGTCTAATACTTCAAGAAGTGCAGCTGATGTGTCCCCCTTATAGTCACTGCTTATCTTGTCTATCTCATCAAGAAGCATAAGCGGATTATTAACCTTCGCGCTCTTAAGCCCCTCAATAATTCTTCCCGGCATAGCGCCGATGTAAGTTTTCCTGTGTCCTCTTATCTCAGCCTCATCTCTTACACCGCCAAGGCAGATTCTCACATACTCTTTTCCAAGTGCCTTTGCAACTGATCTTGCTATAGATGTTTTACCTGTTCCCGGAGGTCCGGTAAGACATATAATAGGTGCTTTTCCACTACTTGTAATATTTCGTACAGCAAGTGACTCAAGTATTCTCTCCTTGATATCCTTCATTCCGTAATGGTCTGAATCAAGCACCTTTGCAGCATTATCTATGTCTTTATTATCCTCAGTTGACACATTCCATGGAAGTTCAAGGCATGTCTCTATATATGTTCTCTCAACATTTGCTTCTGAATTATTGCCTGCAAGTGATTTCAGCCTCTTGATTTCCTTGTTAAGCTTATCCTTTACATACTGAGGTGCATCAAGTTTTTCAACAGCTGCCTCATACTCTTCTGCCTCTGTTAAGCTTCCCCCATCAAGTTCCTCATTAATCGCTGCAAGTTCTTCCCTTAATATGTAGTCTTTCTGATTCTTGTCAACTCTTTCTCTTACAACATTGCCAAGTTCTTCCTTAATTCTGTATGCATTAATCTCATTAACAAGTAATGTTGCTGCAAATGTGTACATCTGCTCATAATCTTCGGCTTCAAGAAACTGCTGTCTCTTGTCGTAGTCCATCATGAATTCCTGTGCAAATTCCATCATCAGCTTTTCCGCATCATTATAAGAAAGCCATCTTTTAACTGTATCCTTTGCAAACTTAGGATTGACATGTGCATACTGTGTTAAAAGTTCTCTCATGCCGACAATTATGGCTCTTGAAAGCATTTTATCAGGCTTCTCAAGCCCTTCAATAACACTTACATCAGCAATCATCATTCCTGACGCTTCTTCAAAGCTGTTTACAAGCGCCTTCTCAAGTCCTTCTACCTGAACCCTTAATATTTTACCCGGCATCTTTATTATCTGCTTTATCTTAGCAATTGTTCCTACTGTATATAAATCCACTATTCCCGGTTCACTGACCTGCGAATCTCTCTGTGTCACAAGATATATAAGCTCATCAGCAGCCATGCTTGCCTCAACAGCTTTCACAGATTTTTTTCTGCTCACATCAAAGTGCATAACCATTCCCGGAAAAACAGTCACATTTCTTAACGGAATAGCCGGATAATGTCTATTATATTCGTTACTCATATATTCCTCTCTATTTAATAAAAAACGGACCGTCCTTTACGAACAGTCCGCCTGAATCAATTCATTACTGTGCTTTTTTAACAGCATCTGTTCTGTATTCTAACAGAGGCTTTGCGCTTCCCTCTACAGCTTCCTTAGTTATTATGCATTTAGCTATTGTCTCATCTGACGGAATCTCATACATTACTTCATTCATGACTGATTCTAAGATTGAACGTAAACCTCTTGCTCCTGTCTTTCTCTCAAAGCTCTTGTGGGCAACTGCTTTAACAGCTTCATCTGTAAACTCAAGTGCCACCTCATCAAGCCCAAAGAGTGCCTGATATTGCTTTATAATAGCATTCTTAGGTTCTTTAAGAATTCTTACAAGTGCTTCTTCATCAAGTGAATCTAATGAAACAACTACTGGAACTCGTCCTACAAACTCAGGAATAAGACCAAACTTAATAAGATCCTGTGGAAGTGCCTTATGGAACATCTCTCCAACATCATCATTGCTCTTTTCCTTAAGTTCAGAATTAAAACCAATTGAACTCTTATCCATTCTTGACTCAATAATCTTCTCAAGGCCATCAAATGCACCGCCGCATATGAAAAGAATATTAGTTGTATCAATCGGAATAAGCTCCTGCTGAGGATGCTTTCTTCCTCCCTGTGGTGGGACAGAAGCTACTGTTCCCTCTAATATCTTAAGAAGTGCCTGCTGTACACCTTCACCAGATACATCTCTTGTTATTGAAACATTTTCTGATTTCTTAGTAATCTTATCTATCTCATCAATATATATGATACCATATTGTGCTTTTTCAACATCATAATCCGCAGCCTGAATAAGCTTTAAAAGGATATTCTCTACATCTTCACCAACATATCCGGCTTCTGTAAGAGTTGTTGCATCTGCAATCGCAAAAGGTACATTAAGAAGTCGTGCCAGATTCTGTGCAAGGAATGTTTTTCCTGAACCTGTTGGTCCAAGCATAAGAATATTACTCTTCTGTAACTCAACATCTAAATCAGACTGTGACATTATTCTCTTATAATGATTATAAACAGCAACCGCAAGAACCTTCTTTGCCTCATCCTGTCCAATAACATAATCATCAAGGAATTCTTTTATCTGCTTTGGCTTGAGCAGGTTGATATTCATGCCGTCAACCACATCTTTGCCATCTGCCTCTGTTTCAAACTCTTCATCAAGGATATCGCTGCATATTTCTACACATTCATCGCAAATGTAAACACCATTATGTCCTGCGATCAGCTTCTTAACCTGATCCTGTGTCTTATTACAGAATGAGCATCTAAGCTTCTCGTCAATATTTCTGCCTGCCATACTATCCTCCAAATCACTATAAATCCTTTAAATAAAGGTTTGCTTATCACACAAAAACAAGGGAGACACCTGCAAAATGTATTATCTGCAGGCATCTTCCTTTTCATAAGCAATTATTATCTCTTCTCTACAACACTGTCGATAAGTCCATATGCAACAGCTTCCTGTGCTGTCATATAGTTATCTCTCTCTGTGTCGCGTGAAATCTCTTCAACTGACTTGCCAGTATTAGCTGCCAGTATTTCGTTTAACTTATTTCTTGTCTTAAGTATATTCTCAGCAACGATTCTGATTTCAGTCTCCTGACCTCTTGCACCACCTGATGGCTGGTGAATCATAATCTCTGCATTAGGAAGAGCAAGTCTCTTTCCCTTAGCACCGCCTGAAAGAAGGAATGCGCCCATACTTGCAGCCATTCCGATACAGATTGTAGAAACATCACACTTGATGTACTGCATTGTATCATAGATAGCAAATCCTGCTGATACAGATCCTCCCGGGCTGTTAATGTAGAAATGTATATCCTTGCTTGGATCTTCTGCTTCAAGGAATAACATCTGTGCTACTACAAGATTAGCAGAAACATCTGTTACCTCTTCTCCTAAGAATATAATTCTGTCTTTAAGCAGACGTGAATATATATCATATGATCTTTCGCCTCTGCTGTTCTGTTCAATGACATAAGGTACAAAACTCATTACACAACCTCCAATATACTAAAATGTTTCTTTAAGATTCAATTACTTTTCAACAACTGATCCTACGATAACATCTACAGCCTTCTGAATTGCAAGATCTTCCTTAATCTGCTTCTTCTCATAGTCTCCCATGAATTCCTTAATCTGATCAAGTTCCATCTTGTATGCTTCAGCCATCTTCTTTAACTCTGCTTCGAACTCTTCGTCTGAAGTCTCAATATTCTCAGCCTTAACAACTGCCTCAAGAACAAGTCTTGACTGGATTCTCTTAACAGCCTCTGGCTTCATCTCTTCCATAATCTTATCAGCTGTCATGCCTGTGTACTGGAAGTACTGCTCAACTGATAATCCCTGCTGCTGTAATCTCTGAGCGAAATCCTCAACCATTCTGTTAACCTGTGTGTCAACCATAGCATCTGGAATATCCATCTTAGATGACTCAATAATCTTAGCGATTGCTTCATCTTCCTGCTTAGCCTTAGCTTCTCTTGACTTTCTGTCAGCAATCTTATTCTTTAAATCATCCTTGTATTCATCAAGTGTATCGAAATCAGATACATCCTGAGCAAACTCATCATTAAGTTCTGGAAGCTGCTTCTCCTTGATTTCCTTAACAGAAACCTTGAACATAGCTGGCTTACCCTTAAGATCATCTACATGGTACTCTTCTGGGAATGTAACATTGATTTCTTTCTCATCACCGATATTCATACCGATAATCTGATCTTCAAATGTATCAATGAATGAATGAGATCCGATTGTAAGTGGGTAATCTGTTCCCTTACCGCCTTCGAATGCAACACCATCAACAAATCCTTCGAAATCGATAACTGTGTTATCACCATCTTTAACAGCTCTGTCTGTTACAGCTACTGTTCTTGAATTCTGATCCTGTACTCTCTTTAACTCTTCTTCAACATCAGCATCTGTTGCTTCTGTATCAGCCTTAGTTACCTCAACACCCTTGTACTGTCCGAGTTCAACTTCTGGCTTAGTAGCTACAACAGCTTCGAAGATAAATGGCTTTCCAGCCTCTAACTGTGTTACGTTAATCTTAGGCTGTGAAACAAGTTCAAGCCCACACTCATCAGCAGCCTTAGCATATGCATCTGGAATGATTGAATTAGCAGCATCTTCATAGAATACTTCTGCGCCATACATCTTCTCAATCATCTTTCTAGGTGCTTTACCTTTTCTGAAACCAGGAAGGCTGATCTTGCTCTTATTCTTATTATATGCAGTATTAAGACCTGCCTCAAATTCCTCAGCAGTAGACTCAATAACAAGTTTAACCATATTCTTCTCTTCTAAATTCTCAACTGTGAAACTCATTATAAATTAATCCTCCTATGAACTATGTATTGTTACTATCGTACAACATACCCACGAATTATAACACAACTGTTTTTAGATTACCAGTACTATTTTAAAAAAATAAAAGATAGGGCTGCAAACCTTATATTTACTAATAAACATTCGGATTACAGCCCATTTATCACTTAAGATAATTCATATTCAGTTGTGAGCATCCCGCAATTACTTACCGCTCATCTGCTCTTCCTGTCTTCTGATCATCTCTTTTACCATGTTACCACCAACTGAACCAGCCTCTGCTGATGTGAGGTCTCCATTGTAACCATCCTTTAAGTTAACACCGATTTCTGAAGCAACCTCCATCTTGAATCTGTCAAGTGCGCTCTGTGCTTCCTTCTTAGTCTTATAATTAGAACTTGTTGATTTAGCCATAATAAGCCTCCTTATTAAACACATTTT
>OGRY01002536.1_pt1 | contig 11480 bp, 8 predicted proteins | sample 1553551 | NCBI WGS metagenome assembly OGRY01 (sample SAMEA2580101, study PRJEB22360) | human gut metagenome | biome: human gut; feature: human-associated habitat; material: faeces | place: Denmark | collected 2008/2010
CTACTTCTTCTATGAACCAAAAGCCCCCATAATGCAGCCCCGAATTCTTTCCGTGTTCGAGAGTCCGCATTATGGGGGCATGTTATTCGTCGTGTCCCTCTTTGTTTTTTCGCCCCCCGAGCGAACGAATTCCGTTTATTTCGGACTCGCTTTAGGGCGTATCAAGCTCATTTCAGAATATCCATCGCAATCTGGCGATACAGCTCTGCCGCACGGAGCAGTTGCGCCTTTTCGACGTATTCATCTACCGTATGCGCCTGATCCAGACTGCCCGGCCCAATGATCACCGTCGCCGCGCCTGCCTCCACCAGGAAGCATTGCTCGCAGGAAGCGCCGAAAGGCATGGGTTCTTCCGCTCGATCCAGCAGCTCGCCGGCCTTCTTTACGCAGGCGGAAACAAACGGATGCGCTTTATCCACCTCGCCGCCCGGCATGAAGAAGTGCTTCTTGAGCTCGTAGCCCTTGATGCCGTGCGCATCCAGCGCATACACAAACACTGCTTGCCACCTCTTACCACTTTGATTCCACGCGATTTTTGCGTTTACACATTCAGAATAGATCTTGCGTTTCTTCACGGAATGTCCTTTATACTCATCGATATTTAATTTATTCTTTTAAAATCACAATTCTCGTTTCCCACGGTCTGAGCTTCTGTTTTTCTCCCTCTTCGTCATAATTTCCAAGCAATATCTGCCCTTCCATTTTGGCGTCTGCTGTCAACACAGCATCTCGATCCGAGAAATTACAAATAACGAGCATCCGTTGTTTGCCATCGTTTCGAATGTAAGCAAAGACCTGCTCATCCTCGGGCATCAGCAATTCAAACCTGCCGTCGATCACCACGTCGTATTCCTGACGAATCCGAATCAGCTTCTGATAAAAGCTGAAAACGGAATCCGGGTCGCCGACCTGTGCCTGCGCGTTGATGACCGTATGATTCGGATTGACCGGCATCCACGGCTTGCCATGCGTGAAGCCCGCGTTCTTCTCCGCTGTCCACTGCATCGGCGTGCGCGCGTTGTCACGCCCCTTGCGGCGGATGCACGCCATCATCTGCTCGGATGTCATCTCGTGCTTTTCCTCGACCAGCTCGTGATAAGCGTTGATGGATTCCACGTCCAGGCTCTCGTCGATGCTCTTCATCGGGTAATTGGTCATGCCCAGCTCTTCACCCTGATAGATGTACGGCGTACCCTGCATCATGTGCAGGCATGCGCCGAGCATTTTGGCGCTGCGCACACGGCTGGCTTCATCGCTGTCGCATCCAAAACGGGACACGATGCGTGGCTGGTCGTGGTTATTCCAATACAGGCTATTCCATGCCTTGCCATACAGTCCGGTTTCCCATTTGTCAAAAACGCGCTTGAGCTTGGGCAGATGCAGCGGATCGGTGCACCACTTGTACTTCGGCGCTTCGTCCACGCTCACATGCTGGAACTGGAAGATCATGCTCAGTTCGCTTCCGTCCAGATTCGCATAATCCGCTGCGGATTCAACCGTTGCGCTGCTCGTTTCGCCGACGGTCATCGTGTCGTAACGGCTCAGCACCTCGCGGTTCATCTCCCGCAGATACAGATGCTCCTTCGGTCCGCTCGAAACATTACGGTGCGGTCCGCCGTCGCTGGCGAGGGCTTCCTCCGGCTTGGCAATCATGTCGATGACGTCCATGCGGAAACCGTCAATGCCCTTATCCAGCCACCAGCGCATCATATCGTATACGCTTTGGCGCACCTGCTCATTGTGCCAGTTGAGGTCTGCCTGCTCTTTGGCAAACATGTGCAGATAATACTCGCCGGTCGCTTCGTCCTTCTCCCATGCGCTTCCGGAGAAGATGCTTCGCTCGCCGTTCGGCACGCCGCCCTCAAACGGCGGACGCCAGACATAGAAATCACGCTTTGGATTATCCTTGTCGGCTCTGGATTCCTTGAACCACGCATGTTCCGTAGACGTGTGGTTGACTACCAGATCCATGATGATGCGGATGCCCCGCGCATGCGCCTGACGGAGCAGCTCGTCAAAGTCCTCCATCGTGCCGAATTCCGGAGCGATGGCGCGGTAATCGCTGATGTCGTATCCGCCGTCCACGCCGGAATTCTTGTAAATGGGGTTAAGCCAGATGACATTCGCGCCCAGCTCATGAATGTAATCGAGCTTTTCCGTCACGCCGCGCAGATCGCCGATACCGTCGCCGTTGGCGTCCATAAAGCTCTTGGGATAAACCTGATAAACGACCGCACGCTTGAACCAATCGCCCATATCACTGCCACCTTTCATCCGTGCTTTTAGTTTAACTTTCCATTGTCGTTGACTGCAAAATGAAGTTGGACACATAAAAGGAGAATCCGTAGTGGTCTACCCGCGTGAAAAAGTTGCTGCGCATATTGATCAAGAGGGAACAATCACCACAGGCTGTCATCATTATATCATATTCCAGCCGTTCATTCCTAATCTAGATTAAGTCAGAGGTTCCTTAATTTCTTCGTAATGATCTGAGAAGATTTGCTGCAAAATGTTCATAGCAACATTGTACAACAACAGCGGAGACAAAAACACCCCCTCATGAATGAGGGGGCAGGGGGAGTTGATGCGGGCATAGCCCGCTTTCTTGTTGCCCCGCTTTTCAGGAGATCGTCCGTTTGAGAAGGGAGCGCATTTCAATGATGAAATTATTCAACAACTCCAACGGTCATAGTGTTTATGGTATATTTCTTAAGTTTATTCTGGTCAATTGCAACGCCGAAGCCTTCACCTGTCGGCGGACGCATGAATCCATTCGACTGAGTCAAAGGCTCCGTCAGAATATCATCGGCACAACCGGCGGGCGTATTGTTCGGAATAATGGTTTGAGCGTAGTCACAAGAATTGCATACCGTTGAAGCATGCAGCATGATTGCTTGCGACAGCCCGCTCAGAGAACGGTCGGCAATCAATTCAATACCGGCGCCTTCACAGAATGCAGCGACCTGCGTAAAACCAAGAATGCCGCCTGTGGTAGAAGGATTGGCGCTGATAACATCAGCGGCATCAATGCGAACAATCTCGGCAACCTTCGTCAACGCTTCTGTCGTGGACACGGTATTACCGTTGAATTCCACCGGCATGCAAATCGGAATACCTGCCATTTCACGAATCCTGCGGTAGCTTTCCGCGTCGGACTTGTTCAGACAGCCTTCCGCATACTGGATGTTGTAATTGTACAATTCACGGAGTACACGAACTGCTTCCGTTACATTCCCCCAGGCGCCGTCGGCATCGACTCTGAGGATATACTCATAGCCGTATTTTTCTCTGAGCTGTTTGATTAATTCAATATCATGCTTGTCGTTAGCGCCGACTTTCACCTTAATGGTACGAATGCCAGCTTTCAGTGCCTGACCGACCTCGGCTACGCATTCACTGATGGGCTTCTGACCGACGACAATGCTGATTGCCTGCTTTTCACGAACGCGTCCGCCCAGTAAATCATATACCGGCAGACGCGCATTTTTGCCGGCAATATCCCACATAGCAAACTCAAGAGCAAGATCTTCCTTCATCAGCGGCAGTCTTTTATGAATCTGGTCAACTCTTGCATTATTGCTGCGACCGAGCATAACTTCGCGCATGTTGTGCTGGATATCAAGCGGATCGGCTCCAATCAGGTTTTCGCAAGCAAATCTGAAAGCCTCGCTAAGCCCGTTGGGGCACTCCGCTTCACCGTAGCCGACGATGCCCGCATCCGTATGCATTTCAACAATGCAGGATAGAACCGAATTGAACTCCTGATACCGCTTTCCCCACTCCGCTACTTCCTCATCCTTGATATTTCTGCACAAACTGCCAGTATAATTATCCACCCCACCTGCTACGGATGTTGAAAACATGGGCAGCGCGATTTGGTAGCACTTAATTCCCGTAATTTTCATAATGACCTCCTATTTGTTACTTCATTGCGCAGGTATACTTACTGATAACTTCTTCATTCAGCGTCAAGCCCCAGCCGGGCGCGTCCCAAGGCTTCATATAGCCATTTTCCATGAACAGGGTTTCATTGGCCGCATCATACAGAGGGCCGGAAGGCTGACCGACGGGAACAATATCCTGTGCCAAATCGGAAGCGGGACTGATACAGATACCGGTCAGCCATGTTGCCTGAGATACGCTGGTCGAAGCTCTGTGCGTTACAACCTGAAGTCCTGCTCCTTCGCAAACGGCACACAGCTTCTGGAATCCAAGCAAACCGCCGGTACGGGACGGGTCAACGCTCAACACATCAAAGGCCTTCATCCGAATCAAATCGCAAACCTGGGTAAGTGCCTCTTGAGACGTCATTTCATTGTATCCGTTGAACTGCTCGCAAATGCAGACAGGAACGCCGGTTGCCTCACGAACCTTACGGAAGGAATACTTTTCATTAGCCTTTAGGAAGCCTTCGGCATACTGCAGATGGAAGGGTTCCATACGTTTCAGAATGCGAATGGACTCGGGAACAGTCCATGCAGCATTCGGGTCGATTCGGATTGCCAAATCATAACCAAACTGCCGTCTAATTTCGCGAATCAAATCCACATCACGCTTGTCATTGCAGCCAACCTTTAGCTTTACGGTCATGATGCCGTTCTTCATCGCCTTATCGATATCTGCAATACAGTCATCGATGGGGCGCTCTCCAAGGAAAAGCGTTACAGGCGCTTTTTCGCGCACTTTTCCGCCCAGAAGCTTATAGACCGGCAAACCGGCTTTTTTGCCGATAATATCCCAAAGCGCAAATTCGACGGCGGATTGGTACGAGGAAGTCTGATATGTTTTGTAAAAACACGCAACGTGTTGCCGCGTCCCTGCATCGTATAGTTGGAATTGTAGGTAATGTCATATACGTCACAGCCGATCAAATTATCGCGAATCCTATCAATTTCGCACCGTGTTGTTTCAGTTGCTGCCTCACCGATACCGACAATTCCTTCGTCCGTGTATACTTTTACAATACCGGAACAGGAATGACCGAAATGGGGAACTGAACCGACAAATTGGTTCATGTGTTCCGGTTCCTCGTCACGATAGGGATTTCCCTCGTAGGAAACGCTGCCGCCGATGATATTGGTCGACACCTTTGGAATTTGAACATGTATGCATTGGATATCCGTGATTTTCATGAATGCTTGCCTCCTTCAAATTGATGCGAAAAAGTCTCTTTTTAATAATATTTACAAAAATAACATTTCGTTATCCCTTTACAGAGCCAATCATGACGCCTTTCACAAAATGCTTCTGTACGAACGGATACAGACACATCAGAGGCGCACTGGATACAACAATGATGGAATACTTGAGAACCTCGTTGAGTCCCTGTAGCTGCTGCGCCAGCTCGGGATCCGTAACCTCTGAAGTATCGAACTTGTTTTGTACCAAAATCTGCCGCAAAAAAATCTGCAAGGGATACAGTTTTCTGTCAGACAGATAGAGGAAGGCATTGAAATAGCTGTTCCAATGTGCGACAGCGTAATACAAGGTGATAACGGAAATAACGGTTGTTGACAGCGGCAGAACGATGTGGAAGAAATACTGAAAGTCATTACAGCCATCCAGCTTGGACGCCTCCAGCAGTTCATTCGGAATGCTGTTCTGAATAAATGTTCTGGCGACAATCATGTTGTATGCGCTGATAGCGCCCGGAAGAATCATCGCCCACCGCGTATTCATTAAATGCAAATCACGTATAAGAATATAGTTTGGAATCATACCGGCATTGAAGACCATCGTAAAAACGAAAATCAGAGAACAGACATAGCGTCCGGAAAATTCGCGTCTGGACAGCGGATAAGCGCAAATCATAGTGAGCGCTACGTTGATCATGGTTCCGACAACCGTATAAAAAATGGTGTTTCCATAACCGATAAATACGTTTTTATATTGTAAGATCAAGGAATAGCTATATAATGTGGGTTCTACGGGAAAGAGCCACACGCGGCCGCTGCTGACCTGCGCAGGCGAAGAAAAGGAAGCGGACAGAATGTAAATTAATGGGTACAAGACAATCAAACACAAAATAGCAACGATAGCATAGCAAATTACATAGAACAACGCATCACTTTTGCTGTCGCGCACGATAGTTCTGCTTTTCTTTCGAAGAATCGTACTCATAACATTCCTCCACCTTTACCAAAGACCATTTCCGCCAAGCTTGCGGGCGATGAAGTTCGTTACTGATATCAAAACAAGATTAATCGCGGAGTTGAAAAGACCAATGGCGGTAGAATAGGAAAGATCAGTCGTTCCGGCAGAAGAGAGACCCACCTTGTATACATACGTCGAGATGATTTCACTGGCAGTCAAATTCAGACTGTTTTGCATTAAATATACCTTTTCAAAACCGATGGTCATAACGCTTCCCATACGCAAAATCAGCATAATCGTGATGGTCGGAAGAATCGCAGGAAGATCAACATGAAGCATGCGCTGGAAGCGGCTCGCGCCGTCTATTTGCGCGGCCTCATGCAGTTCGGGACTCACAGCAGCCAACGCGGCAATATAGACAATGGAATTCCATCCAAATTGCTGCCAAACGCCCGACCATACATACATATGCCTAAAGTTGGCAGGCTTTGAAAATAAATCCTCAGGATATGCGCCGGTGATCGACTCCATCAGTGTGCCGTACACGCCGGTTCTGGAGTTGAAAATCTGGAGCAAAATGCCTACGAGAACAACAACCGAAATGAAATGAGGCATGGTAACGATTGTCTGCGTAACCGTGCGGAATTTGCGCGAACGGGTTGAATTCAGAACAAGGGCAAAAATAATGGGAAGCGGAAATGAACAGAGAATGGTATACAGTGAAATCACAACTGTATTCATCATTACCCGTGAAAACTGATAGGAGTTGAAAAACTTTTTAAACTGGTAAAACCCTACCCACGGACTGTCCCATATGCCCAGACGTGGTTGATACTTACGGAACGCAATCTGCGCTCCGAACATAGGCGCGTAGCAAAAAATGATTACCCATATCAGCGGGATCAGCATAAATACATACAGCTGCCAGTCCCGCCTGAAAGTCTTCCGAAGTTTTGTAACACGCTTCATGTGCCGCAGCCCCTTTCGAAGATGTCGCAGGAGGAACATTGATTGTTCCTCCTGCGATTTGCTCTAATGAATGGGCAGATTACTTGTACATACGGTCGTACACCTGCTGCACAACAGACAGTACAGTATCCACACCAATGGCCTTCAGTTCGCTCTGGAAGGAATCCCAACCGGCATCAATATCGACGTTTCCAGCCAGGAAGTTGGAAGTCATTTCTTCCACATAGCTGGTCAGCGTTACCAGAATTTCACTGATTTGCTCGCTTTCGGCAGTGTCATAAACCAGCTTCGGAATCACTTCGGCAGGGCGGGTATTGTTTTTCTGATATGCCATGCTCGCCTGACCGATCGCCGTCATAAAACCGGTAACGGTATCCTTGTTAATGGCTTTGCCGTTCGCAATGGCATACTGGCGTACATAGGGTCCCATCTGGCGCCAGCAGCTATTGGTAACACTGGTGCCGCCTCCAAAGTTTTCATCGTCATAAGCAATGATGGACAGGTCAAAGCCGTCAACATACGGAACATAGCTGCTCATGTCAACCTTGGAATTCTGCACATAATCCCAATCAACGCCTTCTGCGCCGTAACGCTGCATGATGCTGATATATTCGGTGGTCATCAGGTCGCCAAGACGGAAAGCGGCTTCCGGTTCCTTGCAATTCGCGGAAACAACGAAAGCAGGATTTGCAACACTTTGCTCGAAAGTTGCGGAAGAATAGCCATGCGGTCCAATCAAAGGCAACAGGTAGGTATATTCATCGCGGGCAGGATTGTCCATAGTAATCATTACCATGGAATAATTTACGGCAGAGAACAAAGCGGTTTCGGTAACATTGGCAAGCGTATCCAGCTGATTGCGATCCATGGTCAGGGATTCCGTGGCAATCAGTCCATCCTTGATCATATCGCGGATGTACTTCAGACCTTCCTTCCACTCCTCGGTCGTGTAGGCCGCTCCAACCACACCGTCGTTCACGGTGAAGTAGTCACTATCTCCGGCATAGACAAAGCAGTTCATCAAAGCCTCAACCCAGCCGTTGTAATACTTGTCGTTGAATCCGGTACCAGCCAGACCCACTTCATCGGCTTTACCGTTTCCGTTGAGATCGGTAGACACAACCGCCTTCAGAAGATCGCGGTATTCATCCAGCGTGGTGGGCGCTTCCTTGCCGAGCTTCTCCAGCCAAGGCTTGTAATAGTACATCTTGCAAGGATACTCATTGCCGTAGGACTGATTGTAAATGGGAATAGCGTAAATTTCGCCGTCGGGAGAAGTGATTTGCTTGGTGAAGTCAACGCCGGTGCGTTCCACCGCCTCGTGCAGCCAATAGGAAATGCTGGGGTCGCTGTAATACTGCGTCAGCGGGATGATGGAGCCGGTCTGTGCCCAGGAATATAGCTGGTTGTCCGTCAACTTCGTGCCAGCGAAGACATCGAACAAAATAACGTCGGGCAGTTCGCTGCCGCCTGCCATCATCATCAGATTGATTTTGGTCGTATAATCGGTAGAGTCATAAATGACGAAGTCAAGGTCGAAATTGCCGTATTCTTCCAGCTTTTTGGTCATGACATTGGTTTCGAAATCCTCGATACGGATATTATCGGGGATACCCACCGTCAATTTGACAGTTTCTTTACAGATGGGATATTCGCCGGGAGCGTTGAATTCCGCGGCAAATGCTGATACAGGCAGTAAAGCCAGCGCCAGAACGAGGGCAACCAGTTTCATAATGTTCTTCATGTTTTGCTTTTTCCTTTCCATACATTTTTTCGTGTTCTCTCTCACTCAGAAAGCAAATCGCAGAGCTGTTCCGGACCATCCCTACGACGACTTTCGATTTCGAAAATAAAGCGTCCCATGCATTAAGGGGAACGTCACCGCCTGCGGGCTGTGTTTCGAACCGCAGTTCGGAAAAAGATGCATCATCAATATCGATCTTCTGTTCAAGCACCTGAGAGACAGCTATTCCCGCTGTTTTCGTCTGATTCTGCACCATACGCACTCAGACAGCCTGCTTTCAAGGCCCTGCCAACGGTCTTCTTTTTTCCCTCTCTCGGTCATTCTTGCGTCTGTCTGTATCATAACGGCACGCTTTTCGGAAATCAACATGAAATACGGAAAACGCGATGAAAATAGAAAAAACGCCAAAAATTTTAGTACTATCAACCGATTTGACCATGCTGATAATCGTAAATCGACAATGAAATACAGAAAAAATGAGAAAAAATGACGGTGTGCGGCTGCTTTCCCGTTGATTTGGCGCATATAATCATGTATAATGAAAAAATGACCAGTTAATTGTTGAATGAATCCACAAAGGAGGAACAGTTGTGGAGTACATCAAAGCGATAAAAGATTACAAGCGGTTATATTTGCGCTATTTGATTTTATACCTGGTTTTTTCGATTCTGGTCATCAGCTGCCAATTCCCGATTTATTTGCTTGTCAAAAACGACACGCGTAAAGTAATCGTTGACAAATATGAAGCAACGCTTTCGAATAGTGCCGGCGCCTTGGACCGCACCATATCCGAGCTCACCAATGCAATCAACGTGATTCGCAATGATCAGCGTCTGGTTAAGTTCTGCTATGAAAATTATACCGCGGAGGATATCAATCCAATCGAATTCAATTCGTGTACCAGCCTGCTAAACTCTCTTCTGATTCCGAATAATTTGATTGGCGACGCATCTATTATTTTTGACAAAAACATCGTACTCGCACGCCAGAGAAGCTTTGTCAGAAGCAGGCTTTACAACTTCTATCCCGATTTTATCCAATGCAACGAACTTTCCTATATGCAGTGGGCTGAACTGCTTCGCAATAATTACGGATTATTGCCGGAAATGACCTATCAAAGCTCTGATTACGGAACATATAAAGGGCTGACTTTTTCATTTCCCTTATATTCAACACAAAGCAGCGCTGTTTCGGAAGACCAAAGCCTGTTTGTTGCCATCCTGCCGACAACACGAATTGTGTCTCTTTTGATGGATCAAACTCTTCAAAGCCACGGATATTTAAAAATCTCATCCGGCAAAGGGGAAAACCTGTTTGAATTCGGCGCAGAAAACAAGGAGGACTGCATTTTAATCAACATGCACACCCCACTCTGGCTTCTTGATATCGATTACGGGATACCGAAGTTTCTTGTTGATGAAGAAATGAAAACATTCCGAAGAATTCTCATTGCTTTGGGTATCAGTATATTTATCGTTACCTTCGTGCTGATCCCTACGTTCGCATACAGAAGCTTTCGACCGCTAACGCAGATCATAGATACGATGATTTCCGGCAGCAACACCGGCGCTATAATGAAAAAGCAAATCAAGAGCATGGAGAAAAACGCACATCTGCTCCAGGAATACAGAGCGTTAGATGAAAGCATACAAGATATCGACCGAAGCATTGACGATAAAAACAGAATCATACAGGAACAGCAGTCTCTTCTCAAATATCAGGTGATGGATATGGCTCTTCGAAATGGACTGTTCAGACCTGAGGAACTGAATCTGTTTATTACCAATTTCGGACAGTTTCCGAAACGGTACAGGTTGTCATTGTTCTTCTACAACAATGAGCAGGCGGAGATCGGCTTAGGCGCCGGCGAAAAGCAATATCAGATTCAATCGCGTATTCGGCAGCGCTATCCCTCACTGTATACACAGGGCTTTGATGCATCGGCTGTACTCCTTCTTCTTCCAGTAGAAGATGCGAAAGCGGATGATTGGAATCAGCAGCTAGCCCTGCTCAGAGAAGATTTGAATGAATTCTTCGGGGTTCCGTTCTCCTTTACAATCAGCGACATTTATACCTCCCCCGTTGATCTTGTCAGGGCATACCAGCAGATTCAATGCATAAAGGTCTATTCCGCGTATAACCGATATTCCGTACTGGAAAACGCGGAAGCAGCCAAGTTCCGAATTATTCAGCTTCCTCTTGGCATTGGCGAATTGCAGATCATATACAACGCGCTGTGCAATGGTAATGATCTTGTTGCCGTAAACACGTTAACTAAGTGTATCAATGCATTGCCGGAGCCCGACGATTATGTGCTGCACAAGCACATGTACACCATGCTGTCCAATTTGCTGATACAGCTCAAGCTGGAAAACCCGACAGCTTTGTTTGATACGGTTATACCGACTTACAGTCAGTCCCGAGATAAGTTGTCCATGGATGAATCGTTCAGCAAAGCATTTCGGGAAATTTGCGACCAGATACACTCGGCAAGGCAAAGCAATATCGATGACTTTTCGATGAATGTTATGCAATATATCGACGATAACATTCAAAACTCAAATCTATGCGTTAATACCATTATTGATAAGTTCGATATTTCGGGGCCTACACTGCAAAAAATCGTTAAGAAGGCAGCAAACACGACTTTTTCCGGCTATGTTGAGGCAAAAAG
>OGRY01002541.1_pt1 | contig 11465 bp, 6 predicted proteins | sample 1553551 | NCBI WGS metagenome assembly OGRY01 (sample SAMEA2580101, study PRJEB22360) | human gut metagenome | biome: human gut; feature: human-associated habitat; material: faeces | place: Denmark | collected 2008/2010
CTTTAATTAAAAGATAGATTGAAATGAAAAAGCAATTACGCAGTTCGTTTAGTACACAAGGCCGTCGGATGGCGGGAGCCCGTGCATTGTGGGCAGCCAACGGCATGAAGAAGAATCAAATGGGTAAACCCATTATCGCTATCGTCAATTCGTTCACACAGTTTGTCCCGGGGCATGTACACCTACATGAAATCGGTCAGCTGGTGAAGGCAGAGATTGAGAAGCTGGGATGCTTCGCTGCGGAATTCAATACAATAGCTATCGACGATGGTATAGCAATGGGACATGACGGTATGCTTTATTCGCTTCCTTCACGTGACATCATTGCAGATAGCGTAGAATATATGGTTAATGCGCACAAGGCGGATGCAATGGTATGTATCAGCAACTGCGATAAGATTACCCCAGGGATGCTGATGGCTGCCATGCGCCTGAATATCCCTACCGTATTTGTATCCGGTGGACCGATGGAAGCCGGAGAGTGGAACGGTCAGCATCTGGACTTGATCGATGCCATGATTAAATCGGCGGACGACAGTGTAAGCGATCAGGAAGTAGCGAATATCGAACAGAATGCCTGTCCTACCTGCGGATGTTGTTCCGGAATGTTTACGGCAAACTCGATGAACTGTCTGAATGAAGCTATCGGCTTGGCTCTTCCGGGAAACGGCACAATCGTGGCTACGCACGAAAATCGTACGAAACTGTTTGAAGATGCTGCCAAACTGATTGTGGAAAATGCAATGAAATATTATGAAGAAGGTGACGAAAGTGTACTTCCTCGCAGCATAGCTACCCGTCAGGCATTCCTCAATGCCATGACGCTGGATATTGCGATGGGCGGTTCTACCAATACGGTGCTTCACCTGTTGGCCGTGGCACATGAGGCAGGAGTCGATTTCAAGATGGACGACATCGATATGCTGTCACGCAAGACACCCTGCCTGTGTAAAGTCGCTCCGAATACTCAAAAATATCATATTCAGGACGTTAACCGTGCGGGTGGCATCATTGCTATCCTGGCAGAGTTGGCAAAAGGCGGTCTGATTGATACTTCCGTTCTCCGTGTGGATGGCATGTCGCTGGCGGAAGCGATCGATCAATATTCAATTACCAGCCCGAACGTTACGGAAAAAGCAATGAGCAAATATTCAAGTGCGGCAGGAAACAGATTCAATCTCGTACTTGGTTCTCAGGGAGCTTATTATCAGGAATTAGATAAAGATCGCGCGAACGGATGTATCCGTGATCTGGAGCACGCCTATAGCAAGGACGGAGGCCTGGCGGTACTGAAAGGAAATATCGCTCAGGACGGTTGCGTAGTAAAAACGGCGGGTGTAGACGAAAGCATCTGGAAGTTTACCGGACCTGCCAAAGTATTTGATTCGCAAGAAGCAGCCTGTGAAGGCATCCTCGGAGGTCGAGTCGTCAGTGGCGACGTCGTCGTCATCACGCACGAAGGTCCGAAGGGTGGTCCCGGTATGCAGGAAATGCTTTATCCTACCTCTTATATAAAATCCCGTCATCTCGGAAAAGAATGTGCTTTGATTACCGACGGACGTTTCAGCGGTGGAACTTCCGGATTGAGTATCGGACATATTTCTCCTGAAGCGGCAGCTGGAGGCAATATCGGAAAAATTGTAGACGGAGACATTATCGAAATCGATATTCCGGCCCGGAAGATTAACGTGCGACTGACGGATGAAGAACTGGCGGCCCGTCCGATGACTCCTGTTACTCGTGACCGTTATGTACCGAAGAGCCTGAAGGCGTATGCCAGCATGGTAAGCTCTGCCGATAAGGGAGCAGTGAGAATTATATAATATAGTTGGTGATAGTTGATAGGTAATAGTTAGCTGCGCAGCACTTAGCGCAATGATTGTAAACCATTCATTTTCAACTGTCATTTCTCAACTATCATTTATCATTTATCAACTATCAACTAATATGAAAGATTTAATAACAGGTGCAGAGGCTTTGATGCGCTCCTTGGAACATCAGGGAGTGACTACCATCTTTGGTTACCCCGGTGGTTCTATTATGCCGGTATTCGATGCCTTGTACGATCATCAAAATATATTGAATCATATCTTGGTTCGTCACGAACAGGGAGCTGCCCATGCCGCACAGGGTTATGCCCGTGTATCGGGTGATGTAGGTGTTTGCCTGGTGACGAGCGGTCCCGGAGCAACCAATACGGTAACAGGCATTGCGGATGCGATGATCGATAGTACGCCTATCGTAGTGATTGCCGGACAGGTCGGAACAGGCTTTCTTGGGACGGATGCTTTTCAGGAAGTTGACTTGGTAGGTATCACCCAGCCAATCACTAAATGGAGTTATCAGATTCGCCGTGCGGAAGATGTAGCCTGGGCGGTAGCACGTGCGTTTTACATTGCTCGTAGTGGTCGTCCGGGGCCGGTGGTACTGGACTTTGCCAAAAATGCGCAAGTAGAGAAAACGAAATACGAACCGACGAAAGTCGATTTTATCCGTAGCTATGTTCCTGTTCCCGATACGGACGAGGAGTCTGTACAGGCTGCTGCCGAACTGATTAATAACGCTGAACGTCCGCTTGTATTGGTTGGACAAGGTGTTGAACTGGGAAATGCACAGAGCGAATTGCGCGAGTTTATCGAAAAAGCGGATATGCCTGCGGGTTGTACGCTGCTCGGGCTTTCGGCTTTGCCAACAGAACATCCGTTGAATAAAGGTATGTTGGGTATGCACGGCAATCTGGGACCGAATATCAATACCAATAAATGTGATGTGCTGATTGCTGTTGGTATGCGTTTTGACGACCGTGTGACCGGTAATTTGGCTACTTATGCCAAACAGGCAAAAGTGATTCATTTTGATATCGATCCTGCGGAAGTTAATAAGAATGTAAAGGTAGATGTAGCTGTATTGGGAGATTGCAAGGAAACACTGGCTTCTGTGACGAAACTTCTGAAAAAGAACACTCATACCGAATGGATTGATAGCTTCAAAGAATATGAGAAAGTAGAGGAGGAAAAAGTAATCCGTCCCGAACTTCATCCTGCCACAAACTCTTTGAGTATGGGGGAAGTGGTACGTGCGGTAAGTGATGCTACTCACCATGAAGCTGTTTTGGTAACAGATGTAGGTCAAAATCAGATGATATCTGCACGCTACTTTAAATATACGAAAGAACGCAGTATCATTACTTCCGGAGGACTTGGAACAATGGGCTTCGGGCTTCCCGCAGCTATCGGGGCAACTTTCGGAGCACCGGAACGCACCGTATGCGTATTTATGGGAGATGGCGGACTGCAAATGAATATTCAGGAACTGGGTACGATTATGGAGCAGAAGGCTCCGGTGAAGATTATCTGCCTGAACAATAATTACCTAGGAAACGTACGTCAGTGGCAAGCTATGTTTTTCAACCGTCGCTATTCGTTTACCCCGATGTTGAATCCGGATTATATGAAAGTGGCCTCGGCTTATGATATTCCTTCCAAACGTGCTTTCACTCGTGAAGAACTGAAGGAAGCTATTGCTGAAATGCTGGCAACGGACGGTCCGTTCCTGCTCGAAGCTTGCGTGGTGGAAGAAGGCAATGTTTTGCCGATGACTCCTCCAGGTGGTTCGGTAAACCAGATGTTGCTGGAGTGCTAGGAGAAGTTGAGAGTTGAGAATGGAGAGTTGAGGGTTCGCATTTAAAAAATTAGAGTTATGAGTGATAAAACGTTATATACAATCATTGTTCATTCGGAGAATATAGCCGGGTTGCTGAATCAGGTAACTGCTGTATTTACCCGTCGGCAAATAAATATTGAGAGTCTGAATGTATCTGCTTCTTCTATTAAAGGTGTACATAAGTATACAATAACAGCCTGGACTGATAAGGACATCATTGAGAAGGTAGTGAAACAGATCGAAAAGAAGATCGACGTGATTCAGGCACATTATTTCACAGAGGATGAAATTTATTTCCACGAGATTGCATTATATAAGGTGTCTACTCCTGCTTTTCAGGAGAATCCGGAAGCATCCAAGCTGATCCGTAGATACAATGCACGTATAGTGGAAGTCAATCCGGTATTTTCCATTGTCGAGAAAAATGGAATGAGCGAAGATATAACTTCGCTCTATGGTGAACTGAAGGCTTTGAATTGTGTTTTGCAGTTTGTTCGTTCGGGACGTGTAGCGATTACTACCAGCTGTTTTGAACGGGTGAATGAGTTTCTCGATGGACGGGAAGCTATGTATAACCAAAGTAAAAACCAATAAGAATAATGAATGAAGAAAATAGAATAGGGACTTATCAGTTTGTGGCAGAACCGTTCCATGTTGACTTCAACGGACGTTTGACTATGGGGGTACTGGGAAATCATCTGCTGAATTGTGCAGGTTTTCACGCCAATGACCGTGGTTTTGGTATTGCAACGCTGAATGAGGACAATTATACATGGGTGCTTTCACGTCTGGCTATTGAGTTGGATGAAATGCCTTATCAGTATGAGAATTTCTCGGTTCAGACGTGGGTGGAAAATGTCTACCGCTTGTTTACGGACCGTAATTTTGCTATTATTGATAAGGATGGGAAGAAGATTGGCTACGCACGTTCTGTATGGGCAATGATTAATCTTAATACCCGCAAGCCTGCCGACTTGTTGACTTTGCATGGGGGAAGTATCGTAGACTATGTCTGTGATGAGCCTTGTCCGATTGAAAAGCCTTCACGCATCAAAGTGACAAGCGATCAGCCAATAGCTACCCTGACGGCAAAATACAGTGATATAGATATCAACGGTCATGTAAACAGCATCCGTTACATCGAGCATATCCTTGATTTGTTCCCGATTGAATTGTATAAGACCAAGCGTATCCGTCGTTTTGAAATGGCGTATGTGGCGGAAAGCTATTTTGGTGATGAACTCTCTTTCTTCTGCGATGAAGTGAACGCAAACGAGTTTCACGTAGAAGTGAAGAAGAATGGTAACGAAGTTGTTTGCCGCTCGAAAGTGATATTTGAATAAATGTGAGAATATAAAATCAATTAATAACAGATGGCGTAAGTCATCAAAAACTAAAAACAAAAAGAAAATGGCACAGTTGAATTTTGGAGGTACTACTGAAACTGTAGTAATCCGTGACGAATTTCCATTGGAAAAAGCTCGTGAAGTATTGAAAAATGAAACAATCGCTGTAATCGGTTATGGCGTACAGGGTCCTGGACAGGCACTGAACTTGCGTGATAACGGTTTCAATGTAATCGTTGGTCAACGTGAAGGAAAAACATACGATAAGGCAGTAGCAGACGGATGGGTTCCGGGTGAAACTTTGTTCGGTATCGAAGAAGCTTGTGAGAAAGGTACTATTGTAATGTGTCTGTTGTCTGACGCAGCAGTAATGTCAGTATGGCCTACTATCAAGCCTTACCTGACTGCCGGAAAAGCTCTTTATTTCTCACACGGTTTTGCTATCACTTGGAACGACCGTACAGGTGTAGTGCCTCCTGCTGATATCGACGTTATCATGGTTGCTCCTAAAGGTTCGGGTACGTCTTTGCGTACTATGTTCCTCGAAGGACGTGGCTTGAACTCTTCTTATGCTATCTATCAGGATGCTACAGGCAAGGCTTACGAAAGAACTATCGCACTGGGTATCGGTATCGGTTCCGGTTATCTGTTCGAAACAACTTTCCAGCGTGAAGCTACTTCTGACTTGACAGGTGAACGTGGTTCATTGATGGGTGCTATCCAAGGTTTGTTGCTGGCACAGTACGAAGTATTGCGTGAAAACGGTCATAGTCCTTCTGAAGCATTCAATGAAACAGTGGAAGAACTGACACAGTCGTTGATGCCGTTGTTCGCAAAGAACGGTATGGACTGGATGTACGCTAACTGCTCTACTACTGCTCAACGTGGTGCTCTCGATTGGATGGGCCCATTCCACGATGCTATCAAACCGGTAGTTGAAAAGTTGTATAACAGTGTGAAGACTGGTAACGAAGCGCAGATTTCTATCGACAGTAATTCACAACCTGATTATCGTGAAAAATTGAACGAAGAACTCCGTCAATTACGCGAAAGCGAAATGTGGCAGACTGCTGTAACTGTTCGTAAACTTCGTCCGGAGAATAATTAATTAGACTAGATTATACAAGTTTTAAAAGAAGGAGAGGGCTTTTTGCTTTCTCCTTTTTTTATTAATAAGATATTTAAAATGGGTAGGTGAAACTTGCAGAAACTTTTTTTTGAAAAATATATCAATAATGTGATTAAAATATGCAAGTTTATGTTTATATTTGCACCATCAAATAAAATGAACGAGAAGTATGATGTGTTTTAACTTACCCCAAAGAATGATTAACATTGCTAAATTAGCATGTGTTATCGGTGTTGTTTCTGTTGTTTTCTCAAGCTGTTTACAGAAAGATGTATATGATCCTGCTAATTTAGGAGATAAAGAAGAAGTTACTTTAGATAACTATTTCGACTTTGCCACTACTAAGAATATTCAATTGAATATTGATTATGGAAAGGAATGTCCTAGGGCTTATTTTGAAGTTTATGCTGAAAATCCGCTTTCTTATGTGGCAGAAGGCGGTCAGATTATAAAGAAAGCAGGGGTTTCACACATTGCAACCGGATTTACAGATATACAAGGACGTTATATCAAACCGGCTTCTTTCCCGACAGCAGTTTCAGAAGTTTATATTTATTCTCCGGATTTTGGTGTGCCGACTTTGTATAAAACTAAAGTTGTCGGTTCGGATGTCAGCGCAAAAATAACCTTTGAGAATGCTCTTGATGTAACTGCTGTGGATTCATCAACGAGAAGTGCACAAACAAGATCTTCTTTGAAATTTATTACAAATGTAATTCCGAATGTATTAGGAACTTGGAATGTAAATACTGGTAGGCCTAACTATCTGGATGCTTCCAAAAAAATAAATGTGGATGCAACGCTTAAGAGTTATATAACGACATATTTTCCGGAAGGAAAGAATAATGTAGGAACTAATTTAGTCTCTGATGATGCTGATATTCTGATAAAAGAAGATGCGAATGTCGTTGTCAACTATTTCGGAGGAGATACAGGTGCGCAAAGTGTGTTTGCTTACTATTGTTATTCGGGAAATGCCAGTATTGATAAAATAAGACAAGCTGCAAAGCATGCATGTGTAATCTTCCCTAATGTACATAAAAGTAGTCTGGGTAATTATAGTGGGGTTGCGGTGAATTTGAAATATATTGATGAGACAGGCAGCTTTCCGGAAGAAGAACCGGAACGTATCCCAGCAGGTACAAAGATTGGTTTCCTAATTTGGAATGACGGTTGGAGAGGTGTTAAGGCTAATGGGAATATGTTCTACTCAACCAAATCTTTGAATAGTGACAAAATTTCTCACACTGCAATTTTTGCAGCAAAAAATAAAGCAGGTGATAGAGTGAATGTTATCACTATGGAAGACTGGAAAAACGGTGAAAATGACTATAATGATGTTGCTTTCGTTATCTCTTCTAATCCTATTGCTGCTATTGAAGTTCCGGATGTTCCTAATCCGGGTGATCGACAAGGAACAGAAAAGTATTCTGGAGTGCTTGGCTTTGAAGATAACTGGCCTGAACAAGGAGATTATGACTTGAATGATGTAGTCATGAAATATCAGTCAAGTGTTGATTATAATATAGATAATAAAGTTCTTAATATTATTGATAAGTTCACATTGGCTTGGACGGGAGCTAATTATAAAAACTCGTTTGCGTATGAGGTTCCTTTCGATTTGAGTAAAGCGTCCCAAGTAATAATCAATGGCGATGAAATTACTTCCTATTCAGGTAATGTGATAACATTATTCAAGGATGCTAAAGCTGAATTGGGAGTATCCAATGTGAATGCGGAGGATATGATTAATCAGAATATTCAAGAGAAGACATATACGGTATCCATACAATTTAATAACCCTACTCTTGATAAATCAGTGGTGGTAGCTCCTTATAACCCTTTTATAAAAGTATTCAACTCTGCCACAGAAGTCCATCTGACAGATCATAAGCCGACGACTGGTGCGAATAATCGTTTCCCTTCCGGAGCTGATATTTCTCGTGGTGATGTAGATGGTACCTATTTCATTTGCAAAGATGGTTTTCCGTTTGCAATTCATGTAGATGCTCGTTTGGACGCTTCTATTTTGAATTTAGATCTTAAAAAGGAGAATCAGCGCATTGATAAAACATATCCTAAATTTGCAGAATGGGCAAAAACGCGCGATCCGCAAATAAAATGGTGGAAATAGTTGGAGTGCATTGGAATAATCGACTATCTTTGAGGATGAAAAATTAAGAATAGTACTGATGTAAAATATTGTTTGTTTTGTTTGTGTTAAAAAAAGTGTGGTTTCGGGAGAAAGTGTGCTTTGTTAAAAGGAGGATTAAGTATTTAATCCTCCTTTTTAATGAATAACATCAACCTTTTATAGAAAGGATGCTTGGCAAGGGTGGAGGTATCTCCTAATATAACAAGTTTCATTCGTGCCCGCGTAATCGCTACATTCATTCTTCGCAAGTCATTTAGAAACCCGATTTGTCCGTCCTCGTTGGCACGTACGAGACTGATGAAAATAACGTCTCGCTCCTGTCCCTGAAAGCCGTCTACCGTATTCACGGTGATGAGGCTGCGGAAAGGGCGTAAAAAGCTGCTTCCTTTTATTTTTCCTCTCAAATATTGCACTTGTGCCTTGTATGGCGAAATCAGACCGAAATCAATTCTTTCATCCAGTATTCGCTCTTTGCCGATACGTTCGATGTAAGTTTCCAGTTCTTGCAGTAGTAGGTTGGCTTCCTGCTTATTGATGCGTCCGAAGCTTTCTCCTACAAAATCTTCGTGAAAGTCCATCTCTGAAGTATCGATCCAGTTCATGGGAGTGTCGAAATCAAGAATCCCCCGATAGCGTACTTCCGGAGCAGCTTCCAGTTCTCCGTGATAAAACCAGTCGGAGGGAAACTGCATGATGGTTTCATGCATTCTGTACTGTACTTTTAATAGAGAGACCGCGGAAGGTTTTTGTTGAACGACTTTTTCCATTAATGTATGATCCAATCCTCCACGGGAAGCTTCTATACATTTGATAGTCGGCGGAAGCTGACAATGATCTCCTGCAAGGATGACCCGGTCTGCTTTGCGGATAGCGATCCAGCAGGCAGCTTCGAGGGCTTGTGCAGCTTCGTCGATGAATAAAGTCGAAAAACGACGTCCGTTGAGCAGGCGGTGGTTGCTGCTGACTAGGGTAGAAGCAATCACACGGGCACTGTCGAAAAGATCGGCATTGATTTGTATTTCCAACTCCGTGGCACGGTCGCGGAGACGACTCATGCGATTACGCATTCCTTCCCGTTCAGAATAACTACCCCGGCGCATCCGGCTACCCATTTCGCGGATAGATTTACGGATTCCCCAAAGCTCCGGATAGGCAGGATGACTTTCAAACCGGCGTTCGTAGGTGGATGAAAGCATTTTGTCGTTGACTCGGGTCGGATTTCCAATGCGGAGCACGGGTACTCCCCGGTCTACCAGTTTCTCACAAATCCAGTCGACAGCCGTGTTACTTTGCGCACAGACAAGCACTTGTGGTTCCCGGTGTAACGTTTCGTAAATCGCTTCGACAAGAGTCGTTGTTTTCCCGGTTCCCGGAGGACCGTGAACAATAGATACGTCACGTGTACATAGCACCTTGTTGACTGCTGTTTCCTGTGTACTGTTCAGCCATGGGAAGCGGACAGGATATAATTCGCGGAATCCCGGCTTTTGGGTACCCAACAAAATGTCGCGCAGTTCCGCCAGGCGGTTGTCCTTGGCACGTATCGTGTCTTCCAGTGCCTCGAACATGGCCCGGTACGATGTTTCGTCAAAATAAAGTTGTACCCCCAACCGATCGGTTCCTTGTATTTCGAGTAGTGCACCTGCATTGGGTAGAGCGATAACCATTCGTTCCTCATCAGCATAACTTACTGTTGCAGTAAAATTCATATAATGGATTTTTCCATCATATTTCTGCTGGAAGAAACAAACAGGACGTCCGAACTCAAAAGCATGCTCGATATCCTTATCTTCGGTTCGTATCACTTCTACTACCAGTTGATTTAAAGAATTATAATAACTACGTCCAACAAGTAGAGGATACCAGCAGAGCCCGCGTTTTATCTTTCGGGTGATTCCCATTGTTTCTGTCTGACGCTTAAATTCTTCTTTCTCACATTCATATTCCATACGCAACAGGAGTTGTTGCTTTTGGAGAGAAAGGAGTGGAGAACCTGGATTTATTTTATTTTCAACCATGCTGTCTGCTAAAGAATATTCACTATTGCTCAAAAAACAAATCTATGTTGTAAAGCGTGATCCTTTTTTAAGCAGAGAAAATAATTCAGATTATAATTTATCTTTTCGCAAAGGTAACACTTCTCTTTGCAGTCTCGAATATTTATTTCATTTTGTTAAACCTTATCTGACTCTCATTCGTTAATATTATATATACAGTTTAAAAATATTAATGCATATGGTGTATGATATAGACATGATAAAGAGCTTCTATTCGGCTTATAAAGAGAAGATGGAGCATGTGCGGGCAGTATTGAAGCGTCCGCTTACATTGGCGGAAAAAGTCTTGTATACTCATCTTTTTGATGAGACTGTTTTAAAAGATTATAAACGTGGGGAAGATTATGTGAATTTCCGTCCGGACCGCGTAGCAATGCAGGATGCTACAGCACAGATGGCTTTATTGCAGTTTATGAATGCAGGAAAGGAGCAGGCTGCAGTTCCTTCTACTGTACATTGTGATCATTTGATACAAGCTTATAAAGGGGCACGCGAAGATATTGCCACTGCCACCAAGACAAACGAAGAAGTGTATGATTTTCTGCGTGACGTTTCTTCCCGCTATGGTATTGGTTTTTGGAAACCGGGAGCTGGCATTATCCATCAGGTAGTATTGGAGAATTATGCTTTTCCTGGTGGTATGATGGTGGGGACGGACTCTCATACTCCTAATGCTGGTGGCTTAGGTATGGTTGCAATAGGTGTGGGAGGTGCTGATGCAGTAGATGTGATGACGGGCATGGAATGGGAGCTTAAGATGCCTAAATTGATTGGAGTTCGTTTGACAGGTGAACTTAATGGTTGGACTGCTCCGAAAGACGTTATTCTGAAACTGGCAGGTATATTGACCGTGAAAGGGGGAACAAATGCCATTATTGAATATTTTGGTCCCGGTACGGAATCTATTTCTGCTACAGGAAAAGCTACTATTTGTAATATGGGGGCGGAAGTAGGTGCTACTACTTCATTATTTCCTTATGATGAGCGTATGGCTGCTTACCTACGTGCTACTGGCCGCGAAGAGGTTGTAATGTTGGCTGAAGCTGTAGCTGCCGATCTTCGTCCGGATGATGAAGTAATGGCACTTCCTGAGAATTTTTATGATCGTATAATTG
>OGRY01002542.1_pt1 | contig 11459 bp, 13 predicted proteins | sample 1553551 | NCBI WGS metagenome assembly OGRY01 (sample SAMEA2580101, study PRJEB22360) | human gut metagenome | biome: human gut; feature: human-associated habitat; material: faeces | place: Denmark | collected 2008/2010
GGCAATGGCACAGGCAGGCGGAAAGAACGCTGACGGCATTCCCGCGGCTATCGATAAGGCAAAGGAACTCTTCGGCATCTAGGCCCGTTTCAATGTGCATGCGCGTCATGGGACTTGACATAGGGGAAAAGCGCATCGGCGTTGCCATCGCGGATACGGCAACGGGAATCGCCGTTCCCCTGCGCGTCATGGACGCGCGCGACGTGCTCGGCAACACGCGCTCCTGGCGCGCGCTCGTCCAGGACAACGAACCCGACATGCTCGTCTGCGGACTGCCCAAGACGATGCGCGGGGATACGGGAGGTCAGGCGCGACGCGTGCGGGACTGCGCCGAGCGCATCGCGCAGACTTGCGGACTGCCGCTCGAGTTCGCGGATGAGCGACTGAGCAGCGCCGAGGCAAAGCGCCTGTTGCGCGAGCAGGGGTTGTCGGAACGCGATATGCGGGGCAAGGTCGACAGCGTCGCCGCCTCGCTCTTTCTCGAGACGTGGATCGCCTGCAACGGCGAGGACAAGATGGAGGAACGATGACCCAAGGTCAGCATTACGCGACGTCAAGCTATACGGAGAAGCGCAAGAGCAAGTCGCGCAAGCGCACGTTCATCATCGCCTTGATTGCGATCGCCATCATTGCCGTCATCGGCTTTGTCGCCTGCCAGAATCTCTTTGGCGACAAGACCGGCCAGGTCAGGCAAGGTGCCGAAATCGAGGTCGTCATTCCCGCGGGCGCCTCGACCGACAAGATCGCCTCGATTCTTGTCGATGACGGCGTCATCCCCTCGGCAAAGGCGTTCACCGATCGCGTCAAGCAACTCGGCCAGGCGTCGAGCTTGCAGTCCGGCTCGTATCTGCTGATCGGCGGCGATGACGTGGATACCATCATCAAGATACTGGCAAGTGGCCAGACGGGCAGGCAACTGGTCATTCCCGAGGGCTACAACCTGCGCCAGATCGCCGACAAGGTCGAGGCGACGTGCGGCATCGATGCCGAGGAGTTCTACGCCCAGACGCAGAAGGCTTCCGATTACGTCGCCGACTACCCCTTCCTCGAGGGCGTCTACAACGACTCGATGGAGGGTTTCCTCTACCCGGATACGTACCGCGTCGATCCGTCCGCCACGCCCGATGACATCATCCGCATGATGCTCGACCAGTTCGCCGCGCAGATCGCTACCGTCGACATGAGCTATGCGGCTTCCAAGAACCTCACGCTCTACGATGTCGTGACGCTTGCCTCGATGGTCGAGAAGGAATACCAGGCCGAATCCGACAAGGCCCCGATCGCCGCCGTCTTCTACAACCGCCTGCAAAAGGGTATGACCCTGGGCAGCGACGTGACCACCTATTATGCGGTCGGCAAGGACATGACCGAAGAGCTCACCGCCTCCGACCTTGCGAGCGATAGTCCCTACAACACGCGCAACCCGAGCAATTTTGGCCTGCCCGCTGGACCCATCTGCAACCCGTCCGTATCGACCCTGCAGGCTGCGGCCAATCCCGCGCAGGTTGACTACCTGTACTTCTTCTTTTCCAATAGGGAAGGGGAGACCATGTTCTTCGTGAACGATGCCGATTTCAATGCCGCCTGGGCGCAGTACGGGGATTAGCCGATGATCTCGATCAGACCAGACGCGTATTACGTTTCGGTGCTCGACATCGACGCGCGAGATCTCGTCGCACGCGGCTATCGCGCCGTGTTGCTCGACCTTGACAGCACCTTGCAGCCGCGGGGTGTCGCCTGCCTTTCACCCGAGGTGGTCTCCTGGGTCCAATCGCTCAAGGATGCCGGGCTTTCCGTTGCGCTCATTTCGAACAGCGCGCGCGAACGCACCGTCGAGGCGGCGCGAGTGCTCGACGTCTACCTCGTGCGCAATGCGATGAAACCCTTCGCACGCGGCTACGTGCGCGCATGCGCCGCTCTGGGCGTTCCCTGTGACCGGGCCGTCATGATTGGCGACCAATCGTACACGGACGTGCTCGGCGCGCACCGGATCGGCATGGATGCCGTGCTCGTCGCTCCGCAACCGGGTTCCGACCCGTTGCATACGCATATCCTGCGCGTACTCGATCGCAGGGCCGTGCGTGGCATGCGGGCCATCGGGAGCATGTCATGAACCCCGAGTTCGTGCTCATCGGCGATCCGGTCGCCCATTCGCTGTCGCCTGTCATGCACAATGCGCTCTACCAGGAGCTCGGCAAGGTGAAGTGGCCCTTCTCGCGTTGGCATTACAGCGCCGTGCGCTGTGCGAACGAGGAAGAGGCCGCCTATCAGATCGACCTCGTGCGCACGGGACGCTATCGGGGCATGAACGTCACGATGCCCTACAAGAAGCTCGCCTTCTCGTGTGCCGATTATGCCGATGCGGGCGTCATCGCCGCAGGTGGTGCCAACGTGCTCGTACGTGACGAGGATCTCAAGCTCTGCGCGTACAATACCGATGGCCTCGGTGCCGTGCGGGCAATCGAACGCATGACCGATATGCCATTGACGGGTGCGCGCGTGCTCGTCTGCGGCACGGGTCCGACTTCCCTTGCCATCGCTGCGGCATCTGCCCAGGCGGGTGCTCTGGAGGTCACGTTGTTGTCGCGTGACGAGGCCAAGGCGCTTTCATGCGTGAATCGCATACGTACGAGCGTCGAGCCCCACGAGGCAAGCGTGCTGCATGGCAGGAGCTATGTGCAGGCGGAGGCGCTCGTGCCCAAGGTCGACGTTATCGTCGACGCCACACCGCGGGGCATGCATCCCGATGACGAGGCAATCATTGATACGAGTCTGCTGCATAGCGGACAGGTCGTGCTCGATACCGTTTACGGGCATGGCGAGACCGCGCTGCTCGCAGGTGCCTGGCAACATGGCGCGACCTGCATGGACGGACTGGAGATGCTCGTCGAGCAGGCGGCACTCTCGGTCGAGATCTGGGCTGATGCCATGGCGCTTCCCGTCGAGGTCGACCGCGACATCATGCGCCATGCCGCGTTGCATGCCAATGCGTGACGCGGGACTCTGGTAGAGTTCGATGAGGCAATGGCGAAATCACGAGGAAAGGTGAGGCGGGATGGCAGCTGATGCCCCTTCGCAGGATAACCTGTTCGATCTGATGGATGACGCACCGGCAGATGCACCGGCAGATGCCGTCGAACGCGTCAACGAGCTACGCGCGACCCTGCAGCGCGCCCGTGACCAGTATTACCTCGAGGATGCCCCCGAGTTGCCCGATGCCGTCTACGATTCGCTCAACCGTGAACTCGCCGACCTCGAGAACCGGTACCCCTCGCTCAAGACCGTCGACTCGCCGACGCAAACCGTCGGCGGCGGCGTGGCCGAGCAGTTTGCCCCCGCGCAGCACCAGCATCGCATGTACTCGCTTGACGATGCCATGGACCTCGACGAGCTCGACGAATGGCTCGCCCGCACCCGCGAGGCGGTGGGCCATAGCCTCTCGTATTGCTGCGAGCTCAAGATCGACGGATCGTCCATCGCGCTCACCTACGATCGCGGGACGCTCGTGCGGGCCGCCACCCGTGGTGATGGCAGCGTGGGCGAGAACGTCACGGCAAACATCTTGCAGGTCAAGGATGTGCCTCGACACCTTTCCATAGAGAGTGGCGCCATGGGCTTCTCCCAACCCATCGAGGTGCGCGGTGAGGTGTACATGCCCCGCTCCTCATTCGAGCGCCTCAACGATGCCATCAGCCTCGAGAACGACGAGATCATGCTCTACAACGCCGAGATCGACGCCGGCGAACGCACGGGTCGCAAGCTCGCCCTCAGGAAGAGCTTCGCCAATTGCCGCAACGCCGCGGCCGGATCGCTGCGCCAGAAAGACTCTACGATTACGGCAGAGCGTGATCTGGCCACCTTCATCTACGCCATCGCGGAGACGACGCAGCTCGGCGTCACGAGCCAGCACGAGTTCTTGGAGTGGCTGCGAACGGCTGGCTTCATGGTCAACCCCAACATCCGCGTGGTGGATAGCGAGGCGGCAGTGCACGAGTTTTGCAAGAACGCGCTCGAGCATCGCGGCGACCTCGATTACGACATCGACGGCGTCGTCGTGAAGGTCGACGACTTCGCCATCCAGTCAGAGTTGGGCTTCACCGCCAAGGCGCCGCGCTGGGCCATCGCCTTCAAGTTCCCGCCCGAGGAAAAGACGACCATTCTGCGCAACGTCGCCGTGCAGGTGGGTCGTACCGGCGTGCTCACGCCCGTGGCGGAGTTCGACCCCACCACCGTCGACGGCTCGGTCGTCTCGCGTGCGACCCTGCACAACTACGACGAGCTCGCCCGCAAGGACGTGCGCATCGGCGACACCATCATCATCCACAAGGCCGGTGACGTGATTCCCGAGGTCGTCGGTGCTGTCCTGTCCCTGCGTCCGCCCGAGGCACGCATTCCCGAAGTCCCCGTGACCTGCCCGAGCTGCGGGTCACCGGTCTTTCGCGATGGGGCCTTCCTGCGCTGCGACAGCGCGGAGTGCCCCGCACAGCTCCAGACGCGCCTCGAGCACTGGGTCTCGCGCGGGGCGATGGACATCGACGGTCTGGGCACCAAGATCATCGAGAATCTCGTCGCGTCGGGTCTGGTCAAGGACGCGGTCGACTTCTACAAGCTCGATGTCGCCACGCTTGCCGAGGTGTCGACCGGCGACGAGAAGAAGGACGGGTCCCCACGCGTCTTCGGCACTAGAAACGCCACCAAAGCCATCGAGCAGATCGAGGCCTCCAAGCAGCGCCCCTTCGAGAGCGTGCTCTTCGCCATCGGCATACGCAACATCGGCAAGACGACGGCCGAGGTGCTTGCCAGGGCCTTCAAGACGATGGATGCGCTCATGGAGGCGAGCGAGGTGCAGCTATGCCAGGTTGATGGCATCGGCGAGGTGGTCGCGCAGGGCGTCGAGGAGTTCTTCGACACGAAGGACAATCGGGATTTTATCGAGCGACTGCGCGAGGTCGGGCTGCAGATGGCCATCGACGAAAGCGACGCCAAACCGCAGACCCTCGCGGGACTCACCTTCGTGCTCACCGGCTCGCTCGAACACTACGACCGCGCCACGGCCGAGGGGCTGCTACGCGCCTACGGCGCCAAGGCAAGCGGAAGCGTGAGCAAGAAGACGTCCTACGTGGTAGCTGGCCCCGGTGCGGGCAGCAAGCTACGCAAAGCCGAGGAGCTTGGCGTTCCCGTCCTCGACGAGGATGCGCTCGTGAAGATCATCGAGACGGGCGAGGTACCGGGGGAGTAGCGGGGTCAAGCTACTTCAGCACGACGAGGAAGTTCTCGCCATCGCCGTAGATTGCCTGGTAAGCGGTATCCTTTAAAAGGGGAAGGGACTCATCAAATGTTGTTGCGGATTCGACCTTGACGTTAGGAAGTCCGTAATAGTATGTAAAGCCCACAAGTCCCCATTGCTCTCCCCCCTGAAATGCAATAGGGATGAGACGTTTCAGCATTTTGTAGTTTTGAGGCTGATTACGCAATATTGGCGATAGTCCTATGCCTCCCTTGACTTGGACAATTTTCGGCGTTTCCGTTGCAAATTCTGGAGTGTCGTTCAAATCCTGAATGGCTGACGTGGTGCGAAAATTCGTCCACTGAATCTGAGCGTAAAGTGCATTGCCGTAGGTGAAGGAGAAGACGAGAAAGCACCAGCTAAGAGCGAGGATGACCAACTTACCGCAAAGGATGCGCGGCGACGAGGCAACCACTATGGCGAGAAATGCAATGAACGCCCCAACGCCATACATCGCGCGCGGCTGAAAAGAGGTTGTTCAAGTGCGGGATATATACCGAATGTGAGACAGGACATGAGTGCCAGGCAGACGATTGTGAGAATGAATGTCAGCATTCGATTTCGCTCTGTATCGCGTATCGTGACCCATATAAAGGCGATTACAACCAGTGCGATCAATATGAGCCAGATTTTCTTAAAGTCTGACATCATGTATTTCATATACATATCCAGGTGACCAATGAATATGCCGGGGAGTTCTCCAATAGAAGGGATTTCTGTTGAAACATAGTTTTCTGCCGGTTGCATAAGAAAGAGCTTGAAGATAAGCAATGCCGCGAGATAAGCGCATGCGGATAGGAGAAGGAATCGCAGAATTTCTTTCGTATCCTCGTCTGCGCACCAGCGGCGGAGCGCGATAACCATCACAAGAAGAGGAAGTATGCCTGAAGCCGCCTGATAGGTCGTGCACACTATGAGCTCTCCCGCGATGACCGCCAAGGCAAAGACGATCCTGTTGCGCCTCATGAGCAAAAGTGGGGCAATAGAAGCGAACACCGACAGCGCCATGTACGGGGAGTCGTACTTGTACGAGAGGCATTCCAGGAAATAGGGGCACAATCCAAGGGGGAGTATGGCGACAACCAGCCATATGTTTAGCTGTCTTCGTCCCGAAATGACATAAAGCGCGATGACGCCTGCGATTGCCAATTCGAAGGTGGCCACCATCTGAGTGAGGGGCGATATGTCAGTGAGGTAATTCCCCGCATGCATGAAGCTGGATAGAAATGTGGTGGTATAGCGGCTGAAATGATCCCATTTCTTGAATCCAAGAGCCACGCGAGCCATGTCATCGCTATAGTTGAAGTTGGCGAGGATGATGGCGCTGATTCCCACGGTGAAGATGAGCCAGAGTATCAACGTGGGCTTTATCGCAAAGCGGCATGAGTCCCAGAGGCACGTGGGCGCCGCTCGCAGAGACTCGATGGCCTGGGCGAGGCCTTCTCGTGCGTTATACCGTTCGAACTGCATCCCTTGGTCCAGGCTCTCCAGATATGCTTCAAAACGAGATGCACACCAGTGCTCGCGACAGGTATGCCTTCTCCCCTATTCCTATTGAATCTCATACATATATTCCCATACAAGTATGGTGGTTTACAGTGAGAACTTGCCTAATAGTGAACAAATGGACACTCTGGCGACACAAAAGGACCCTGCGGAGTTTTCGCGTGCATTAGCTGACCGACTGCGCAATCTCAGGGAGAAAAGCGGTTTGAGTCAGGAGAGTGTCGCGCATCAAGCCGGTATTTCCACGTATACCTACCAGAAGTTCGAAAAAGGCGAATCCAAGCCCGGTACGCCCATGAATCCGCGTCTTTTCACGCTTCTTTCTCTCGCGGAAGTATTTGGCGTCGATGTACGCGACTTGCTTTCTGTAGATGAAGAATAGCCTGACAACTGCGCACGTTGTTTTCTGCCATGTGATTTTCTGAATCAGGATATAAACCGCAAATCGGAGTTTCTAAACCCTAGCCAAATGTATGCTGGGCCTGCAAGAAACAAAGTGGGTAGAATTAGAAAACCTAATCTTGTTTGTGGCTAACCGAAGGCACCTGAGATCTTCTCGTATTCGATGCCCTTTTCCTTGGCGAGCCTATCGAAGAGCTCATCGCAGTCGAACACCTTTACGGACGAGTGCACAAACCCCGCTTTGTCCCGCGTGATGATGGCATCTGCCTTGACCTTGAGCGCCGTCTGGAACACGAACGCGTCTTCGAGATCATCAAAGGAGCAACGGGCTACGTTGTCATAGTCCTCGGCATCCGTTGTGTATATATGCAGCATCTTCTTCAGGGTGGTCATGGTGTCCTGGGCATATTCGCTGAGTGAGGGCTTGCCACCATCGGTGATGACGTAGACGATGTCCGAAACCTGCGACGTGCCAATCCAGAGCTCGAATTCGTTGATGTAGCCAAGTGCCATGAGGAGCTCTGCCTTGGCGTTGAAAGGCTTGCGTTCGACGAGATAATCGATGAGTACGTTGGTGTCTACGACGAAACGGGCTCCTGTGAGCATCTAGTACTCATCGCCGTTGCTCGGCACAAACCCCTTTGCGGCGAGCTTGCTGCGCTTTATCTCCGCATCGCTCATGTGCGAAAACTGATTTTTGCGGGGCAGGCTACGAGCAAAGGTGAGCGCTTCTTCGAGCTGCACGGATTTGGCGGGCTCGTTCGCCATAGCGTCAAAGGGAGACGCGTCATACGTGATGAGGTAGTCGTAGAGCTGGTTGATGACTTGTGACGCGCTCAGGCCAAGCGACTGGAGCACACGGCCGCCTGCCTGCTTCTTTGCCTGGGGCATTCTTCCCGTAACCATTGCATCTGCCATGATTGCTCCTCATGTTGTATGTACAACATTCAATATATCATGAAAGTGAAGCTGCATTGAAGTGCTCACGAGTCCGAATTCACTTCGCTTTCACTCCGTTTTTGCTCCGAAATCGGTCCGGTTTCGTTCAGGTTCTCGGGGTGGTTGGCCCGGTTCGCCCTGACGCACAATTGCACGGCCTGGCATGGGGCCAACGCGATGCGCGAAGGACGGCGAACGTGATGAGAACACATGTATATATGGATACACAGGGCAGAAAGCGCCTGCTCACGGCGTTGCTTGTTTATGCGTTGCTCGCCTATGCGATGACAGCTGGTGCGGAATTGGAAATGGTTTGGGGCGACGAGCCCGTTGGAGATTTCATTGCAAGCGATGCTTTGAATGACGAAGCGGGCGGCTTGGAAGATGCGCCAAGCGATGATGGGGGCAATCAAGAGCCGCTCGAGTTCCATGACAGCTCGAAGCCTGAAGAGTCGAGTGAAGAGGAACGGCGCATGCTCGAGGGGCTGTCCTCCCTTCGAGCGAGGCTTGATGCCGCATGCATGCAGCTTGTGTCAGGGCGGGCTGCTTTCGATAATGCTCGTGTTGCGTTCGCGCGAAGCACACGTGTACAGGAAACTCTCATGCGCTCTGACAAGGACGCGCAGGAACGCGTTGCCGGGCTCGAAAATGCGCGACATAGAGCACTTGCACTCCTCAAGCTCGTACAAGATGAGCTGATGCAAAGCGATGAATACGGCACGCATGCGCTCATGGCAGGATCATCCACCTTGCGTGACATCACGCTTCGGCATGACATGCTCGAGCGTCTCATGATCGTCGAGGGCGAGCAGATGCGCAGATTGGCATGCGATCAGAGGCGATTGCGCACAGCCATCGTGCTTGATGCGGTATGCGCCCGTCATGCACGACAAGAGCTGCGTGTCTCGATTAAGTCGGTCAACAAACTGGCCTACAAGGTCGAGGAGGGGTGTGCACGCCTGAGACAATGCATGAAGGAGATCGAGCTTTCGATCGAGGAAGGAGGCGATGGCAGTCCGGCATTCGTCGAAGCGAAAGATGCCACGCGCTACGCAGTCCGTGACGCCCTTTCCTTGCTTGCCGATGCAGAACAAGGTATTGGTTCATGGTATGACGAGCTCGATGCGCGGGCAGATGCTCAGGGGTCTCTTTCATTTGGCGAGGGTATCGACTTTTCACTTGACGAGGATGTATTCATCGAGATCTGGGGCACTGCGATAGACGAGTATTTCGCAGATCGCGCTCGAACGGCTGGTGCGATGCCGCTGCAAGGTTATGGGCGAACGATGGCCGCCTCGGCATACCGGCACAAGATCGATCCTCGCCTGTGTGCCGCGGTGAGCATCGCGGAATCGGGCGGTGGACAAAACTGCATAAGGCCGTATAACGCATGGGGGTGGGGAGCGGCCGACAGCGATCCGCGTGGACTTGCCGCCGAGTGGAGCTCCTTCGAGGAGGCCATCGAGGCATGGCACGAGGGCATGGCGTCATCTGGGAGCGGCCTGGCGACGGCCCGGACCGTGAGCGCCCTTGGGGCCATCTACTGCTCTTCGCCCATATGGGGTGCCACCGTGATTGACCAGATGGAGCTCATAAGCGGTTTCGCGTGAGCGGGTGCGCTCCGTTCGTGTTAGTATGCGTGCATGCTAAACGATATCTACCAGCTCATCGATCCGGTTATCGTCTCCGTCGGTCCGCTTTCCGTGCGGTGGTACGGAGTTGCCTACGTCGTGGGCTTCATCCTCGCCGGCCTCGTCGTGTATTTCTACGCCAGGCACTGGAAGCTTCGCTTCTCCGGCTATGACGTCCTCGTCTTCGTGTGCTATTGCGCCTTCGGCGTCATCATCGGCGCGCGGCTCGGCTACTGCCTTCTCTACGGTGACGGTTATTACCTCGCCAACCCGATGGAAATCCTCGCCCTCGGTAACGGGGGGATGTCCTTCCACGGTGGGCTCGTCGGCATCGTGGTCGCGGGCGTCATATACTCGCTCGTCTACAACGTTCCGTTTCTCACCTTGGCCGACCTCGTCTCTTGCGGCGTTCCCCTTGGCCTTCTCTTCGGGCGCTGCGCGAACTTCGTGAATGGGGGACCGAACTGTACGGCGCACCCACGACCTTGCCCATCGGTGTCGATTTCACGGGGTCGGGCATCATGTACCATCCCTCGCAGCTCTACGAGGCGCTCCTTGAGGGTCTCGTCATCTTCCTCGTGCTCTTCGCCCTGTCGCGCAAGTCGAACCCCCCGCGTCCTCGTGGGTTCTTCCTGGGCACCTTCCTCACGCTCTACGGCGTCTTCCGCATCCTCATCGAGTTCGTGCGCCTTCCCGACGTACAGATCGGCTACTTCTTCGGCACGTGGGGGACGATGGGGCAATTGCTCTCGCTTCCCATGGTCGTCGTCGGCATCTGCCTGATCGCGTGGAGCTGCGTGCGAAAGCTCCCGCAACGGGGCATGCCCGCCCACAAGGCGTAGATACATCGCTACACGAACACGGAGCGGAGTGCTAGAATACTTCGGTCGATTCAATAGCACGGGAGGATTCACTCATGTCCGGACATTCCAAGTGGGCAACCACCAAGCATCGCAAGGCGGCGCAAGATTCCAAGCGCTCCGCGATGTTCTCCAAGCTCAGCCGCATCATCACCGTCGCAGCCAAGCAGGGCGGCGACCCCAATCCCGAGAACAACGCCTCCCTTGCGGCGGCAATCGCCAAGGCCAAGGGCTACTCCATGCCCAAGGACAAGATTAAGGTTGCCATCGACAAGGCCTTCGGTTCCGGTGCGGATGCCGCCAACTTCGAGGAGGTAACCTACGAGGGCTACGGTCCGGCCGGCATTGGCGTCTACGTCGAGTGCCTGACCGACAATCGCAACCGTACCGCCGCCGACGTGCGCAGCGCCTTCTCGCATTCGGGTGGTAACCTGGGCGCGAACGGTTCGGTGGCGTACATGTTCGACCGCAAGGGCCAGATCACCGTCTTGAAGGAGGTCGAGACGGGAGACAAGAAGAACCCCACCGCTCCCAACGGCGCCGCCGCCGACTCCGACGAGTTCGAGATGGCCGTCATCGAGGCGGGTGCGGACGATTACGAAGAGGCCGATGACGAGTGGGTCGTCTACACCGAGCCCAGCGACCTCATGGCCGTGCGCAGCGCTCTCGAGGAGCAGGGCATCGAGGTCAAGGGTGCGGAGCTCATCTTCGAGCCCAACAATCCCACGGCCGTCTCCATCGCGGATGCCAAGAAGGTCCAGCGCCTCATCGACAAGCTCGAGGAGACCCTTGAGGAGCTTAAGACCCGCGAGCCTGAGGATAAACCATATCGCG
>OGRY01002545.1_pt1 | contig 11457 bp, 8 predicted proteins | sample 1553551 | NCBI WGS metagenome assembly OGRY01 (sample SAMEA2580101, study PRJEB22360) | human gut metagenome | biome: human gut; feature: human-associated habitat; material: faeces | place: Denmark | collected 2008/2010
CCATTCCGCTCGCCTTCGAACCGGGGACAGACGTGAAACAGAGCGCCACAAACTTTCTGCTACTGACTTCTATCATCGAAAAGGCCGGCAAGATGTCGTATCACGACTTTGTGAAAAAGTATCAGATCGACTACCTGGGACTGAAACAGACATTCTTCGGCGAAGACCTGGCGAAAGTAAAACAGGAGGACGTGACCCTCACCGGCAACGTGCATCAGACATTCAAAAAAGATAAAGACTACATCAATCCCTCGGAAACGACTACCGGATATGTGGAAAAAGAGGGTCGCCTTGTCGCCGCACCGGCTGTCAGCCCGACGGCACTGAAAGGATTCTCCGACATCTGGGCATCAGCCGAGAATGTGAGCCACTGGGACATCGGACTGGCGGGAAGTGCATTGATCGAAAAGCCCGAAAACCGTGACATGGTGTACAAGCCAACCCGGCTGGCCAACGGCAAGGTAGTACCTGCCATGGCAGGATGGCAGTTCTATAACCACAACGGCCTGATGGACATCAAAGGCAACGTATCGGGCCATTCGGCTTTCCTGAGTCGATTTACGGACGCCTCGGAGCTAGTGTGCGTTACCCTACTGGCCAATAAAGAGGGGGTAGACCTGACAAATCTGGGACGCCGTATCGCAGCCGCTTTCGACAGTGATAAGATGGGTACGGGAGCCAACGACAACCTGCTCTATACTTATGAAAGCCAGTTCAGCGTGCCCGAAACCATGACGCGCATCGAGCAGACCCTCCACACGATGGGCGTTCCCGTCTTTGCCAAGTTCGATCACGGGAAAAACGCCGAAGAAGTGGGATTACAACTCCGCCCCAACCAGGTCATCGTTTTCGGTTCACCGAAAGTTGGCACAAAACTGATGCAGGACAACCCGAGTATCTCGATCGAACTTCCGCTGAAGATCTCCGTTTGGGAGGACAAGAACGGAAGCGTATGGGCCACTTTCCCACAGATGAGGACGATGGCGGCCGAATACGGGCTGGAAGCCGAACCGGTAATCGGAAAGATGCAAGAACTACTGGAGAAAATCGTAATTAAAGGGGCAAGCGTATACTAACTTCCTACTGTAGGGATAAACGCTTTTCCTGCAGAAAATTATTTATAAAATATTTGGAAGAAACACACGGGAAAAGTCACAAGCGGCTATAGAACAACGCAGCATGACTTCTCCCGTATTTTTTTACTGTACTCAGGCATGCAAAACAGGTTTCATTCTTTTGAGTAGGTTTGTTTATCCGAAAAGATAATATTTTTGTCTTCCGGGAACAATCGTTGAGAAATAAAACAACCGACATTTTGCGTTCAGTGAACATCTGATACGGAACAGGCGGACTGAAACGGACCTCCGGAGGGTATGTACCCCACCTGGAATCCGCATCAGTCCGCCTGTTCTACATTTATCTGTATATCCGTATTCTTAACTCGCTATTGCGAGAAACGGAATGACCGTTATTATCCTTTTTCTTTCAGGATCACATCGTGTGCACCACCCTCTACGATACTTGTGGATGAAACCAGCGTGATCTTGGCATTTTGTTGCAAATCGGGAATGGTAACAGCACCGCAACTGCACATCGTAGCCTTGATCTTACTCAGAGTGGCCGCCAGGTTGTCTTTCATCTTGCCGGCATAAGGCACGTAACTGTCTACACCTTCTTCAAACTTAAGCGATTCAGTTCCACCCATATCGTAACGTTGCCAGTTCTGGGCACGATTTGAACCTTCGCCCCAATACTCTTTCACGTAGTTGTTCTTGATGCAGAGCTTCTTGGTAGGCGATTCGTCAAAACGTGCGAAATAACGACCCATCATCAGGAAATCGGCTCCCATGGCAAGGGCAAGCACCATGTGATAGTCGTGCACCAATCCGCCATCACTACAAATAGGTACATAAATACCCGTCCGTGCCTGATATTCGTCGCGGGCACGAGCCACATCTTGCAGGGCAGTCGCCTGTCCACGTCCGATACCTTTCTGCTCACGGGTGATACAGATAGATCCACCTCCGATACCCACCTTCACAAAGTCGGCACCAGCCTCTGCCAGATAGAGGAAACCTTCTTTATCTACCACATTACCGGCACCTACCAGCACTTTATCTCCATATTGTTGCTTGATCCATTGCAGGGTCTCATACTGCCATTCCGAATAACCATCCGAAGAATCGATACAGAGCACATCTACTCCGGCTTCTACCAAGGCAGGGACACGCTCCTGATAGTCACGGGTATTGATACCGGCACCTACCAACAATTTCTTGTCGGGACTCGACACCTCGTTCGGATTCTCCTTGTGGCTGTCGTAGTCCTTGCGGAAAACAAAGTAAGCCAGACGTCCTTCTTTGTCGATAATAGGAAGTGTATTGAGTTTATGATCCCAGATAATCTGGTTGGCCTCGCTCAGTGTCAATCCCACTTCACCCACAATCAGCTTCTCAAAAGGAGTCATGAAGTCTTTGATCTTTTTATCCAGCGGGTCTCTGGAGATACGATAGTCACGGCTGGTTACCAATCCCAGAAGATGTCCGTTTGGCGAACCGTCATCCGTTATTCCGATAGTAGAGTGACCGGTCTGGCGCAACAGGCGGAGTACGTCTTCCAACGTATGTTCCGGAGTCAGATTCGAATCACTGGTCACAAAACCGGCTTTAAATTTCTTCACTTTCCGCACCATTTCCGCCTGACTGGCGATGGGTTGCGAACCGAAGATAAACGAGAGTCCTCCGTTACGCGCCAACTCGATGGCCAGTTCGGGACCGGAAACCGATTGCATGATTGCCGAAACGAAAGGGATGTTCAATTCGATTGCTGCTTGTGTGCCTGCCGCATGTTTCACCAGCGGGGTGCGCAAAGAGACATTGGAGGGTACACACTGTTTGGTGGTAAGACCGGGAATAAGTAGATATTCACCGAAAGTTCTTGAAACTTCTTCTACGTAAACTGCCATAAGATAAGTTATTTTTTGGCATGCAAAATTACATCTTTCTTTTTAATTATGTGACTGGGGAAGGGAGATTTTTTCAATAATCCTCTCAAAAGCTTGTTTTTAATCACATCGGGGCAATAAAGAGGAGACTCACTCCTGAAAGCACGCCATGTAAACCACCTTCTTACAATATCACATTCTCCTGATGTCTGTCCATTCAACTACGGATATTATTGAACACAATCTTCATATCAACCTATTTTTAAAAGTTCCTTGAATCCTTCTACCGACTTATTCGGTTCAAACTCTATCACCCGATAGTCTGCCACAGCATTAAAAGGGTCCTCACCGATTATCTTTTCTACTTCTGCACGGCTCTGAGCACGGCAAAGAATAACTCCCCCCGTCCGGGGCACCTGCGGCCCGGAAGCAAGAAAGATTCCGGCAGCATAATACTTATCCAGATAGCAACAGTGTGCTTCCAGCAATTCGATCACCTTTTCGATAGGTGCTTTATAAGTCAATATTAATACGAACATGGCCCGATTTATTTTAGTTCTCCCGCAAAGGTAACACAAATCGGCCTACGTTAGGCTTTTCTTATAAATTTAATCTGAATCCGGAATATTTCTTTTAAATTAACAGGAAACAACACTACTTGGCAAACACTTTCATCCCTCCGGTGTTATACATCAACATACAAAAAACAACCGCCTATGTCACAAGAAATGAAAGCATTCCCAGGAATGAAAGCTTCACAGAAACTCAACTTCAACCATTCCGAAGTTATTATCAACAGCGCACCGGACCGGAAGGTTATCTTGGAATCGACTCTGTTAGAGCAGTCATTCGTGGAAAAAGGATGTGGGGAAACCACTCCGCATGCTTGGAAAACAACATCGAAAGAGTCTCTGAAAAGACCCGTGTTTAACGAGATATGGTACACATAATGCCAGCTTGACCTGACAGAAACCTTATCCTGCCAATTCCGCCCTGTACTCCATCGGCGAAACCCCTTCGTGTCGCTTAAAATACCTACCCAAATACGACTGGTCGGGAAAATTCAGCCTGTCTGCTATCTCCTGAATACTGAGATCGGTCGATTGGAGGAGTACCTTTATTTCAAGTGCCGTAAAATCATCAATCACTTTTTTGGCCGAATGACCTGTCAGCGAACGACAGATGCTCGTCAGGTACTTAGTAGAAATACAGAGTTTGCCTGCATAGAAAACGACATCCCGTTGCGAACAGCAATATTCGTGCACCAGAGCAACGAACTTATGAAAAAGTTCGTTCGGACGACTGCCGCCCTCAATCTCTTTATGGGTGAAAAGGCGGTGTACTTTGTCGTATACATCAAGCAGGAAACTTTGCAGGTGATTGCGCGCTATCTGGTTGCGGAAACGATGATCGGTATCGGCATAAATAGCAGACGTAGCATGCAGGAGACCGTTTATGGGGGCGGTAAATTCGGAAGGAAGTGTATAACAGGGCTTCTCTTTTATAAAATGAAAAAAGGAGGGTTCAAAACGGATACAAGCCTCACGAAACATTTCAATATGTGAAGCGAAAAAGGAGACCCGAAAATCATCGCTCTTCTCATCAAGGCTGATAACAGCACCCGGAAGGAGTACAACCTGGGTATTTACCGTTATCTCGTATTTCTTCAGATCGATGGCCATTGTACCACGGCCGGCACGGCAATAAAGGATAATGGCACAATTGAGTTTATGCAAACGGTTGTAAAAGGGAGAAAAATCATCGGTCCCTGCCACAAACGGCTGGTCGAGCGTGAGGGTAAGCGGGTTTCTTTTTTCCATATCATGTTCTTTATTTTGCCTACAAAAATAGGTCTTTTTAGTGAATTAGCCCGCATACTGTTCCGATAATGAACAATACTGGGGCGGGTATGAAAAGCAGTCGACAGTGAAAACGCTCTACCTTTGCCACGACAAAATTAAATAGGAATTATGATTGAAAAGGTTAGTAAAGTAAAGCAGGCTATATTATTCGCCTGCTGTTTGGCCGCCACCGGATGCAAGCAAGCACCGCAGGCAACTGTAGAATCGGGATACAAAGTAATAACCCTTGCGCCTACCGACCGGACGCTATCGAGTACGTACTCGGCAACAATACGCGGACGCCAAGACATCGAAATCTATCCGCAAGTGAGCGGTACACTGACACAGGTGTGTGTCAGCGAAGGAGAACGGGTAAAACGGGGACAGTCGTTGTTCATCATCGACCAAGTGCCTTACGAAGCTGCCCTGCAGACAGCATTGGCAAACGTGGAAGCAGCCAAAGCCTCACTGGCTACAGCACAACTGACGTATGACAGCAAACAGGAATTATATAAGCAGAATGTGGTTTCGACCTTCGACCTGAGTACGGCCAAAAACTCTCTTTTGGCAGCACAAGCGCAATTGGCACAGATGAAGGCTCAGGAGGTGAACGCCCGGAACAACTTATCGTACACATTGGTAAAAAGTCCGGCGGACGGAGTGGTGGGAACACTGCCCTATCGGGTAGGAACGTTGGTGAGTGCCAGTCTGCCTGAACCGCTGACTACCGTTTCGGACAACTCGGACATGTACGTCTACTTCTCGATGACGGAAAACCAACTCTTAGGACTGATCCGACGCTACGGATCGAAGGAAGAAGCACTGAAACAAATGCCGGAAATCGGCCTCCAACTGAATGACCGATCGGACTATCCGCAACAAGGACGAATCGAGACAATCAGCGGAGTGATAGACCGGAACACCGGAACAGTCAGCCTGCGGGCAGTATTTCCCAACCGGGAAGGATTGTTGCACAGCGGCGGCGCGGGCAATGTGATTGTACCGACAGAAAAAGCGGGTGCATTGGTCATTCCGCAAGCTGCCACATTTGAGGTACAGGATAAAGTATTTGCATATAAGGTTGTGGACGGAAAAGCGCAATCCGCTCCGGTACAAGTGACACGTGTGAACGGCGGGCAGGAGTACATTGTGGAGAGCGGTTTGCAGCCCGGCGACGTGATTGTGGCAGAAGGTGTAGGATTGCTTCGCGAAGGAACAGAGATAAAAACAATAAATGGTGAATGATGAACCGAACTGCCACAGCCGCCCATCCAAGTAAGCCGGCTTTTAATATCCACTTATTAAACGTATTACTAACAAGAATATTATGAATTTACGAACTTTCATTGAACGGCCTGTCCTATCGGCTGTTATATCCATAACCATTGTCGTGGTCGGGATTATCGGATTGTTTACGCTACCCGTAGAACAATATCCGGACATTGCCCCGCCCACCATCATGGTGAGCACCAGTTACTTCGGTGCCAGCGCAGAAACTCTGCAAAAGAGTGTTATCGCACCACTCGAAGAGGCCATCAACGGTGTGGAAGACATGACCTACATGACCTCCAGCGCTACCAATGCCGGAACAGTCTCTATCACCGTCTACTTTAAACAGGGGACTGACCCGGACATGGCGGCGGTGAATGTACAGAACCGAGTTTCCAAAGCTACCGGACAGCTCCCCTCGGAGGTAAACCAAGTAGGTGTCACCACTTCGAAGCGGCAGACGAGTATCCTGCAAATGTTCTCGCTCCACAGCCCGGACGACTCGTACGACGAAGCCTTCCTGGCCAACTATATCAGCATCAACCTCAAACCTGAGATTCTCCGTATCTCGGGCGTCGGAGACATGATGATTATGGGAGGAGATTATAGCTTGCGTATCTGGATGAAACCGGACGTAATGGCACAATACCGGCTGATCCCTTCGGACGTATCGACTGTCCTGGCGGAACAGAACATTGAGTCGGCCACCGGATCGTTCGGTGAAAATTCCGATGAAACGTATCAATATACCATGAAATACAAAGGACGCCGAATCACACCGGAAGAATTCGGTGAGATCGTGATCCGTTCCACCGACGACGGACAGGTGCTGAAACTAAAAGATATCGCCACAATCGAACTGGGACAGGAAAGTTATGCTTACAGTGGTACGACGGACGGGCACAACGGTGTCTCGTGTATGCTCTTCCAGACAGCCGGCTCCAATGCCACAGAGGTGAACAACCAAATCAACCGATTCCTTGAAGAGGCAAGGAAAGAACTTCCCCAAGGAGTGGAACTGACACAACTGATGTCGTCCAACGACTTCCTGTATGCCTCCATCCACGAAGTGGTGAAGACACTGTTGGAAGCCATTCTGTTGGTTATCCTTGTCGTGTATGTCTTTTTGCAGGATATCCGCTCAACACTGATTCCACTGGTGGGGATCATTGTATCACTTATCGGTACGTTCGCTTTCATGGCGATAGCCGGATTCAGTATCAACCTGATTACGTTGTTTGCCCTGGTACTGGTCATCGGTACGGTAGTGGACGATGCCATTGTGGTGGTCGAAGCCGTGCAAGCACGGTTTGACGTGGGATACAAATCATCCTATATGGCAAGTGTCGATGCCATGAAAGGAATCAGCAATGCCGTCATCACCTCCTCATTGGTGTTCATGGCAGTTTTTATCCCCGTATCGTTCATGTCCGGCACATCGGGTACGTTCTATACTCAATTCGGACTGACAATGGCCGTTGCGGTAGGTATCTCGGCAGTAAACGCCCTGACACTGAGTCCGGCACTTTGCGCCCTGCTACTGAAACCGTACATCAATGAAGACGGTACCCAGAAACAGAACTTCGCCGCCCGTTTCCGTAAAGCATTCAATGCAGCTTTCGATGTTGTGGTAGAAAAATACAAAGGCATCGTTCTCTTCTTCATCAAGCGCCGGTGGCTGACAGGATCACTCCTGATAGCTTCCATCGCCTTACTGGTAGTACTGATGAATACAACAAAAACCAGTCTTGTACCCGATGAAGACCAGGGTGTCGTATTCGTCAACGTCAGTACGGCCGCAGGCAGTTCGCTACGGACGACAGACGATGTAATGAAACGTATCGAGGAACGCATGGAACAGATTCCACAAGTGAAGCATGTGCAAAAGGTGGCAGGATACGGATTGCTGGCCGGACAAGGAAGCTCCTTCGGTATGCTGATCTTGAAACTGAAACCATGGGACGAACGCCCCGGAAAAGAAGATGATGTGCAGGCAGTGATCGGACAAGTGTACGGACGGACGGCAGACATCAAGGATGCCAGTGTATTCGCCATCTCACCGGGTATGATTCCGGGCTACGGAATGGGTAACGCACTTGAACTTCACATGCAGGATAAGACCGGAGGAGACGTCAATGAATTCTTCCAGACCACACAGCAGTATCTGGGAGCCCTCAACCAACGTCCGGAAATCGCCATGGCCTACTCTACATTCGACGTGCGCTATCCGCAGTGGCTGGTCGAAGTCGATCCGTCGAAATGCAAGCGTGCCGGTATCACACCGGACCAGGTATTGAGTACTCTTTCCGGATACTATGGCGGACAGTATGTGTCCAACTTCAACCGATTCTCAAAGGTGTACAAGGTGATGATCCAGTCCGACCCGCAGTACCGGCTTGACGAAGCGTCACTGAACAATACATTCGTACGCATGTCTAACGGAGAGATGGCTCCCCTCAGCCAATTCCTCACACTGACCCGTACGTATGGCGCCGAATCACTGAGCCGTTTCAATATGTACAACTCTATTGCCGTAAATGCCATGCCGGCCGATGGTTACAGTACGGGTGACGCCATCCGTGCCGTTCAGGAGACAGCTTCCACTTCCCTGCCCAAAGGTTATGGATACGATTACGGAGGCATCACCCGCGAAGAGAATCAGCAAAGCGGTACGACGGCCATCATCTTCGGCATCTGTTTTCTGATGATCTACCTGATCCTGAGTGCACTCTACGAAAGCTTCCTGATCCCGTTCGCCGTCCTCCTGAGCGTACCCTGCGGCCTGATGGGTTCATTCCTCTTCGCACGCATGTTCGGGCTGGAGAATAACATCTACCTGCAAACCGGACTGATCATGCTCATTGGATTGCTTGCCAAAACCGCCATCTTGCTGACGGAATATGCCGCCGAACGCCGTAAGGCAGGCATGGGACTGATTGCTTCTGCATTGAGTGCCGCCAAAGCCCGCCTGCGCCCGATATTAATGACGGCATTGACCATGATCTTCGGTCTGCTCCCGCTGATGGTAGCCAGCGGCGTAGGTGCAAACGGTAACCGCTCGTTGGGAACAGGTGCTGTAGGTGGCATGGTCATCGGTACACTGGCACTGCTGTTCATCGTACCGTCGCTGTTCATTGCCTTCCAATGGCTACAGGAACGGATACGTCCCGTACAGATAGAACCAAGTCATGACTGGCAGATTCAGACAGAGCAGGAAGTGAGTGAACACGAAAAAGAAGAAGCTAAGAATCGCCCTCTAAAATAAATAAACAAGCATGAAAAAGTTAATCATATCCCTTGCCGCTATCCTCGCCCTAAGCAGTTGCGGCATCTACTCCAAATACAAACCCGTCACGAAGATTCCCGACGGACTTTACGGACACGAAGGAACAGACACCCCCGGGTTGACTTCCGCCGATCCGGAAATCCAACGAAGTGATACTGCCGCCAACTTCGGCAACCTCAGCTGGCGGGAGGTTTTCACCGACCCGTATCTGCGCGTACTGATCGACTCTGCCCTCGTGCGCAACACCGATCTGCGCACTGCCCACTTACGGGTGAAAGAGGCTGAAGCTACCTTGCTTTCCGCACGCCTCTCCTATCTGCCGGCTTTTTCACTTTCTCCGCAAGGTACGGCAAGCAGCTTCGATGGCGGAAAAGCTACTCAGACCTATTCACTGCCCGTCAGTGCCAGTTGGGAGATCGATATCTTTGGCCGACTGACCAATGCCAAACGTCGTGCCCAAGCTGTCGTGGCCCAAAGCCGAGATTATGAACAGGCGGTGCAGACCCAACTGATTGCCGCCGTGGCCAACAACTATTTTACCTTGTTGATGCTCGACGCCCAGATCGAAATCTCCACCGCTACGGAAGCTGCCTGGAAAGAGAGCGTCGCCACCACCCGTGCCATGAAAGCAGCGGGAATGGTGACCGAAGCTGCCTTGTCGCAAACCGAAGCTACCTATTATAATATCCGTACATCGCTGCTCGATTTGAAAGAGCAGATCAATCAAGTGGAGAATGCCCTTTCCCTGTTGCTGTTTGATGTTCCTCAGAACATTCGGCGCGGCAAGCTTGAAGGGCAGCAATTGCCCGAAGACCTCTTTGTTGGTGTACCTCTTCAGATGCTTGCCAACCGTCCCGATGTGCGCAGTGCAGAACAGGCTTTGGCACAGGCTTTTTATACAACCAATAGTGCGCGTTCGGCTTTCTATCCCTCCATCACGTTGAGTGGTAGTGCCGGATGGACCAACTCGGCAGGTGCTCTGATTGTCAATCCGGGCAAGTTCATTGCTACAGCAGTTGCGTCATTGACGCAACCGTTGTTCAACCGGGGACAGAATATCGCCCAGCTTAAGATAGCGAAGGCACAGCAGGAAGAAGCGCGTCTCAGCTTTGAACAGACGTTGCTCAATGCGGGCAGCGAGGTTAACAATGCACTGGTACAATATCAGACAGCCCGTGATAAATCGGAGTATTTCACTAAACAGGTTGCCTCACTGGAAAATGCCGCCCGAAGCACCCGTTTGTTGATGAAGCATGGCAATACCACGTATCTGGAAGTATTGACTACCCAGCAGACGCTGCTCAATGCACAACTTTCTCAGGTAGCCAACCGTTTCACCGAAATCCAGGGAGTTATTACATTGTATCAGGCTCTTGGTGGCGGAAGAATGTAAAAAGAGGAGGAATGAAATGAAGCCCGAAACTGCTCGTCGCCAAATTATTGATTATACCAAGCAGGAGATGATTCTGCACGGTGTCAGTCGTTTGACAATGGACCTTATTGCTCAGGGCATGGGCATGTCTAAACGGACGCTTTATCAGCTTTTTCCCAGCAAAGTCTGCCTGGTGCGTATCTGCCTGGCAGAGTTTGCTGCCGAGAAGCATAACCGGCTGCTTGCTTGGCAGAAAAGAGAAGAGTATTCCTGTACGGAGATTCTTTTCCGTACGATGGATGTTTACACATCGCTGATACATTATCAGGGCAGCACATTGTTGTCTGATCTGGCGGGAGATCCCGATTATCAACCTATGTTGGAACGTGAAAAGACTTTCTGGTTGCAGCAACTGGCCGATGCGCTGAACCTTTGCAAGGCTTGCGGGGTGTTGGTGGCTGATGTCAATCCCGACCGTTTGGCGATGGAAATACTCACTATCCTTTATGAGAACTGTTTGCGTGGCGCTTCCTATGCCACGCAACGGTTGCTTGCTTATTCGTTGCTGCGTGGATTCTTTAAAGTGGATGATATCCGCTATATTGATAAGTGCTTGCCGATAACGCAGAAAGGATGAGGAGTTTATTTCACCACAGAGGACGCAGAGGACACGGAGTTTTAAATCTTTATTGAAACGCGGATTAACGCAGATTAAAAGACTGTGGATCTTTATTATCTATTTGTT
>OGRY01002553.1_pt1 | contig 11436 bp, 13 predicted proteins | sample 1553551 | NCBI WGS metagenome assembly OGRY01 (sample SAMEA2580101, study PRJEB22360) | human gut metagenome | biome: human gut; feature: human-associated habitat; material: faeces | place: Denmark | collected 2008/2010
AAAAATTGGATGCCTCCACGTGGCAAGCAACGGGCAACATTACGCCACACCGTAATGGCTAAATCCAAAGAACTTTGAAAACTCAGATTTCTTCAACATCAACGCTTTCATCCTTAGAAATAAAGCGACGGCAAACACAACCGGACTCAGCAATAGCGCGGTCCTCCTCATCCAGATGGCTGCAGCTCTCCTCGCGCCAGCTTTCGTCGGCCATCATAACATCCTCGAAACTAACAGTATTATTCATCATATCATTCATCATCGTAATAAACTCCTCTTTGTTTCTATACTTATATTATACCACAAATCCGTGTAACAGTCAACTGCGACAGAGAGGAAGAAGGGAGATATATCAAATATGGGGAACCATAACGAACAGGAAGTATTTAGCCCTACGACTAAGTACGGAAGCGTGGTATATAACGGATTCAGCGAGAACGCGACATATCTGATTTCATTTCAAAAGAATTTGTTTTTCATGGGCGTTGTATGCACAGTCGTAATGAACTGTAAGCAGCCAAAAAAAATATTCTCCATGCTCACCAAAAACAACATAGCAAACAACGAATGCAAAAACATCAATGTGAGATTTTTAAGCCAGTCTCAGGTTGGAGTTACATTCCGTGGCATTGTAGAGTATCAGGAAAACAAGGTAAATACAAAAAACGAATGTATCAGATGCGCCGATGTATACCTTAAAGAAGCAAGACGAATCGTTGCAAAATGCGGAGGTATCAACTGATTATGGCACAAAGAAAGGTATATTACATTCCAGATAACTTCGTTGACGATGAAAAGATATTCGGTGGTAAGTTCCGGAAGAGAAATTTTATAGAAGCTGTTATTTTCACGCTTCCTGTGCTTGGGCTTTTTTGGCTCATTAACTGGGCAACGGGAATAGGCTGGGGAACGCTTTTCTATCCTACATTTCTTTTTGGAATCGCCACATTCTTTCTTTTCATTATCGGATATAACGGTGATTCATGGGGCGAAACCTTGCTCCTTGCACAAAAATTCCGTTCCAACAAATTCAACATTTCCACCTATAACCCACGTATCAAAACTGAGTTGACTGCTGATTATCTTGCCAATCCGAATGCAAACTCCAAAGCCGAGGCTATCCGCAATTTCATTAAAAACCTTAATGATGTACTTGCTGGTGCAAGAGGACAGAGTGAGATTGCTGATGACTTGACCAGTGATAAAACCATTCTCTGGTATGTTGAAGATGAAGGTATTATCGAAAAGCCGGAATCTTTAAAAACTGCCGCAGAAATCAAGCAGGAAGAAAAGGATGCCAAGAAAGCGGCTAAACTGGAAAAGAAAAAACAGAAAGAGTATCTCAGCACATTGGGACCCAAAGAACGCAAGATTGCAAAAGCCAGATTTAAAGCACAGGCTCTTGAAAAAGCAGAGCGTGACCGCAAACGCCGCGAAGAAGAACTTCGCATCTATAATGAGGCTATTGCGAAGCGCGAAAAGGAAGAAGCCGAAAAAGCCAAAGAAGAACAGACTTTGTCGCAGCTTGAGAAGGACAAAGAGAACAACAAGAAGCTTTCTGCTCGGCAAGCCGCTGCTCAACGCCGTGCTGAGATAAAGAAGCTTCGCAGAGAAAATACACTAAGAGAAAAAGAAGAAGCAAAGGCCGCAAAGAAAAAAGCTAAAGAGGATGCCTTAGCTAAGAAGCAGGCGGAGAAAGAAGCTAAGAAAAAAACATCTCCAAAGAAAAAACAAGTAACCCAAAATAAAGCTGGGGTTGCTGTCGCTCCTTCTGTACAGCAAAAGGAACAACCTAAAAAGCCGTTACTTATCAATCTCGATAAGGTTTCCAAGAAAGAAAAACAGCAGGCAACCCAGCAGACGGCCGCACCGGCTGTGCAGGAGCAAAAGCCGCAAAAATCGCAAAAGAGTGCGATTGACAATATCTTGAAAAAGGAAGCCAAAAAGAAAGAAGAACCTATCAAGGAAGAAAAACAGGCAGAGAGTAAGGCGGAAGTTACCAAACCTGAAAAGAGAGAACCTGCTATTGTCCCTGTTGTAAAAGCGAGTTCTGTTCAGGAACAGGCTACTGAAAAGCCTACACATCAACCTGTAAAGGCTCCGCAGAAAGAAGAAGTCACCGTTACAGATAGCAAAAAAGCTGATGTTCGCGAGGTCCCTGATTTGTTGGATAGTCATAATGTGTTTTATGGCATTGGCGCAAATCAAGGAAATGAATTCGTGCTGGATGATGATGAGAAAGGAGGAAACAGTTTATAATGTTTGGAAAAAATAAAAAGGAACAGAACGATGTAGATAAGTACCTTTCCAAAAAGCAGCGCAAAGCTATTGCTCGCGAGGAAAAGGATAGAATCGACCGTCAGAAAGCTCTCGAGGCAGTCAAGTATCGCGAAATCAAGGGTACACAGGAAATGCTCCCTGTTTACGATACCTATCAAGGTGTTATCGTAACCCGCGATGGACATTTCTGCAAGATTATGGAAGTTAAACCTCTCAACTTCATGTATCTCTCTCCGCAAGCGCAGAACAACATTATCAGCCTGTTCAGCCAGATGCTTTCGGCAACACCTTATAATATGCAGCTCATTTCCTACGCTCGTAAGGCAGATGTGGATTCTATGATTCGTGCTGTCGAAGACCTCAAAAAGAACGAAATGAATCCCGCATGTTTCCAGATGCAACAGGAATACGAAAACCTTCTTCGTTATAGAGCCGCACAGAACGGCGTTACTCGCCGCTTCTTTGTCGTTCTTGAATTCAAAGCAGACCTGCAGAATGATGGCACAGACATCAATAAGGTTGTTGGCGATTTGAACGCAGCAGCAAGTAGATGCCGTGGATACCTTGAAGACGCAGGCAACCAGTTCATTCCTACCTGTGAGACGGATGAAGGTGTGTGCGACATTCTCTACCAGATGATTTGCCGTAAGGAAAGCGAGACGGTAGCGTATGATGTTCATGCACGCGAAGTTTTTCTGAAATACGAAAAAGCGGTTGTTGAACAGGGGCTTGGCTCTATGCCTATCATCACAGCACCCGAAACCATCGCTCCTAACTGGATGGATTTCTCTCACTACAACTACGCTGTCATTGATGATAAGTTTTATACATTCGCCTATATTTCCGATACCGGTTACGAAAAGAATGTGACTGCCGGATGGTTGAATCAATTCATCAATAGCGGCGAAGGCGTTGATGTCGAGATTTTCTTAGACCGTCACACACGCGATGAAGTTTACAGCAAAATTGGTTTCAACGTCAAACAGAAAAGAGCAAAATCTCTTGATAGCCATGATACGGATTCTGACTTCCACGAAATCCAGAACGCCATCGGTGCTGGTTCTTATCTGCTGGATGGATTGGCTGCTGGCGAAGATTTGTTTTACGCCAGTGTTCTTTTTACTATCACTGCCGATGACTTGACAGAACTTGAACGGCGCTTCCATGAATTTGAAAAGAACGCAAAGGGTTCCGGATACAAGGTCGTCAGATGCGATTTCAGAATGCAGGAAGCCTTTATGTCTTCCTTGCCTACATGTTCTCTCGAAAAACAGCTTTATAAACATTCGAAGAGAAATGTTCTGACCTCTGGTGCTTCGTCTTTTTATCCTTTCGTTTCCTTCGAAATGCAGGACCCGAACGGTATTATGATTGGTACCAATACGGCAAACAACTCCTTGGTTATCATTGATGTTATGGATAGAAACATCCATCGTAACTCCAATGGTGCTATCCTTGGCACATCCGGTTCCGGTAAGACATTTACCTCTCACTTGTTCGCACTTCGTTTCCGTATGCGTCGAATTCAGACATTCATTCTGGCTCCTGTTAAGGGCGAACGCGACTACGGTAACGGTTGTTATCGAGTTGGTGGACAGTTCGTATCGATGTCTCCCGGTTCTCCCAATCACATCAATATCATGGATATTCACGCACCTGACCTTTCCAACATCGATTCCTTGGGCGACGATGACGCCAGTAATGCAGCGCAGATTTCTTTGCTTGCTCAGAAATCTCGTACCATTCTTACATTCATCAAGCTTCAAGCGCCTGACCTCACATTGGAAGAAGAACAGCTTGTTGACGGTTGCGTATATGAAACTTATGGGCGTTTCGGTATTACCGAAGATAACATGTCCATCTATAAGTTTGGTACAAGCGAGTACAAGGAAATGCCCATTCTTGAAGATTTGTATAACACTATGAAGAATGTGCCGGAACTTCGCCGCGTCTGCAATATCTTCAAACCTCTTATTAGCGGTTCGCTTTCTTCGTTTAACAACCATACAAACGTTGACCTTAGCAATCTCTACATTGTTTTCGACTTCGATGCGTGCGACGGCAAAAACAAAGTCATGGCTCTTTTTATCGTTCTGGATTTCTGTTGGAGCAAAATCAAAGAAGATTCCAGTAAACAGAAAGCCATCTTCATTGATGAGGCTTGGAACCTTATCAGTAAATCGTCCAACGAAATGTGTGCCGATTTCATCAAGGAAATCTTCAAAACCATTCGTGCTTACAATGGTGCCGCTTTCGTAATGACACAGAACGCTTCCGACTTCTTCACGATGAACGGCGGCGAATATGGCCGAGCAATCATTACGAATGCAGATACAAAAATTATCATGCAGTTGCCGGAAACGGAAATCGAAATCCTGCGCACTGCTGTTCAGCTTACTGACGATGAATGCAATAAAATCCAGCAACTCCATCGTGGTTCTGGACTCGTGATTGCAGGAAGTAGTAAGCTGTTCGCCGACTTCACAGCTTCTGATTTTGAGGCCGAGGTTATCTCTGGCGATATCAAAAAGTCAAAACGCTAAAAACAATAACGCAGAATCGAAAAATTCTGCGTTTGCTGCACAGTATGAGCACCTCCACGTTGGTGTGCGGCGGATAACGGGAAATCTCGTTAACAGAGCTCATAAAACCACCTTATTTTGACGTCGACTGAAGACATTTTTAAATCAGCTTAGTCTACGTCGAAATCCGAACAGATTTATGCGTTAACACGCGCATAAAATATAACATTTCTATTTTTGACGCAGACTGAAAAAGAACGTTCACTCAAAAATAGAAAATCACTCAAAAACAAGAATTTGGAGGTTTTTATCATGGCTGCTGCTCATAACACTGTAATTAAGAAATTGCTTCATGATTTCGGGGCTCTTCCGGCTGAACTGGTGGCAAAATATCTCACTATTATGTTTGGTGAGTCCATGACTTTGCCGCTGGCAAATCAGACAATTTATGCGGCTGTACGTGAATTTGTGTGTTATCAGAAGGACGGATACCTGCTTGCCAACAGCTTCGTCAAAATCGACAGCAAAATCGAATCCGGCGCACGCGCTTTCTGTGTTTTCCTCGAATTCATGGAACATGTCCCCGGATTCACTTATTGCCGCCCGTCTTCTCCGTGGCAGTTGGCGTTCGTTGCTGGCGATGTTACTTATTATATCGTTAATATTTCGCGTGGCAGCGAGTATCAGATGGGTACTATCCTGAACAGCTTCGGCGCTGATGAAGATTTGCTCAAAAATTCACGTAGAATCGGCATTCTTGAAAATGGAGCCGATATGTCTCTGGTTCCTTACTGTGGTATTATGCAGTTCTGCACAGTTGACGATAACTATGACATTAAGGTGTACGCACCCGAAGACCGCAACACCATCGAAAAGGCATGGGCAGATGTCCAGCGGAACTAATAAATTCCTGTCGAACCCAGGCGATTCTGGCATCCTGTTTAAGGGAGCGGAATCGCCTTCTTTTTGTATGCAGGATAAATTCGACAGTGCAGCAAAGCATATCAATGAAGCACAAAAATATATCGAAGAACCGCAGAAAAGCACGATAAAGGCGCAAAAAGCAATCCATGAGCTTCTTTTGGCGCAATATGCACTTCGAGATATCATCAATTCAAGTGATATGCCACGCACAGAAAGAATGCGGTTGGAATTCCAAAGCGTACCTGATTCTTTATGTTCCGTAGCGCAAATAAATAACGGTATATTGCAAATTTCATATCCGTTTCTGCTTGGAACATACAGTAATTCAGACTCGAATGATTCATCAGCCACATTTATTGAGAAAAGTATTGGCGTAATGACACGCAATAAGCTCGATTTATTTCTCTATGAACATCCGAATTTGGCCTTTCCGAATGGTTTCCTGTACCTGATTTTTAAGAGATTTATCCCTCAAAACGGGAACAAATTGCTTGTCTGTGATAGCAATAATATGGAAACAGGGGCTATCACAAACGCAGTTTCGCAGGCTATCGGCAGGTCAGATAATGCCTATTCTATGGGGTTCGTTTATACAGCATCTGTTGGCGAATATCCGCACACAGAAGTGACGCTTATACAGGCGTCTGACCTTCCTGAATGGCACAGATATATGGGTACCTGAACCCAAGGAAAATCAACACTAAAAATGTAGATTTTTATGGATATGTATTCGGGTACCCAAAAATATCAACATTTCACACGCCAAAATAATGCGGTGTTATTGCACTTAGCGCATTTTCTTTGCGTTGAGGTATGGAAAGGAGGGAACGCTTGAAATATGCCAAAGCCGACCAAGGTAAGAATCCTCGAATATCTATACACAGTGAGTAGTATTCCAAGAAAGCAATTAAAGCTGGCATTTCAAGATGTAGCTTATAACACAGTATTCAGAGCAACGAAAGAACTTCTGGATTCTGGTTATATCGAATTGCTCTCGGTATCAAAAGGACCAACCAGAATCAAGATTACAAAAGCTGGCATGGATTATCTTTCAAAACAAAAAGATGCAGTTATGCAAGCGAATATCAGAAGCACAGTAACATCTTCAAGCAAGAAAGAGCGTATCGAACGAGTTCAAAAAACGATTGATATGTGTGTGGCTTCTGGAATCAAAACGTCACAGACATCTAATATCAGTTTTTCTATTTTCTCACAAAAGGAACAAGACGAAGACACTGTTATTGAGTTCTCCAACTTGTTTGTTGATGAGGCTGTATTCTTTAGAGCTGACGAAATCACAAAAACAATCAAGGCAGAGAATACTTTCGGTGAAGAAATTACACAAACGCAAAGCAGAGTTACAGGGTTGATAATCAATAAAAATGGCTTATGGTTTGTTTATCATTCTCTCGATAAGTTGATGAAGTTCACAAAACAAATTGAACTTACATTCACAGAAGCTGTTATCCGGTTTATGGAATCAAGTTGGTTGGTTCAGCAATATCCAAACTTCTTTGGATTCTTATCCGCAAAGCCAAAAGCCATCATCATTGGAAACACGCCGTCCATACTTCCGAAAATCTTTACCGGTAGAAAATGGGGCGAAACGGAATCCGATAACAAACAAAAGCAAAAAATAGCTGCTCAAATGGGTTCCTATGAAAACTTGAAGTTCATTTACTCGTCCATCGAATTCGTGCCGAATAACGATTGCGGGCGAAACTATCTGCACAGAACTGTTTACATGACACAAGCTGAAATGCTTGATATGTGTAAAACATGGGCGACCAAGTTTGATTATGATTGCGTAGCCGCCAACAGCATGTTTCAACTTATCCATACGGGTACCTCTACACGCGTAGCCATTTTACTGACGCTTAACTTCGATATGCTAATCCATATCAGAAATTTACCGGAGGGTACATCAATCATCATCGATAAGGTCATGGCCGAAGCAGTAAGCCGTGTGCTTGGCACATCTCTTGTTTCTGCATACGACTTTAATCTCAACAAGCTCACTCCTCATAAATACAACAACAATGGCATTCGTTGTGATGGTATCAACCCCCTCACCAAAAAAGGACATCTGGAATAGATAGAATACGGGTACCTGAATGCCGGGTACCCTTTTGTTATCGCGTAGCCCCATACACAGAGAAAAAACAGAGATAGAAGAAAATACTCTGTTTAATTCTGTGTCGTAAAGAGAGAAAGGAGAAAACCCCATGAATAATAATCTCGTAGCAGGAGAGTTCAACATTGACCTCAAAGAAGAAGAACCCGTCTGGATGGATAAAAAGCGGTATACAATTTTTGCATTGCCGATTTCCTTCACCACCTATTATTTGACTCCAACAAAGATTCTCATCGAATCCGGATTATTTACTACAAGAGAAGATGAAATCATGCTTTACAGAATCAGAGACATTTCTGCGACGCAAAACATCTTTGAAAAGTTAAATAAAACGGGTACGATTCGAATCTGTTCTTCTGACGTCGGAACACCGGAACTGTTGATTCAGCATGTCAAGAACCATCGAAAAGTCAAAGAGGCAATTTCGCAGGCAGTGGAGAAAAGCCGGAAGGAAAATGGAATCAAAACGACAGAGATGCTGAGTCCACATCATAACCATGACGAGATGCCTCCGATGATGGAATGCCCGTTTTAAAATTTCAAATTGAAAAAAAATGGAGAGAAGCCATGAGTATGATGGAAGCAATGTTCAAAAAGCAAAGAGAAGCCTTTGAGAAGCAAGTGGAAGAACAGAACAGAGGATACAGAAAGCCTCAGAAAATCAATATCGAAAGAAATATTCAATATGGCGAAGATAAACTTCAAACCTTCGACATGATATATCCAACAGATGCAAAACCGGATATTCCCGTTATCATCAATATTCATGGCGGAGGTCTTGTAATGGGGGATAAAGACTTCAATACAAGATTCAATATCAGGATGGCGCAGAACGGGTACCTTGTAATCAGCGTAAATTATAGACTGGTTCCGGAGGTGACTGTATTTGAGCAGATGCAGGATGTAATTGACGGAATTGAGGCAGCAAGAAAACACCAAGAAGAAGAAAGAGAAGTTCTGCGAGCCATATGGGGCGTAACGGAAGATGAAATAAACCAAATCAACAAAAGAAAATCAAAGAGAGATTATGATTGGGGCGTTCCCGTATACCTGACGGCAGATAGTGCAGGCGCGTACCTTGCGTTGTATATTCTCGCTGTTCAAGGCAGTCCTGAGGTGGCGAGAGAATTCAAGGTAAGACCAATGACGACAAGAATCACAGCTGCCGCATTTATCAGTGGAATGTTCTACACAACCAGAAAAGATAAGATTGGCTTGTTTATGCCGAAGTACCTGTATGGGCGCGGATATAAAAAAGCCGGATTCTATCCGTATATCAACCCCACAAATCCAGAAATCATCAAGTCACTTCCGGCGACGCTGTTTGTTACCAGTAGAAGCGATATGCTGCACTCGTATACGGTTGATGTTTATGAAGCTGCCGAAAAGTACGGAAGATATTGTACATTGATTGATTATCCAAAGAATAAGCAGTTGACGCACGCATTCAGTGTGTTCTATCCAAGTCTAAGCGAAAGCATTCATTTAATGGACGAGATATGTGAGTTTTTTAACAGCAATAAGATAGCTTATCGGTAAAATGCATTCATTCTTTATCAAGCAGTCATTCAAAAAACAATAGCGATGAACGGGTACCTCATAAAACGGGTACCTTATCCCATAGAAACAGGGTAGGGGAGACAGGAATAAAATGGGACATGTAACTATCAAAACAAAAGTCATTGCGCTGGCTGTGCTGGTTGTCGGAGTTATCGGCAGCTATAATGTCAGCGTAAAAGGGCTATTACAGAAAGATACGCAGACGCAAACGGTAGATACAGTTCTTGAATTCCAAAAGGAGATTCTGAGAAGAGACATTGCAAGGTATCCCGTTGAGGTAATGCTCGAAAACGCCAAGTATCAGATTGTTCAAAAAGAAGAAGCTGAAAAAGAAAAAGAAGAAGCTGTAAAACTGGCAGTTCAACAGGAAGAAGAAAGACAGAGAATCCTGAATTCAACAACATATGTGAGGTATCTACACCAACCTATGGACAAAGCTACGCATCTATAACTTGTGACGAAATTGGACTCAGTAGCAGGTTATATTGGGGAGACGACCAGTCCATGATAAACACCGCGCAAGGTGTTTATGAGTATACGGGTACCTCGCAAATCGGGTACCCCGGATGTCATCTTCTTGCAGCACACAATAGCAGCGTGTTTTCACTGTTACAATACGCAAGTGTCGGGGATATTTTTACCGTAACAACAGAATATGGCCGATACGCCTATGAGGTCGATTCCTGCCGAAGCGGGAATGTAACGGCAGATGCGGGGACGATTGTAGCGAGCGACGGCACTGTACTTGTGAATCTCGGAGACTCAGATGACAGGCTGTACATGTATACCTGTTATCCGTTCGGATATTATGGGGCAACGAATCAGAGATATGTTGTAAGGGCAACCTTGATTCCGGAAAGTGAGACGATAAATCTGAGCGCATTGTCCACAGATGATGATGACTACATGAGTATAAATGGAGAATAAAGAAAAGAGGACAGTTTTGTGAACCATGAAAACATAAAGGCGCGGAACGAGCAGATACTTAACGATTATGTTGCAGGAATGTCTGTAGAGGCGATTTCTGAAAAGTATCAGCTGAGCAGTTATCATTGTTACAGTATTCTACGGAAACTGGATTACAGAAAATATGAGCGCACTGCTGTAAAGTCCAGAAGCTCGTTTCCAGATAGGAACCGGCAAATCATTGATGAATATCGCAACGGCGTTTCGGCTACCGAGTTGACAAAGAAGTATAATCTGACCCGTGCGAGAGTTTATAAGATTCTGAGTAATTCTGATGAGTATGTAAGTCATCGCGTATCTGGCGTGTTAACTTTGCGCCGTGCGGAGATAATTGAACGCAACAAGAAAATCATAGCAGATGTGAAGACACATCCGGATATTCCAATTACAGAGATTGCTTCCAAGTACAATATTTCTCCAAGCATTGTTTACACAGTTCTGCGCACTCAATAAAAAAACAAAAAAACATCTCGCCAATGATTAAGTATGGATAATTATCTCAAGAAAAAAGTAAAATCCCGGAATTTCGAAGAAAACACATAGATTATTGTTTTATTACACAGTAAAGGAGGTGTAGATGCAATGTTTGAATTTGCAGCAAGCTCTATTCTTGGCGCGAAACGCTTCGTTGGCGTCAATGAAAATCAAGAAACCGAAACTTTGCTCAGGCAGAACTACACCATCGAGGAGCTGGAATCAATGCAGTTCGTTGGTGAAGAACAACCACTTATCAAAAGAAACGGTATCATCTTTATTCGTGACGGCACAGTTGTGCGAAGATATAACGCGAAAAGCGGAAATTGGGAGTTTATATTTATCCCGCGTTACACTTGAATCAAGTAAACACAAAAAAAGGAGAAACGCTGAGTAACGCGTTTTGTAAAACGATGGCAAAAGAAATAACAGACGCCAATTTCGCCGAAACAATAGGCGCAGGCAAACCGGTAGTGGTGGATTTCTGGGCTCCGTGGTGCGGTCCATGCCGCATGGTAAGCCCGATAATAGATGAACTGGCAGGCGAATACGAAGACAAAGTCGTAATAGGCAAAG
>OGRY01002565.1_pt1 | contig 11388 bp, 9 predicted proteins | sample 1553551 | NCBI WGS metagenome assembly OGRY01 (sample SAMEA2580101, study PRJEB22360) | human gut metagenome | biome: human gut; feature: human-associated habitat; material: faeces | place: Denmark | collected 2008/2010
GTACCGGGATCTCGAAAGCGTCACAGAATTTTACGAACTCTGCTGCTTTTCTTGCACCGCGTGCACTAAGGGTACCATCAGACTCCCATACCTTTTTGCCTTCTACATCATAGCTCTCGCTTCTGTTTGCAACAGCACCAACAGTAGCGCCGTTCAGTCTGATAAATCCAACAGCAACACTCTTGCCGTAGTCAGCTTTTACCTCGAAGAACTGTCCGTTATCAGCGATTCTGGAAAGTGCAATGGCTGTGTCGCCTGTGCAGTTCTCAATATCCTCGCATACACGGTTCAGGTCGTCTGTGCACTCCATGTAAGAATCAGTGTCTTCGCAGTTAGATGGCAGATATGTTACGAGTTCACGGATTTTTCCAAGGATCTCGTCCTCAGTGCCGATTCCGTCTACAAGACCTGTCTCTTCGCTCTGGAATCTGGCAGAGGATGTGTCACATTTGGAAACATGATTGCCTTCAAGGGCGTTCGGGGTGTTTACAAACAGTTTGCCTTTCTTCTCTTCAACAAATGTGAAGTCTGTCAGTGCCGGTACAAGTGCCATACCACCACCGCAGGTACCGAAGATACCTGTGATCTGTGGAATCAGTCCGGATGCCAGAGTCTGTTTCATATAAATTTCACCGAATGCTTCCAATGCGTCAGTTGCCTCCTGAAGACGGAGACCTGCACAATCGATCAGGCCGATCACCGGAGCACCGGTCTTCATAGCCATATCATAAAGTCTGGTAATCTTCTTGGCATGCATTTCACCAACTGTTCCGTTCAGTACGGAAACATCCTGGCTGTACACATACACCAGATTTCCATCGATTACACCATATCCGGTAATAACACCGTCTGAAGGTGCTTTTTTTTCAGTCATGTTGAAATCTGTATTTCTGGCTGTTACACTTTGGCCGATCTCAACAAAACTGTTCGCGTCAAGCAAAGAAGTGATTCTTGTGCCCGCTAAACTTTGTGTTGCGTTACTCATTCTTTCTTGCCCTCCATTTTATAATAATTTAAAAGTATAACCAAAAATTCTGCCGATTCTAATTGTACATTTTTTCACACAATTTTTCAATAGTTTTCCGTGTTTTTATGCAAAAAAATCCCTCGATTTTCGGGGGATTTTTTTATATATCATACATATTCCGTCAGGCTTTTTAGTGAAAAAAGTCATGAAACACCTTGTTTGCACACCATAAATAGGTGATTTTGACGATATTGCGATCTGCTGTCACAAAATAGTTATCCAGGACAAGTTCTCCAAGGCTAAAAGTGACCTGACCAATTTTCTGCCCCTTTTTCACAGGCGCTGTCAAATTTTTCTCAATACGCAGATGGCAGGTAATCTTTTCCCCTTCTTTCAGAAGGATCTGTTTCTTTTTGTCAGAATCAGATGCCTGAATCCGGCCATTTATATATGCATCTGCGAAACCTGTCCCAGTTTCTGTGTGAATTTTTCCGGGATTTTCCTGGTTTTCCTTACCAGATTCTTTCCCGCTGCTTTCGTCAGTCCCATCCTTTACTGGTATAGCCGGAATCTCCGGCTCCTGCCAATAGGTTTCCTTGTGAAAATTTGCTTTGCCATATTCCAGCAGTTTCATGGCATCTTTCCATTTATATGTCTTATTATTCGGCCAGCCGCAGCCAAGAAGGGAAATAATAAATTTTCTTTCCTCATTTTCACAGGCTGCCACATAACAATAACCCGCATTTCCTGTAAAACCTGTTTTTCCTGAAATGGCGTCCGGAGTCATATCAAGGAATGTATTTGCATTATGGACAGAAAATTGACGTTTTCCTGAAATATCAGAAAAAGAATAATCCCTGGTCTGTGTAATATGAAGAAATGCTTTATTTTTCACCGCATAGCTCATGATCAAAGCCAGATCTCTTGCGGTAGTCTGATGAATGCCTCCTGCATCTGCACTGTCAAGACCGTTCGGCGTAACAAAATGAGTGTTCGTGCAGCCAATCTCCTTTGCTTTTGCATTCATCATTTTTGCAAACCCTTCCACAGAACCGCCAATGTGTTCAGCAATTGCCACGGCCGTATCATTATGGCTTTTCAACATTAAAGAATAAAGAAGATCTTCCAGGTAATACTGCTCCCCTTCCTTTAAATTCAGCTTTACTTCTGGTTGAGAGGCCGCATTTTCTGACACCATTACATAATCATCACCGGAGCCCTTTTCCAAGGCAAGGATACAGGTCATTACCTTTGTGGTGCTGGCATTCGGTCGAGCTGTATAGCCCTCTTTTTCGTACAATACCCGGCCAGAATCCCCATCCATAAGAACTGCGGATAAGGCATAGAGATTTCCAGGTCCGTCTGTTTCTTTCATATCAACAGCTGCCGGTATCATCTGCACAATGGAGCTGACAGCCTTTTTTTCGCCTGTGCCAGTGCTTCCTGACACCTGGCCAGCAGTGCATAAAACAAGTACAAAAGTCAGTGTAAGACAAAAGAATCTGTATCTGCTTTTCATAGTCCACCCCACATTCCGTTTATAGTATTTTACGCGAACCTGTCCCAAACTATGCAAAGCTCACTCTATAAGTTTTACCTGATAAAAAGAACAGGTATCTTACAGAAATACCTGTCCCTGAAATTGGTTCAATTTTCAATTTGTATATCACAGCTAACCATTGTAAGTCAGATCCCATCGCTCAGACAACAGCCTGTCCTCCTGGGAAAGCTGATACAGCTCCAACAATTCTGCCGGTGCCTCTTTCACCTCTTTTTCAAACAATGTATTCAGCTGTTCCACAGGTTCCCTGCTGCCACCTGCCGGCTGAGCCATCATATAGTGATCGATCAAAGCAGACTGTGCTCTTCTTCCTCCAAGGCTGGAAAGCTTCGACAAGCGCGCCCGTCTCGTCCCACCATCGTCACATACCAGCAGATTCGTCATAAATTTCATCAGTTTAAGGCTCAGAAGAATATCTCCTGTTTTTACAAGAGGAAAAGCCTTGTGGATTTCCGCTGCATTTTTGCGTTTTACTTTGATACAATCAGAAGGATAAAAGGCATATGGATTTTTCCCATTTTCTTCCATAAGGAAGCGGTCAAATTCAATTTCCAGAAGGCTGTGGGAAATCCTGCCCTTATCATTCATTTCATTTACAAAAGGATGACAGGAAGAGTCCAGAAGATAATGACAGCCAAAGCCAAGAAGATAGGCAAGAAGCGCCTCATCGCCAGTCTCTCTGACCTGCGCCATTCCCTGGGTAAAAAATGCCCGGGCTTTTTCTTTGTGCATACGGTATCCTACACTGCTTACGTGATTCTTAAAAATAAAATAATAGAAGAAAATATCCGGTCCGTGAAGACCGATCCGATACAGTTCACCGTTTTTCCGAATAATTTCTTTCACTTGATCGGGCAATTGCCTGTATACTTTCTGACCAAACAAATCATGTGCATATGTTGTGGGCATTTTTCTCTCCTGTCTTATCGCCTGCAGTTTATCTGCGGCTTACTTGTCCTGTTTCATTGTCTGCAGTTTATCCGCGGCTTACTTGTCCTGTCATATCGTCTGCAGTTTATCTGCGGCTTACTTGTCCTGTCTTATATATCCAGCTTCAGCTGTACTTCCTCTTCTGCCTCAGCCTTAAAATCCGCCATTTTTACCGGATCCACAGCCGGCAGCTCTTCCAGACCCTGCACACCAAATGTACGAAGGAATTCTTCTGTAGTGCCGAAAAGGATCGGCCGTCCAGGTGCATCAAGACGTCCAAGCTCCTTTACCAGATTATACTCAACCAGCTTATTTACTGCATGATCGCTTTTTACTCCCCGGATCTTTTCAATCTCAGCTTTTGTCACAGGCTGCTTATAGGCTATAATAGACAGCGTTTCCAGCATAACATCTGTAAGGGCAGGTTTCTTAGGCTGCATGGCAATCCGGATCAGACAGCCATAGTAATCCCGTTTGGTGCACAGCTGATAAGAGCCCTCCAGCTCAATGATCTGGATTCCCCTTCCCTCATCCTTATATTTATCCATCAGATTATGGAGTAGTTTTTCTGTAGTTGGCTTATCCTGCTGGATTGCTTTCGCAATCTGACCTAATTCCACAGATTCACCCATCGCAAACAGGATTGCCTCAACGGCACCTTCTAATCGTTTAATTTCCATACACTATCCTTCTTCCTCTGCAAATTCTGTCAGATTCTTCCAGGTTTCCGGCTCTGTCACAACATTGATCTGGATGTCATCAAAAATCTCTTCCTGAACCACATGAATGTGTCCCATTTTTATCAGTTCCAGCACGGAAAGGAAGGTAACGATTACCTGTACTTTGGAGCACTGCTTTTTCAACAGGTCCCGAAAACTGAATTTCTTGTGAGTCTTTGCAAATTCTTTCATCTCCAGCATTTTATCAGAAAGACTGACTTCTTCCTTCTCGATTTTTCCAAACTGACTTCGGATAGGGTCCCGTCTGTCGTCCTGCCGCCTGATGATCGACTGGTAAATGGCGTTTAATTTCTCAAGAGTAAGACCAGCCAGAAGTTCTGAGGGATCCACTAGCTCCCGATACTGAAGCACCTCCCTTGGCACATCCGGCTCACGGAAATAAACGCCGCTGGCATCGTCCATTTTGTCCTTCAGCTCATAAGACATATATTTATACATCTTATATTCCAGAAGTTTCTGAACCAGTTCCGCTCTGGGGTCCTCCTCTTCTCCTTCTTCATTGATTTCTTTTGGAAGAAGCATCCGGCACTTGATATCCAGAAGTGTGGCTGCCATGACCATAAACTCACTCATAACTCCAAGATCTTCTTTTTCCATAGCGTGAATGTATTCCATATACTGATCCGTAATCTCCACAATCGGTATATCATAAATATCAATTTTATTTTTATCAATAAGGTGAAGGAGCAGATCAAGCGGTCCTTCAAAAACATTCAGTTTTACGGGAATTGCCATGCGCTTTCCTCTCTCCCTTACGGTTTCATTTCTATAAAAATCAGCTCTCTTGGATTATGGATCCGAAGAGGCACTGTGTGTTCCCCAAGGCCTGCACTTACGATCATACATTTGCCATTTTTGTAAAAATCGCCGCAACAGTATTTTGGAAAAGGTATAAACTGTGAACTGATGGCTCCCACATGTCTGGAAAAACGGAGCACACCGCCATGGTAATGTCCAGACAGAATCAGGTCTGCCCCCCAGTGGAAATAGGTTCTGCCATATTTTGGGTTATGGGCAAGAAGAATATTTATGGCTTCCGGATCTGGCTTTCCCATAAGCTCTTCCATTTTTTCAGAAGTTAGCTTCGGGGAAAAAGGCTTGTGATAGTATTCCAGTGGAAGTTCCAGTCCATTTACCACAAAGGAATTGCCAGCCAGAACAACTTTGCTCTTCTCATTTGCCAGAAAACAGATTCCTTTTTGTTTCAACTCTGCCTGATATTTCAGGTACTCATTCCGATAAAGGTGCCCTTTGGCTTTCATTTTGGTTTCGTGGTTTCCCATGGCGTAAAAGATGGGGAAGTTCTTCGCCAGTGTACAAAGCAGTTTTCTGGCAGTTTCCAGGGTGGAAGGATCCATCCGGACCACCATGTCTCCGGCAAGAAGAATGGCATCGGGGACATTTTCCTGGATTTTTTTCAGCAAAGCACTGTTCTCTTCGCCGAAAATGCTTCCGTGAAGGTCTGCAAGAACAGCAAAGCGCACGCTTTTTTTTATTTTCGGGTTATGGACTTCATAGGTTACAGTTCGAAATTTTTCCATAAATCTCCTTAAATACTTTGTAATTTCCAGAGCGTGTTTGAAAAAGGCCTTCTGCAATCTGCACGCCCCAGGCCCTGCTTACTTTCCAAATCCACAGTTGGGGAAGGTACAGACTTTGCAGTTCAGGCAGAGACCGCCTTCTCCGTATGCAGCAACTTCTTCCGGGAAAATTTCATCGTCTGCCATGATTCTTGGCAGAACCAGATCAAATACAGTACGCTTCGCATACATGACACATCCAGGAAGCCCAAGGATCGGGATGCATTTGCCCTCTTTCTCATAGTAAGCGATAAGAAGCATGGCTCCTGGCAGTACCGGTGCACCGTAAGTAACAACTCTGGCTCCTGTATCACGGATTCCTCCAGGTGTACGGTCATCTGGATCTACACTCATGCCGCCGCTGCAGACTACCATATCTGCACCCTGGTTAATAAATTCCATAATGTCGGCTGTGATCTGTGCCTTGTCATCTCCCGGAGTCGTCTGACCGATCACCTCAGTGGGGTACTCGGAAAGCTTTTCTTTTAATACAGGGGTAAAGGTATCCTGAATCAGCCCTTTTTTTACCTCACTTCCGGTTGTGACGATTCCAACCTTTTTGAAATGATAGGGAAGAATGAAAAAAATCGGTTCCGGTCCAGCAGCTTCCACAGCTTTGTCCATTTTTTCTTTTTCGATTACAAGAGGGATGATCCTGGTGCCAGCCAGTTTATCTCCTTTTTTTACCGGAAAGTCCCCGTGGCGGGAAGCGATCATCATCTCCCCCAGAGAATTCACTGCCATAAGGGCATCTCTGCGGATTTTCAGAACTCCATCCTCGTCTGCTACCAGTTCGATCTTGCCTTCTTTCACATCAGTTCCATGCATGGAATCTCCTGCACAGATTTTATACAAAATATCAGCGCCCTCATTTTCATGAAGAATGCCTTCTTTCTTTTCCCACACAAAAAGATGTTCTTTTCCAACAGAAAGGAGCAGCGGAATGTCCTCTTCTTTCACAATATGTCCTTTGGAAAACAGAACGCCTTTCTTCTCATCCTTTATAATCTGTGTAATATCATGGCAGAGGATCTGGCCTGCTGCGTCTTCGGTTCTTATTTCTTTCATTCTGCAATTCATCCTTTCGCATATAATTGCTGTTTACGATCACAATCCGGCTTTGCAAAGTTTCGCATATACGCCGTCCTTCTCCATCAGCTCCTGATGTGTACCTTCTTCTGCAATTCCATCTTCGGTCAGCACCAGGATCCTTCTGGCATTGCGGATCGTGGAAAGACGATGGGCGATCACGAAGGTGGTTCGGTCTTTTGCAAGACGTTCCAGAGATTGCTGCACTACCTTCTCACTTTCGTTATCCAGGGCGGATGTTGCCTCATCAAAGATCAGGATCGGCGGATTCTTCAGAAACGCTCTCGCAATGGAAAGACGCTGTTTCTGTCCTCCGGAAAGCTTCACGCCACGCTGTCCAATGTCTGTGCCATAGTTATCCGGCATTTCCATAATAAAATCATGAGCATTGGCAAGCTTGGCTGCGCGGATGACTTCCTCGTCGGTAGCGTCCGGACGGCCATATCTGATATTTTCCATAATGTTTCCTGCAAACAGGTATACATCCTGCTGCACAATTCCAATCTGATTACGAAGATCCTTCAGTTTGATCTTTCGGATATCTTTTCCATCCAGATAAATGGCACCAGATGAAACATCATAAAATCTGGGGATCAGGCTGCAAAGGGTAGTCTTTCCAGCTCCAGAGGTGCCTACAAGGGCAACATAGTCACCGGGCTTCACTTCCAGATTTACGTTAGAAAGCACTTTCTCATTGTGGTCTTCATAGTGGAAAGAAACATTTTCGAAACGGATATCTCCTTTTACATGATCCATAGAAACGGCATCCGGCGCATCCTCAATATCCGGCGCAATGGACATCATTTCCAGGAAGCGGTCATAACCACTGTAGCCGTTCTGGAACTGCTCGGTAAAGTTTACCAGCTTGGTAACCGGCTCTGTAAAATTGTTAATATACAAAAGAAAAGTCACAAGATCTGTGGCGCTTAAATCTCCTGCTGCCAGGAACATGGCTCCGGAAACCAGTGCAGTAACTGTGATCAGTGTGGTAAACGCATCCATGCCTGCATGATAACCTGCCATATAGCGGTAAGTCACACGCTTGGAATCCACAAAACGCTCATTTCCTTTACGGAATTTCTCAATCTCACGCTTCTCATTTCCAAAAGATTTTACCACACGGATTCCGGAAAGACTGTCCTCGATCTGGCTGTTGATCTCGCCCATGCGCACACGGTTTTCCTTAAATGCACTTTTCATCTTTTTATTATAAATCAGTGCATAGATCAGCATAATAATTACAACTGCGAAGCACAGCAGTGCCATCTGCGGCTTCACATTCATAAGAATGATCAGTGCTCCGAACAGCTTGATCACTGAGATCAGAATATCCTCCGGTCCATGGTGGAGAAGCTCTGTAATATCAAAAAGATCACTTGTGATCCTGGAAAGAAGCTGACCGACCTTCTGATTATCATAAAATGCAAAAGAGAGCTTCTGGTAATGGCTGAATATCTCATTTCGCATATCATGCTCAATATAAGCGCCCATCATATGTCCATAATAGGTGATAAAATAACGGCTTCCAAGCTGCACCAGGATCAGTACCAGCATTCCCACCCCAATTTTCAAAATCATGGTTTTCGCTTCATCCGCTGACATTTCACTTATGGAATTCATAATATAACGAACCATCAGTGGAATGACAAGTGTCACTGCTGCCCCAAGGAATGCAAAAAAAAGATCTGCAAAAAACAGTCCCTTATATGGTTTATAATAGCCTGCAAGCATCTTTAATCTGCCAGGCTGTTTTTTCTCTTGTTTCATATGATTCGCCTCCGCTTTTGCTGCTATATTTTTGTAAGACATCAGCAAAAATTTTTATACAGAGTTTATTATAAACCGATGAGGACTGTTTTGTCAAAATGCTTCTGTAATTATTTTCTCCAAACAGTTTTTATAGGTTGCTTTTTCTATGGTTTCAGTGAAAAGAATGTTGATCTCGCCAAGCTTTTGCCCATCTCTGTAGTATTCCAGAGTACCAGCAGTTTCGCCCTTTTTCACCGGAGCCTGCACCTGGGTTTCCAGATTCAGTTTCCGTTCCACTTCGCCTATGGGTTTTCCATCGGTGCTGAGATACTGGAAATTCTTTTCGTATTTTACTTCTGCGGTGGGCTTGGTTCCTTTTCGAACCTCTATCTGGGGAAGCTTTTCGGGATTTTCATCTGTAAAAAGACTGCATTTGGAAAAACCATAGTTCAACATGGCTGCTGCATCTTTAAAACGGACTTTGTAATCAGGAGCCGCCATAACCACGGAAATCAGAGTAATATTATTTCGGGACGCTACAGCAGATACGCAGTACTTTGCCAGACTGGTACTTCCTGTTTTTAATCCTACACAGCCGTCGTAGCTGCGAAGAAGCTTGTTAGTGTTTGTTAATCCGAACTCTTTGGAACCTTGTCTGGTCACATGGGTAATATTTTCCATCCAGATAGAGGAATATTCCAGTATCTTCGGATATTTTGTAATCAGTTCCCGGCTCATGAGGGCAATGTCACGGGCTGTTGTGTAGTGATCCGTGGAATCTGTCAGCCCACAGCAGTCCACAAAATGGGTATTTTGCATTCCAAGACCAGCCGCCCGCTCATTCATCTGCCGCACAAATTCCTGCTCGCTGCCCCCGATATGCTCTGCCATCGCTACACTGGCGTCATTTCCAGAGGCGATCACAATGCACTTGATCATAGTCTCCACATCCTGGGTTTCCCCTTCCTCCAAAAATACCTGGGAGCCACCCATAGACTTAGCGTAAGCGCTGGTTGTTACAAGGTCATCCATTTTCAGTGTACCATTCTCCAACGCATCGAAAATCAGGATTAACGTCATAATCTTTGTAATACTCGCTGGACTTCGCCTGGTATCCGAATCTTTTTCGTAAATTACAGTGCCTGTACTGGTCTCCATTAAAAGAGCAGAAGGTGCCTGCACAAGCGCATCATAAGGTGCTGCTGGCTCCGTGGTTTTTTCTTGTTCTTCCGGGGATGCAGCAGTATTATCACTTGTATGATTTTCTGCCTTTTCATTCAACGGTATATCCGCTTTCCCATATGCAATCCGACAACCAGATCCCACCATGAGACTGGCCAGCAAAATAGGTAAAACCGCCTTTCTTATTGCCTTTCCAAGCATAGGATGTCTCCTCAAAAATAAGTTCTATTCTATTGTAACATGGGTCGATGGAACGCCTATTATGGATATTATCAAGGAAGATGACTCGCTCGATTATTATCAACTTGGTCATAATGTGGGGGTTGAACTAAAAAAACTTCATTGTGCTTCTCGAGGAGAAGATAAGACAGATTGGATGGATATCATAGAAAAGAGGGCAACTTCGTTTTTAGAGAAGTTTCATTCTTTGAATATTGAAGAATTTGCTTGCAGTAGATATGCGGAACAATATATTTTGAAAAATATGTCATTAATGGCAGAGCGACCTCAAGTTATGCTTCATGGGGACTTTCACTGGAATAATTGCGTTGTAGATGACAATGACAGTGTTGGGATAATTGATTTTTCGGGGAACGACATAGGTGACCCGTGGTACGAGTTCGGAGGATTGCTATGGGCACTAGAGTTTAGTTATAGTTTTGCAAATGGTCAAATCGATGGTTATTTTGGCACACCCCCATCTGAATTTTGGAAAGTTTTCAAATTCTATGTTGCGTTATATGCTTTTGAACATCTATCTTTCGCTAATGGAACATTGGAAGATATAGAGTATAGAATTTCTAATGCGACTCGGATGTTAACTTTGTTTGGTGAGAGATTTGAACTAGATATACCTCTGTTTAGAGGATAGGTGAAATTTTCAGCTTTTCTAAGAGTTGAAAGCAATGTATTGTTGAAGTTTGCGTTCTTGTGAGTGAAACCAAGACCAGGAGGAATAAATAGTGAGAGATGTACATGTACACTTTTTACATGGAAATCCTGTAGGCTATAACATTGAATTTTTTGAGGGATTTATTAAAGTTGCACAAGATGCAGGGCTTGATGAAATATATATGCTTGAACATACCCATCAATTTACTGAGTTTGAGAGAGTATATGAACCAATAAAGGCATATAACGATTTTCAGAATAACTGGATAACAAAAAGAATGAACGGTTCGATAGACGAGTACATCCGATTTATTAAAAGAGTAAAGGATATCAAGTACCCTGTAAAAGTGAAGTTCGGTCTTGAAGTCTGTTATATTCCTGAAACTGTTGACCTTTTGGCGGAGATTCTTCATAAATATGATTTTGATTTCCTTACAGGCTCCGTACATTGGATTGATGGTTGGGGATTTGACCATCCGGGACAAAAAGAAATTTGGGAAAGCAAGAACATAGAGGAGGTATATAAAAGGTATTATAATATTATGTTTCAGTTATGTGATAGTGGTCTTTTTAACGGTCTTGCCCATCCTGATTCAATTAAATGTTTTGGATATAAACCAGACATTGATTTAACGGAATATTATAATAAATTGGCTGTTTTGCTAAATAAGAATGGTATGTATGCTGAGAACAGTGGAG
>OGRY01002570.1_pt1 | contig 11373 bp, 7 predicted proteins | sample 1553551 | NCBI WGS metagenome assembly OGRY01 (sample SAMEA2580101, study PRJEB22360) | human gut metagenome | biome: human gut; feature: human-associated habitat; material: faeces | place: Denmark | collected 2008/2010
ACGTAAAATTACGACAAATTGTGTTGACAACGGACAGAAACGATGATATAATGCAATTAGATCAATTGGTCGGCATTCGACCGGATTTTGCATGTTTGTTCGATTCTGTCGATACCGAGCCAAAAAAAGAGACATGCGAGAAATCGCAAAAAACAAAGAAAGAGGTGCTTCTGTAATGAAGAAACTCGTTGCTCTGCTGCTGTCTGTCATGATGTGCTTTGCGTGCGTCAGTGCGCTGGCCGATACGTATGTGTCCTGGTACACCTACGGCGACGTGTACCTTTCCTCCGTGCGTTCCGAAATGGAAGCTGATTTCGCCAAGCTGAACCTGACGATCAACGGCTCCGACGCCAACGGCAACCAGCAGGTACAGTCCGACTTCATCAGCACGGCTCTGATGAACAACGACTGCGAAGCTATTGTGGTGAACCTCGTTGAATCCGGCGCCATCAGCACGGCGCAGACCATCATGAAGCTGAACCCCATGCCGCCCGCAAGAATTAAAGAGGGCAGCGTGCAGCTCGGCGAGCACGACATCGTAGCCGCGAACGAAAAAGAAATGCAGAAGATTCGCGGCAAGGAAGTTTCCATGATCTTCCAGGACCCGATGACCTGCCTGAACCCGACAAAGCCCGTCGGCAAGCAGATTGTCGAGGCCATTCAGCACCACCGTCATCTTTCCAAGGCAGAGGCGAAGGCGGAAGCCATTAAGTACCTCTCCCTTGTTAACATTCCGAACCCGGAAGAGCGTGCAAAGCAGTATCCGCACGAATTCTCCGGCGGCATGCGTCAGCGTGCCATGATCGCAATGGCACTTTCCTGCAACCCGAAGCTCCTCATTGCCGATGAGCCGACCACCGCACTGGACGTGACCATTCAGGCGCAGATTATGGATCTGCTCGCCGAGATCAAAGAGAAGACCAGCACCGCGATTATCCTCATCACGCACGACCTCGGCGTCGTGGCGTCCATGGCAGACCGCGTGGCGGTCATGTATGCAGGTAAGGTTGTAGAGACCGGCACCTGCGAGGATATTTTCTACCGCAATGCGCACCCGTACACGCAGGCATTGTTAAAGAGCCTGCCGTCCGTGGATATGAACAAGACCCAGCGCCTTGTTTCCATCCCCGGCACACCGCCGGATTTGCTGAACCCGCCGAAGGGCTGCGGTTTCGGCGCTCGCTGCACACACTGCATGAAGATTTGTCATGAGGAGCAGCCGCCGGTATTCAAGGTGGGCGAGGGTCATGAGGCAGCATGCTGGCTGCTCCATCCCGATTGCCCGAGCGCAGCAGAAAGGGGTGAGCCGGATGAGCAGTAATGAAAAACTGATCGTTCTGGACGACGTATGCAAGCACTTTAAGGTTTCCGGCGGTATGCTGAAGGCCGTCGACCACATTTCTCTCGATATTTATAAAGGCGAAACGCTCGGCCTTGTCGGTGAGTCCGGCTGCGGCAAGTCCACGCTCGGCCGTGTGGCCATGGGCATTTATCCCGCAACGTCCGGCAAGCTCTACTATGCCGGCGAAGAGCTGAATCTGAAAAACGCCGCAACGCGTTTCAAGTATGCAAAAAAAGCGCAGATCATTTTCCAGGATCCGTACGCTTCTCTGGACCCGCGTATGACCGTTTCCTCCATCATTGAAGAGGGTATGGTCATCCACGGCATGTACGACGCAAAGCGCCGTCAGGAGCGCGTATACGAGCTCCTCGAGCTGGTTGGCCTGAACAAAGAGCATGCCAACCGCTTCCCGCATGAGTTCTCCGGCGGTCAGCGCCAGCGTATCGGCATTGCCCGTGCGCTCGCTATCGAGCCGGAATTCATCGTGTGCGATGAGCCGATTTCGGCACTGGACGTTTCCATCCAGTCCCAGATCATCAACCTGCTGCACGACCTGCAGCAGCAGCTCGGACTGACGTTCCTCTTCATTGCGCATGACCTCAACATCGTCAAGTACATCAGCGACCGTATCGCCGTTATGTACCTCGGCAATGTCGTTGAGCTCGCTTCTTCCGACGATCTGTATGCACACACGCTGCATCCGTACTCCAAGGCTCTGCTTTCCGCAGTGCCGATTCCGGACCCGAGTGCAGAAGCACAGAAGCACCGCCAGATTCTTTCCGGCGATGTGCCGAGCCCGATCAACACGCCGAAGGGCTGCAACTTTGCCGGCCGTTGCCCGGTCGCCTGCGACAAGTGCAGAGAGTCGAAGCCGCAGCTGCGTGAAATTCGTCCGGGTCATTTCTGCGCCTGCCATCTGGTAGAGCCGGAAATCTGATTGGATCTGTAAGTGAAAATCAAAGCTCCCGTTCACAGGCTTTCGTGAACGGGAGCTTTTGCTATAGGGTAAAACCCGGGAAATAAAATGCCCGCCGTGCAGAACGTTTTGGTTCCTGCATGGCGGGCATTTTGATAAAAATTTGAAATCAGCCGTCAAATGTGCGGTCAAGCTCCGGGCAGGAGACTTTTTCGTTTTGGAGCAGCTTTTGCACAGCCGGGAAAAGCGTTTTCGCAAGCTCCAGTGCTTTGCCGTACAGTTCGATAAGGTGCTCCGTGCACAGCTTGCAGCTCGGCACGTCCTGCGTGGTCATCATCATATCGGCAATGGCGTCGTGGTGAAACGTGATGTAAAGCCCGGTGTCAATGGCGCGGCGCAGCGCCTTGTTCGGCGTGAACAGCACACGGCCGTAGAATACCATGGAGGAGATGCTCTTTTCGGTCAGCGCCACAGTAGCTTCCGGCGTGTAGAAGGGCGTGATCACGGCGGCGTTGCGCGTGTTCACTTCAAAATGACCGCACGGGTCAAAGTGCTGTGGGTCTTTGCCGTCTTTGAGTAACAAAGCGCGGTCGAAAGCGGTCTCCGTCGCCGCGTGCGTGACGTTGAATTCTTTCATCGCCGTGTGGATGTACGGGTGGCAGATAGAATCCAGCGTAAAGTGGCACAAAAGCCCGTAGAAATACGCGCGGGCAGCATCTTTGTCATGCGCAGACGCAATGACCTTCTGTGCGCGCTGTAAAAAGTAGCGCCCGGAGCGCTTGTGTGCCGCATAGCCGATGCGGTTCACCTTGTTCGGCAGAACAGGTCGATAGAAAAAGTAGATGTCCGGTCCGTGTAAGCCAATGTCAAAAAGCCCGCGGTGCGCGGTGCAAATGCTGCGGATGTCCTCCGGCAGTTGTTTTAAAACATCGCAGCCAAAGCGATAATGGGTATAAAAAGCAGGCATAACGGTAACTCCTTCCGTAAAGGGTTTCTATTTATATGTATCATAACCGTTTTTAAAGCGTTTTACAACGAAAATTTTCGTTCACGTGATTTTTTCACAGAAACTTAACTGTGCGGCTTGATAAAATCCACAAAATCGTTTATCATTATAACAAAGAGAATACACCGTAAACGGCATAGATCATGCAGAAAGGAAAAATAAAATGAGCAATCCGTATAAGATCGATTGGAACGAGTATGCCGCGCTGGCGCGGCAGGCCGTGGCGGAAGGCTGCGTGCTGCTGAAAAATGACGACAAGGCGCTGCCAATCCGAAAGGGTGAGCGCGTTTCCGTGTTCGGCAGAATTCAGTTCGACTATTATAAGAGCGGCACAGGCTCCGGCGGCGCAGTTAATACCCGCTACGTCACGAACATTCTGGACGCTTTAAAAGAAAACAAAGACATTTCCGTCAACGAGGAGCTGGAGCAGACCTACCGCGACTGGCTGAAGGACCATCCGTTTGAAAAGGGCATGGGCTGGGCACAGGAGCCGTGGTGCCAGGAGGAAATGCCCGTCACGAAAGAGCTCGCCGAGCAGGCTGCTGCAAAGTCCGATATCGCCGTTGTCATCATCGGCCGCACCGCGGGTGAAGATAAGGACAACAGCGCCGCAGAGGGCAGCTATCTCTTGACGGCCGCCGAGCATCAGATGTTAAAAGAGGTTTGCGGCGCGTTCAAGCGTGTGGCGGTTCTGCTGAACGTCGGCAATATCATGGATATGAAGTGGGTGAAAGAATACGATCCCGCCGCTGTGCTGTACGTCTGGCAGGGCGGCCAGGAGGGCGGCGCAGGCGCTGCAGATGTTCTCACAGGCACTGTCACGCCGTGCGGCAAGCTGAGCGACACCATCGCGCTTGACATCAGCGATTATCCGTCTACAGAGGGCTTCGGTGATCCCACACGGGTCATTTATAAAGAAGACATCTACGTCGGCTACCGCTACTTTGAGACGTTCGCAAAAGACTGTGTGCTGTATCCGTTCGGCTACGGTCTCAGCTACACGACCTTCACCCGCACGGTTGAAAGCTTCGATTTCGACGGCGAGACCGTTACAGAGAAAGTCACCGTGAAAAACACCGGCGACGTGCAGGGCAAAGAGGTCGTCACCGTCTTCGTTGAAGCACCGCAGGGCAAGCTCGGCAAGGCCGTAAGAAGCCTCGCCGCATTCGCAAAGACCGAAACCCTGCAGCCGGGCGAAAGCGAAACGCTTACGCTCACGTTCCCAATCGCAAATCTTGCGTCCTACGACGACAGCGGCGTTACGGGACACAGATTCTGCTATGTGCTTGAAAGCGGCGCGTATAACGTCTACACAGGCGGCTGCGTGCGCGACGCAAAGCTCTCCGGCAGCTTTGAAGTGAAAGAAGATACCGTCACCCGCACGTGTGTGCAGGCGTGCGCGCCGGTCACGAAGTTTGACCGCATGGTGAATCACAATAACACGATCGCATTCGAGCCCGCACCGCAGCGCGAATACGATATGGCGGCCCGCAGCGCGGCGGCATTAAAGCCTGCAAAGCCGTATACGGGCGACAAGGGCATCAAGCTCGGCGATGTATTCGACGGCAAAGCGGAGCTGGAAGACTTTGTAGCGCAGCTTTCCGACGAAGACCTCATCTGCCTTATGCGCGGCGAGGGCATGAACTCTCCGAAGGTCACGGCGGGCACCGCAGGCGCGTTCGGCGGCGTCACGGAAAACCTCGTCAACTTCGGTGTTCCCACAGCCTGCTGTGCAGACGGCCCCTCCGGCATTCGTATGGACTGCGGCACCATCGCGTTCAGCCTGCCGAACGGCACCTTGCTTGCCTGCACCTTTAACGAAAAGCTGAATGAAGAACTTTTCGCCATGCAAGGCAAGGAGCAGCGCAAAAACCACGTCGATACACTTCTCGGTCCGGGTCTCAATATCCACCGCAGCCCCTTAAACGGCAGAAACTTTGAGTATTTCTCGGAGGACCCGCTGCTCACCGGCAAGCTTGCCGCCGCACAGCTGCGCGGTATGCGCCGCTTCGGTGTCACCGGCACCATCAAGCACTTTGCCTGCAACAACCAGGAGTTTAAGAGAACCGAGATCGATTCCGTCCTTTCCGAGCGCGCACTGCGTGAGATTTACCTGCGCGCGTTTGAAACGGCCGTAAAAGAGGGCGGCGCATACTCCGTCATGTCCACCTACGGTGGTCTGAACGGCATTTGGACGGCCAGCAACTTCGACCTGCTTACGACCATCCTGCGCGACGAGTGGGGCTTCACAGGTACCGTTATGACCGACTGGTGGGCAAAGGGCAACGATCGCGAGGGCGAAGAAGCCACCCGCGAGAACGTCGCCGCACAGGTGCGCGCGCAGAATGACCTCAACATGGTTAACGCGGACGCCGCCTCGAACAGCCAACACGATAATTTGGACGACGCCCTTGCAGACGGCAGACTGATGCGTGACGCGCTCGTGCGCTCTGCGATGAATATCTGCCGCACCGTGATGAACTCGCCTGTGATGGAGCGCAGCCTCGGCCGTATGAGCGATGAGGAGCGCGAAGCCGCAGAAGCAGAGAAGACGAGCGAAGATTACGTCGATTTCAACGGCGAGTATCAGTTCATCGATGACGAAGCTCCGCTCGACATTTCCGCAGTCAATACGGAAAAAGGCGCTTCCACTGTTCTCGGCATCCGCTATAAGAAAAACGGCCTCTATAAGTTTGTCATGCGCGTAAAAGCAAACGCCAATGAAGTGGCGCAGATTCCGATGTCTATCTTCATCGACGGTAACCTGCGCGGCATGGTTATGATCAACGGCACGAACGGCGAGGTCGTTACCGCAGAGCAGGACATCGGCGTGCTGTTCGGCGGCACGAATTATCTCAAGCTCTACTTCGGCCAGACCGGTATGGAGATCGAAGAGATTAAATTCGTCTGCACACAGGCATTTTAAGTGAATTCATACGCAAAATTGCAGGATTATTCTCTAAAAGCGGGGAATAACCCTGCTTTTTGCATTTTTAAAGCCGTACACTTTCATTTTAGCGCAAAATTGCTTGCAATTTATTTTGTATACTATATAATAGGAATAAATACCGCATAAAATCAAAGAGAAAGGCAGTTGTTTACATTGAAAAAATATGACGAAAACCGTGCGTTCGCACTGCTCGATAAAATCGGCTTTACGCGCGTGGCCGGCTCCTCAGAAGAATTAAAAGCTGCGGAAATCCTGAAAGCGGAGTGTGAAAGCTTCGGCCTGTCCGCCGTGATTGAGCCGTTTGAGATCGAATCCGCCGAAGTGGAAGCGACCTTCGAGATTCTGGAGCCGTACCGCAAGAGCTACACCGTGCGCGGTTACCAGTGCGCGGAAAGCACCGCCGCAGACGGCCTTACGGCGGATTTTGTCTACGTGGAAAACGCGCTTCCGGTCGACCTGTTGAATGTCAAGGGCAAGATTGCGCTCGTCAACGGCTTCCTGCGCGTGCCGCTGTACCGCAGCCTGATGGAAGCGGGCGCCGCAGCTGTTGTCACCATGGACGGCGATATTCACGATGACCTCGAGAATACCGACCTTCATCAGCGCAAGCTGCGCAGTGCGCTGCGTACGTTCGGCAATGCACCGGCAGTACAGCTGCGCACCGTGGACGCTATGGAGATCGTCAACAAAGGTGCATCCCGCGCAAAGGTTACTGTACAGAACAAGAACATTACACTCACGTCGCACAATGTGATTGCGGAGATCAAGGGCACCGAGCACCCGGAGCAGATTATCTCCTTCGGCGCACATTATGACTCCGTTGAATTTTCCAAAGGCGTATACGATAACGGCGCAGGCTCCGTCATCAACATGGAAGCAGCGCGTTGGTTCGCGCAGCACCCGCCGAAGCGTACAGTAAAGTTCTGCTGGTACGGCAGCGAGGAGATTGGACTCGAGGGCAGTAAGGCTTTCGTGCGCGACCACAAGGATGAGCTGAAAGATCACGTCTTCATGATTAACGTTGACGTCGGTGCGCCGATCCTCGGCTATAACACGGCGGCTGTCACAGGCGAGGAATCCCTCGTACACTACACCGATTACATGCTCAAAATCAACGGCCTCTCCGCTGTGACGCGCCAGAGCATTTATTCTTCCGATTCCATCCCGTTTGCGGATAACGGCATTCCGGCAATCAACTTCTCCCGTGACGGTGCAAAAGGCGCGGCGTATATCCACAACCGTTTTGATACCATGGAGTTCCTTTCCGCAGAGGCACTCGGCAAAACGCTGGAGATTGTGCTCACGTATGCCGATACGCTGATCAATGCGGCGGTATTCCCGGTGGAAAAGAAGATTCCGGACAATATCAAGGAAGACATCGACAAGTATCTTTATAAGAAGGAGCTTGCCGAGGCGGAGGCAAAATGAGCGAAGTCAAGCGATATACCTTACCCGAAGTTCCGCACCTTGTGCACGGGCGCACAAACGGCTCGTTAACGCCGCTCACGCTGTTCTGGACGGCGGCGGGCTTAGAGCTTAATGTGCGCGGCAGCGAGCTGTGGGTGGAATTTACGGCGGATTGGAACATCCACGAGCCGTGGTACAGCTTTATGGTGAATGGCGAGTTCTTCTCCCGCCGCATAGCGCAGAAGGGCACGGAGCGCGTGTGCGTGTTCCGCGGCATGGACCCCGAAAAGGTCAAGAACGTGCGCATCTTTAAAGATACGCAGGCCATGAACGCCGACCCGGAGAGTGTTTTGCAGATTAACGCCGTCGAAACAGACGGCGAATTCCTGCCCGTGCCGGAGCGCAATTTAAAGATCGAATTCATCGGCGACAGTATCACGAGCGGCGAGGGCGACATCGGCGCGAAAGCGGAAACAGACTGGATTTCCATGTTCTTCAGCGCGGAGAATAACTACGCTGTCATGGTGTCCCGTGCTTTAAACGCCGATATCCGTGCCTCGTCGCAGAGTGGCTGGGGCGTGTGCTGCGGCTGGAACAACGACCCAAACAGCGCCATTCCGCCCATCTACGGGCAGCTTTGCGGCCTTTTGAGCGGCGAAAAAAACATTGCCCTCGGCGCGAAAGAGCCGTATGATTTCACAAAATGGCAGCCGAATTACGTCTTCATCAACCTCGGTACAAACGACTGCGGCGCGTTTTCACAGCCTGCCTGGACAGATGAAACAACCGGTGAGACGTTTCAGAACCGCCGTACGGAAGACGGTAAGCTGAACCCCGAAGACGAAGCGCGTTTTGCGCACGGCGCGACCGCGTTTTTAAAGCAATTGCGTGGGTATTACCCCAACGCCCGCCTTGTGTGGATCTACGGTATGCTCGGCTTGGAGCTTGCCCCGGCGCTGCAAAAGGCCATAGATGATTACAAAACGGAAACGGGCGACGCGAACGCGGAATTTCTGTCGCTGACGGATGACCTCAAAAATCGCGGCTGCCGTGACCACCCCGGTGTGGGCGCACACCGCACCGCGGCAAACGAGCTTATCGCTTATATAAAGAAACAGAACGCATGAGATAAAGCATCACGGTCGGCCCTAAAAAGCTGCCCGTGATGTTCTATTATATATAAGAAGCAAATTAAAAACGTGCGCGGCACGGAAACAAAACTCTATGTAAAACGCGGGTTATGTAAACTTAACATGTGTATTCTATACATCGGTTGACGATAATTTTTTCTACAGACACAGTGAGACGCATTTCGACACAAAATCGGCCCGATTGAAACGGACATCCCGCTTTTCAAAGTCGCAAATGCGATTTTTTCGGAGAGCTGCCCAAAATACCGCACGCTTTTTATGAAATATACCTGCCTTTTGACCGCGGTTTTTTGAAAATTTCTGCTGTAAAGGAAAAGTGCCGCACAGCACATGGAATGTATCAAATTCGGAACAATATACGGTATAAAACGGGAAAACGCAGAAAATTCGCGAAATTCATCGAAATGAGTATGCAAGAATATACAATATTAAGGTATAAGAAAATTTGTTCGATGTTTTTGCCTTTGCAAAATTTTTGCAAATTGCACAGAGCGCCGCAAAAAAGTTCCGTAAAAAAGGCAAATAATCGCTTTCAAAAATATCAAATGAGTTGTTATGTAAATTAAAACACCATGCGTAACTCAGCATATTGCACAAAAATAACCTTTCGAAAAACTTGACAGACCACCATTTTCACATTATACTCTCAAATGACTTTTGGAAAGGGCATTTTGCACCCGTATTTCAAAGGTCAGAAAAGGTAGTGGACGCAAAGCAAGAGGGCGGAGTGGCCGCCGAAGCTTTGCCAAATCGAAGCGCAAAACGCTTCACAGTTTTTTGAAAGGAGCAAGAGCTATGCGGCATGTTAGAAAACAGCAAAAGAGCCTGATGCCGAAGATCCTTCTGATCGTCGTTCTGGTTGCAGCGCTCAGCATCTCTTCCGTTGTTACGGTTATGGCAAATACCGCCGATATCACCGTATATGACGGCTCCGAAACATACAGATTCAGTATGATCGGTCAGAACCCGCAGGATATTCTTTCCCGCGCACAGACCGAGGGCATGGCGCCCGTTTCGGACATCGATACCTACGACTTCTCCCCGGAGAACGGCACGCTCACCGTGCAGCGCTTTGTGCGCGTTTCCGTCAAGGAGGATAACGCCTCTCAGATGATTTTAGCCCCGAAAGGCAAAACGCTTTCCGACGTGTTTGCGGAAAACGAGATTACGCTCGGCGCAAGAGATACGGCAGATGCCGATCTCACCGCCGCGCTTACGGCAGACATCGCCGTGCAAATCACCCGTGCAAAGCGTGTGTTTGTTTCGGCAGACGGCAAGCGCCGCATGGAAGACCTCAACGAGGGCACCGTAGAAGACGCGCTGAAAGCCGCCGGCATCACGCTCGGCGAAAACGACACCGTCACACCGGCCATGGATACCGCACTTACAAACGGTATGCGCATCCGCGTGCAGCGTTACCTTGACCTCACCGTTACGGCAGACGGCAAAACGACCGAGAAGAGCGTTGCCGCTGAAAATTACAGTGATGCCGTAGAAGCCATGGGCATTACGCTCGGCGAGAACGACCGCATTCTGGTCGCGACCGCAGAGGGTGAAAAGCAGGTGAAGGCAGAGGATAACGTATCGAGCGGCGATGTGATCCGCGTTGTGCGCATCCGCACCGAAGAGATTACCGAGAACGAAGCTGTTGCGTACAGCACGGTATACGAAGATACCGAAGAGCTCTATGAGGGTGAAACGGAGACGAAGACCGAGGGCGTGGAAGGCGAAGCCAAAGTTACCTACACGGTCACGTATGCGGACGGCGAGGAAGAAAGCCGCGTCGCCAAGACGAAAGAAGTTTTAAAGGAAGCGAAGAGCGCGGTCGTGCTGCGCGGTACAAAAGAGAAGCAGAACGTCTTCACGGATGCTTCCGGCGCACCGCCCTCCTTTGAGTATAGCCTTACGGGCTCCTGCACGGCATACTATGCACCGGCAGGCGCCGTCACATCCATCGGCGCTACACCGCAGGTCGGTTATGTCGCCGTAGACCCAAGCCGTATTCCGTATGGTTCTCTGCTGTACATCACCGCGGTGGACGGCTCGTGGACATATGGCTACTGCTACGCCATGGACACCGGCGGAGCGGCCATGTGCGGTGACATCGTGGCAGACCTCTACTACGATACGCTGGAAGACTGCACCGCATTCGGCAGACGTGATATGATCGTCTACGTTGTGCGCGCAGGCTGGTAAATAAAGTTAACCCCCCTTGATAACAAGAGACATGTTATCAAGGGGGGTTAAATAATATTTCAAAAATATTAATGAACTGTTGACAATAATAGATAGGATACAACAGGTCCTGTGCGGTATAGATATGGATCGGAAGTGAAGATTACCCATACATTAAATCGCTAGTTTCTTATGATAGGGGTATTACTGTGAAGAAATTAAACCGGAAAATTATCGGGCGGGTCTGCGTGGGTATCGTGCTGCTCGCGCTTGTACTCTGGCTTGTGCCGCTGCCCCCGCCGTTCCATATTTCCCTCTCCGGCGTGCGGGTGGAGGGCAGTACGGCGGCGGAGCCCGCCGCGCTGGAGGCCAAGGGCTGGCGGCTGTGTCGGTTCCTGCGTAGGACGGAGCTGCGGGCGTCGTTTA
>OGRY01002571.1_pt1 | contig 11373 bp, 8 predicted proteins | sample 1553551 | NCBI WGS metagenome assembly OGRY01 (sample SAMEA2580101, study PRJEB22360) | human gut metagenome | biome: human gut; feature: human-associated habitat; material: faeces | place: Denmark | collected 2008/2010
CTATCAAATTATTATTTTCTTAATTAATTTTACCACCAAATTTGAAGAAGAATCAAAAAATCCCATAGTTGCCCCCTGTATGAAAAAAGAACTCTAATAATCCACCCCTATAATGAAACAAAACTCTAACAATAAACGGGAACGAAAAAAAATAAACGGGAAGAACAAAAAAATAGACCGACCGTAAAGTCCGCCTATTTCATTTTTCAAGTGCGCCTTGTGATACCCTATTTCTACTAAACGGTACCGGTCCCGCAGTTCTACCCTATTTATTCTTTTTAAGTATCTATTCTACCATTGCAAGTCGGGTAAGTATTTACTTAGGGTGGTACGGAGAATACTCAAAGTGATCGGTTTCACCAACACTTCGGTAGCTCCCGCCTTCATCGCGTTTTCCTTGTCGGAGCTGAAAGCATAAGCTGTCTGCATGATAATGGGGATTTCCGTATTCGACTCACGAATAATCTTCGTAGCCTCCAGCCCGTTCATCAACGGCATTTTGATATCCATTAGTATGGCACTCGCTCTATATTGGTGTTCTTGAAACAACTGCACCATTTCTTCGCCGTTCTTCGCCCATTCGATATCACATTTTTTACCTATGATAGCTTTAATCAATTTAAAGTTGCTGTCGTCGTCCTCAGCCACTAAAATGAGGGGTCTCAGTACACTCGTTTGTTCACTTTCCATATTGTTATTATATTGCTTTTTTTATTTGTCATTTTTGGTTAATATCTCTTTTCAGCCCGCAAGGTATAAAAAATATTCATATATTTCGCTATCTTTGCGCCTCAAAATAAAAGAATAATATGATTTCTGTTGACGGACTGGCCGTGGAATTTGGCGGCACGACCTTATTTAGTGATATTTCTTTCGTTATTAATGAAAAAGACCGTATCGCCCTTATGGGAAAAAACGGTGCGGGTAAGAGTACGCTGCTCAAAATTCTGGCAGGTGTACGGCAACCGACGCGCGGCAAGGTTTCCGCACCCAAAGACTGCGTTGTGGCCTACCTGCCCCAACATTTGATGACGGAAGACGGACGGACAGTGTTTGACGAAACGGCGCAGGCCTTTGCTCACCTGCACGAAATGGAGGCGCAGATCGACCGTCTGAACAAAGAGCTGGAAACGCGGACGGACTACGAAAGCGACAGTTATATGGCTCTCATTGAGGAGGTTTCCGCCTTAAGCGAGAAGTTCTATTCGATCGATGCCACCAACTACGAGGAAGATGTGGAAAAATCGCTGCTCGGCCTCGGGTTCACCCGCGAGGATTTCCAACGGCAGACGAGCGATTTCAGCGGCGGCTGGCGGATGCGCATCGAGCTGGCAAAGCTGCTGTTGCAGAAACCGGACGTGCTCCTGCTCGACGAGCCGACGAACCACCTCGACATCGAATCTATCCAATGGCTCGAAGATTTTCTGATCAACAACGGCAAAGCGGTGATTGTCATCAGCCACGACCGCAAGTTTGTGGACAACATCACCACCCGCACTATTGAAGTGACAATGGGACGTATCTACGATTATAAAGTGAATTACTCCCAATATCTGACCTTGCGCAAAGAACGCCGCGAACAGCAACAGAAGGCTTATGACGAGCAGCAGAAATTTATCGCTGAGACGAAAGAGTTCATCGAACGCTTCAAAGGAACGTATTCGAAGACGTTGCAAGTGCAGAGCCGTGTCAAGATGCTGGAAAAGCTGGAACTGCTGGAGGTAGATGAGGAAGATACTTCCGCTTTGCGGTTGAAATTTCCGCCTTCGCCCCGTTCGGGAAGTTATCCGGTGATTATGGAAGGTGTCGGCAAAACGTATGGCAATCACGTGGTGTTCCGCAACGCCAACCTGACGGTGGAACGCGGGGACAAGGTTGCCTTTGTCGGGAAGAACGGCGAGGGTAAATCTACGCTCGTGAAGTGTATCATGAAGGAAATCGAACACGAGGGGACACTGACGCTGGGCCATAACGTACAAATAGGATATTTTGCACAAAACCAGGCTTCGCTCATGGACGAAAACCTGACGGTTTTCCAGACGATTGACGATGTGGCGAAAGGTGAAATCCGGAACAAAATCCGTGATTTGCTGGGTGCGTTTATGTTTGGCGGACCGGAAGAATCAATGAAGAAGGTGAAAGTGCTTTCGGGCGGGGAACGGACACGTCTGGCAATGATTAAATTGTTGCTGGAACCGGTCAATCTCCTCATTCTCGATGAGCCCACGAATCACCTCGACATGAAAACCAAAGATATTCTGAAACAGGCGCTACTCGACTTCGACGGCACTCTGATCGTTGTCTCCCACGACCGTGACTTCCTCGACGGACTGGTTTCAAAGGTGTATGAGTTTGGCAATCAGAAAGTGACGGAACATCTTTGCGGCATCTACGAGTTCCTTGAAAAAAAGAAAATGGATTCGCTGCAAGAACTGGAAAAGAAATAAAATTGCCGGTAGTATCCCTTTATTGCCGGTAGTATCTCTTTCTCTTTCTTCCCGAAGGAGGAGAATGGAGATACCACCGACTGGTTAAATTGCCACCAAATTTGAAGAAGAACAAATAATAAAAGATGTTATCGGCTTTTAACGGAGAAAAAGTTTTTGTATCTTTGTAACGTTCAAATAATCAAGCTGAAGCCGATACATATCCAAAAGAAAGGATGAAAAGGAAGAAACGATATATAGTAACATTGCTGCTTTTTATCAACATTATTATGTTGACGGCAGCCGTTATTCCTCATCATCACCACCCCAACGGAGCGATTTGCATGAAACAGGACTTGCCCGTAGAACAGCAATGTCCCAAACATCATCATCATCCGGCAAGCGACTCATGTTGCAGCAGCGAATGTATGACGCGCTTCCACTCTCCCATTCCTTCCTTCCACACAGATAGCGGACCGGACTACGTGTTCATCGCGACCCTGTTCACGGACGGAATCATCGAACATCTGCTAAAACCACAAGAGAGACGGGTCAAGAACTATTACGTCTACCGAGACTCGCTGCACGGGACGAACATCCCCCGTACCACCTCTCTCCGCGCCCCTCCCTATTCTGTTTTCGCGTAAGACCAACGTGAATGCAAACTTGTTGCATCTGCGTCACCCTATCTTTGTAACGTAAAAACAGTAAATTTTAGTAGGAAAATATCATTTATGAAAAAACTTATTTTTATGGGAATCCTGGGCTTATTCGCTTTAGGAGCCTGCAATAACAAGAATACACAAGGTCATGAAGGACATGGCCATAGTACCGTCACACACAACAACGATGAACACAACCATGAAGCGGAAGGTCACGACCATGAAGCGGAAGGACACACCCATGGAACAGAAGGAGAATGCAACGGCGACCATAAACATGATGCGGCCGACAATCACCAAGGCACTGCTGCCGGACACGATGAAACTGCCGAAGCCGCCCACAGCGACGAAATCATCCTCCCGAAAGCGAAAGCTGACGCTGCCGGTGTAAAGGTAAATGCTATCACACCGGCCCCCTTCCAGCAAGTCATCAAGACAAGCGGACAGGTACTCGCTGCCCAAGGCGACGAATCGGTGGCTGTAGCCACGGTGGCCGGAGTCGTTTCTTTCCGCGGCAAGGTGACGGAAGGAATGAGCGTCGGTCGCGGCACTCCGCTGGTGACTATTTCTTCGCACAACATCGCCGACGGTGACCCCGTACAACGTGCCCGAATCGCTTACGAAGTATCCAAAAAGGAATACGAACGAATGAAGTCGCTCGTCAAAAACAAGATTGTGTCCGACAAGGATTTCGCACAGGCGGAGCAGAACTACGAAAACGCCCGTATCAGCTACGAAGCGCTCGCCAAAAACCACTCGGCCATCGGTCAGAATATCACCGCGCCCATTGCCGGATACGTGAAAAGTATTCTGGTCAATGAGGGAGACTACGTAACCATCGGTCAGCCACTGGTCAGCGTGACACAGAACCGCCGGCTTTTCCTCCGTGCCGAAGTATCGGAAAAATACTACCCGTATCTCCGCACAATCAGTTCCGCCAATTTCCGGACACCTTATAATAATGAGGTCTACGAACTGAATGAACTGAGCGGCAGACTGCTTTCCTTCGGGAAAACTTCCGGAGACAACTCTTTCTACGTGCCCGTCACCTTCGAATTTGACAATAAAGGAGAAGTGATTCCGGGATCATTCGTCGAAGTTTATCTGCTTTCCTCCCAACTGGAAAACGTGATATCCGTGCCCCGCACCGCCCTGACGGAAGAGCAAGGCATCTTCTTCGTCTACCTGCAACTCGATGAAGAAGGCTACAAGAAACAGGAAGTGACCCTCGGCGCCGACAATGGCAAAAGTGTACAAATCCTGACCGGAATCAAACCCGGAGACCGTGTAGTGACCGAAGGCGCATACCAAGTTCGCCTGGCAAGCGCAAGCAACGCCATCCCTGCCCACAGTCATGAGCACTAGCGGCAAGGTGCCGCATCCAAGTTCTCTTGCGGCACACACAGAACTCATTTATAGTCACGCAAGTTTATCCCCTGCCCGGCACTGCTCAAAAGTAAACCGGGAGGAACCAAACTTAATCAATGAAATATCATGCTAAATAAAATCATACATTACTCCCTGCACAACCGACTGGTTGTGCTCTGCGCGGCCATCCTCCTGCTTATTGCGGGGACTTACACCGCCATGCACACGGAAGTAGACGTGTTTCCCGACCTGAACGCCCCGACAGTGGTCATCATGACCGAAGCCAACGGTATGGCAGCCGAGGAAGTGGAACAGCTCGTCACCTTCCCCGTCGAAACAGCTGTAAACGGGGCTACCGGCGTGCGCCGTGTCCGTTCTTCTTCGACCAACGGTTTCTCCGTTGTCTGGGTAGAATTCGACTGGGGCACAGATATATACCTCGCCCGTCAGATCGTCAGCGAAAAGCTCGCCGTAGTCAGCGAGTCACTTCCCGTCAACGTGGGCAAGCCGACTCTCGGCCCCCAATCGTCCATCTTGGGCGAAATGCTCATCGTCGGTCTGACCGCCGACTCCACCTCCATGCTCGATCTGCGGACGATTGCCGACTGGACGATCCGCCCGCGCCTGCTCTCCACCGGAGGCGTGGCACAGGTGGCAGTGCTCGGAGGAGACATCAAGGAATATCAGATTCAGTTGGACCCCGAACGGATGCGCCACTACGGCGTATCGATGGGAGAAGTGATGGCCGTCACCCAAGACATGAACCTGAACGCCAATGGCGGCGTACTTTACGAATTTGGCAATGAATATATCGTGCGCGGAGTACTCTCTACCCCCAAAGTGGAAGAACTCGGCAAAGCGGTAGTGAAAACGGTGAACAACTTTCCGGTGACGCTGGAAGACATCGCCGACGTGAAAATAGGTCCCAAAGCCCCGAAACTGGGCACAGCCTCGGAGCGTGGCAAACCAGCCGTACTCATGACCGTCACCAAACAGCCCGCCACCAGCACGCTGGAACTGACGGACAAATTGGAGGCCTCTCTGCAAGACTTACAGAAGAATTTGCCTGCGGACGTCAAAGTCTCCACGGATATTTTCCGCCAGAGCCGCTTTATCGAAAGCTCTATCGGCAACGTGAAAAAGTCTCTTTTTGAAGGAGGAATCTTTGTCGTCATCGTACTTTTCCTGTTTTTGGCCAATGTACGCACTACGCTGATTTCCCTTGTCACGCTGCCGCTTTCACTACTCGTCTCCATCCTCACGCTTCACTACATGGGGCTGACTATCAACACGATGAGTCTGGGAGGTATGGCGATTGCCATCGGTTCGCTGGTCGACGATGCCATCGTCGACGTGGAAAATGTATACAAGCGACTGCGGGAGAACCGTCTGAAAGCGGAAGCCGAACGCCTCAGCACGCTCGAAGTGGTATTCAACGCTTCGAAGGAAGTGCGAATGCCGATTCTTAATTCAACGCTGATCATTGTCGTCAGCTTTGTGCCGCTGTTCTTCCTGAGTGGAATGGAAGGACGTATGCTGGTACCGCTGGGTATCGCTTTCATCGTGGCGCTGTTCGCTTCCACGGTCGTTGCCCTCACGCTGACTCCGGTGCTCTGCTCTTACCTGCTGGGCAGCAACAAGACGAACAAGGAACTGAAAGAATCTTTCGTAGCCCGCTGGATGAAAGGCATTTACGAAAAGGCGCTGACATGGGTGCTGGCTCACAAACGGGTGACACTCGGCAGCACCATCGTCCTTTTCCTGATCGCCCTAGGGGTATTCTTTACGCTCGGGCGCAGCTTCCTTCCTTCGTTCAATGAAGGCTCGTTTACCATCAATATCAGTTCGCTACCGGGCATATCTCTGGAAGAAAGCAACAAGATGGGTCACCGTGCCGAAGAATTGCTGCTGACAATCCCCGAAATACAAACCGTAGCCCGCAAAACAGGACGTGCCGAACTGGATGAACACGCGCTCGGCGTAAACGTTTCGGAAATCGAGGCACCGTTTGAACTGAAAGACCGCCCGCGCAGCGAACTCGTCGCCGAAGTGCGCGAGAAACTCGGAACGATCACCGGAGCAAACATCGAAATCGGTCAGCCCATCAGCCACCGTATCGACGCGATGTTGTCCGGTACGAAGGCAAATATCGCCATCAAACTCTTCGGAGACGACCTGAACAAGATGTTCTCGCTGGGCAACCAGATCAAGGGAGCTATCAGCGACATTCCGGGAATTGCCGACCTCAACGTGGAACAACAAATCGAACGCCCGCAGCTGAAGATACAGCCCAAACGGGAAATGCTGGCGAAATTCGGCATCACCCTGCCGGAATTTTCTGAATACGTGAATGTGGCGCTGGCAGGAAAAGTGATTTCGCAAGTGTACGAGCAGGGCAAGAGCTTCGACCTCATCGTCAAAGTGAAGGACGACGCACGCGACGAAATGGAGAAAATCCGCAACCTCATGGTCGACACCAACGACGGACGCAAAGTTCCTCTGAACTACGTGGCGGAAGTGGTTTCCTCCATGGGACCGAACACGATCAACCGCGAAAATGTAAAACGGAAAATCGTTATCTCCGCCAACGTTGCCGACCGTGACCTGCGCAGTGTTGTAAATGATATTCAGAAGCAGGTAGACGCCACTATCCAGTTGCCCGAAGGCTACCACATCGAGTATGGCGGACAATTCGAAAGCGAACAGGCTGCCAGCCGTGTATTGGCGCTGACATCTTTCATGAGTATTGTCATTATTTTCCTGTTGCTTTACCACGAGTTCCGCAGCGTCAAGGAGTCCGGCGTGATCTTGCTGAACCTGCCCCTGGCATTGATCGGCGGCGTTTTTGCGCTTGTCATCACGACCGGCGAAGTAAGCATTCCGGCAATTATTGGTTTCATCTCGCTGTTCGGTATCGCGACCCGCAACGGTATGCTGCTCATCAGCCACTACAACCACTTGCAGCAAGTGGAGGGACTGAACGTATACGACAGCGTGGTACAAGGCTCTCTCGACCGTCTGAATCCGATCCTGATGACAGCTCTCTCCTCTGCGCTGGCACTGATACCGCTGGCTCTGGGCGGTGATCTGCCGGGCAACGAGATTCAAAGCCCGATGGCCAAAGTGATTTTAGGCGGACTTTTAACATCTACTTTCCTGAACGGTTTCATCGTTCCGATTGTTTATCTGATGATGCACCGCCAACGTAGCGCCGGAGCAAATTCTCCGTGCGGCGTACCGGCGGAACAGGCATAATTATCAGTTAAATGTAGCTACTATGTATATAGAAACAAATAAAAAAAGTATGAAACGAATCATCATCATAGGCTCTTTGGTAAGCTGCGCACTTCTCACCCTCACGGGCGAAGTGCAGGCCCAAAGCGGCATCGAACAGGTTTTGAAGAATATCGAAGCCAACAATAAGGAGTTGCAAGCAAACGCCCAACTCATCACCTCGCAAAAGCTGGAAGCCAAAACGGACAATAACCTGCCGGACCCGACTTTATCATACGCCCACCTCTGGGGAGCGAAAGATAAAAACGAAACGATCGGCGAACTTGTGGTGTCGCAAAGTTTCGACTTTCCGAGCCTGTATGCCACCCGCAACAAGCTGAATCGTCTGAAAGCAGGTGCTTTTGACAGTCAGGCGGATGTCTTCCGCCAAGAGAAATTGTTGCTCGCCAAAGAAGTGTGTCTGGACATTATCATGCTGCGCCAGCAAAAACACATCTTGGAGGAACGGCTGCGCAACGCGGAAGAACTTGCCAAAATGTACGCCAAGCGCCTCCAAACCGGAGACGCGAACGCCCTCGAAACGAATAAAATCAATCTGGAACTGCTGAATGTCAAGACGGAAACTTCGCTGAACGAGACGGCACTGCGTAATAAGTTGCAGGAACTGAACACGTTAAACGGCAATATCCCCGTAGTGTTCGAAGAAAACACGTATCCTGCGACGCCTTTCCCTGCCGACTATCAGATACTGAAATCGGAAGTGCTCTCCACCGACCGCACATTAATGGCATTCAACAACGAAAGCCTCGTTGCCCGCAAGCAGATCGCCGTCAACAAGTCGCAATGGCTGCCGAAACTGGAACGCCTTTCAACGGAGTAGTAGTGGGATTCTCCTTCCCGCTTTTCGAGAATCGCAACAAGGTGAAAATAGCCAAAGCGCAAGCGCTGAACATCGACTTGCAGAAAGACAACGCCACCCTGCAAGTGGAATCCGAACTGGCACAGCTCTACCGGGAGGCCAAAACGCTGCACACCTCTATGGAGGAATACAGGAAAACTTTTCAGGCGCAACAAGACCTCGCACTGCTGAAACAGGCTCTGACAGGCGGACAGATCAGCATGATCGAGTATTTTGTCGAGGTATCCGTCATTTATCAAAGTCATCAGAATTACCTCCAACTGGAGAATCAATATCAGAAGGTAATGGCACGAATTTATAAGAGCAAGCTATAAATTCCCGCTTTATTTCGCCCGATTATTGAATAAATAAAAAGAATGCATTACATTTGGGGACTGTAAAAAAACACTAAACTATTATGAAAACTAAAACCCTCTCTTACACCCCCATCTTGTTTTGCATTCTTATTTTATGGAGTGCCTGTAAAGACGATGCCGATGCCCCCCTGCGGTTTTACGACAGCAAATACGAAGTGCCCATGGGAGGAAGACGCTACCTCGGAATCGAAAGCGGAAACGGAGACTACTCTTTGGAAATCGGAAATCCCCGCATCGCAAGTGCCGGAATCGAAAGCGGCTGGAGCGGAGTTCCCGCCGGACGAATGATTTACATATCCGGCATTCTCACCGGAAGCACGTATCTGAAAGTGACAGACAACGCCACACAGGAAACGCTCACTCTGCCCATTAAAGTGGTGGACTACTACGAAGATCTCAATCTGATACACGGCTCGTCATCCCTGCGTCCCAATGGGGACGAGAACCTACTGCCGGGTGTTGACGACATTTTCCTTGTCAGCAACGCTGCCCGTGACGCTTATTTCTTCAAACAAGGACAACGAACCGCTTTTTCATCGGGACTCGAACTGATCACCAAAGGAACTTATGCACTGAAGCAAGAGGACGAGAACAAAGCCACACTGACCCTTACTTTCTCATTGGATGCCTCACCGGCTACGGAACACCATTTCACCGTATGGGGAAACACGTACCTGCTTCACCGGCTGGACAAGAACTTATATCTGAACTGGGGCACGCCGCCCATTGGAGAAACACGGACATCACCTGCCCCGCCTCCGGCCTACACACTGGAAGAAATAACGGAAGGAGCAGAACCGGGAACAGGCAGACAGGTCGGTTTCATTCTGAATTATAAGGAAATCCCCACGGGAATACTTCCCTAAATTATGGATGATAAATTAGCCGCGCTATCAAGCTAAGCATTCTATCCTTTCTCCGTTTCTTTCAGGAATGATCTTTACAGCGTACGTATCTCCTCCGGCAAATACCCGCTGCGGATACGCCACTCCTGCGGATAAAGATTATTGGCACGATTGCCGATATTCTTCACAAATCCGAGAGGAATATTCCGGTAAGTAAGCAAGATATAACCACGAGGGGCTGTTTCCGACAAGGTAATAGCCTCTTTTCGTAAATAAGCGATAGCCTGTTCATAACTCACCTCTTCCGTATCAAAAGCATCCTGCCGCAAGAGCGTAGCGCTCATTGCCAGCGCATGAGCGGGAATCAAATCTCTCCCTTTCACTTCACCAGTCAGAACGCCTGCCTGTATCACTTTCAGATGCTGTTTCATGGCAGCCAGTTCATCGGTATATCGTTGCGGAAATGCGATGATGCCCGCGCCTTCCGCAGACAGGGTGCATTTTTCGACATTTTCCTGCTTCAGCCAGTTCAGTGCCATCCCCATGTGTTCTTTGGAAACGGGAGAAGCAGCCGCTCCGCCTTTCTTATCTTTTTTCTTGGACGCCTTTGCTTTTGAGAATGAATAGGCTGCCGGTTCATCTTCCGCATCCGGTTTACGAAGTGCCGCCAGAAAGAATCCTTCGCCTTTTGTCTTATGAGGAAGAAAATGACAGACAGACAAACTTCCCTGAGATTCATCCTCTCCATCGAGTAAATTCCCTGTTATATTCCACTCGTTCCGCACCTCCAGAGGCAAGAGCTCCGCACCGAATTCCTGCTGAATCCAGCAGACGTTCTCTTCATCTTCTTTGCTATTATAGGTACACGTACTATATATTAATATGCCGCCCGGTTTCAGACAGGGCCAAATATCCGCAATAATCCGCCGCTGACGCTGCCAGCAGATCTCTACATTCTCCGGGCTCCATTCCTCCACAGCCACGGGGTCTTTACGAAACATTCCCTCGCCCGAACAAGGCACATCGGTCAGAATGACATCGAAGAAAGACGGAAGTGCCGAGAAATCAGCCGGATCATTGTTGGTAACCACCACATCCGGATGCCCCCACTTCGTCAGATTCTCCGCCAGCACCTGTGAACGGTTCCGGATCACTTCATTCGCCACCAGCAGACTCCCTTCCGGAAGCACGCTGCGCGCATGGGTTGATTTTCCTCCGGGCGCCGCACAAAGATCGAGCATCACCACCGGAGACTCGACATACTGCCGCAGCACCTGCTCCACAAACATGGACGAAGCCTCCTGAACATAGTAGCAACCGGCATGAAACAACGGGTCGAACGTAAAAGTCAGACGCTCGTCAAGATAGTAGCCGTCGGATGCCCAGGGAACTTTGTTGAAGGAAAAATGAGCAGAACTGTCTGTCAGCGAACTTAATCCTTCCTCCTTCATTCTCAATTTATTGATCCGAATGCTGACGGGAGGCTCCTGCTGCAAGGCGGCAGCCAGTTTTTCATATTCTTCATTGCCCAGTAAGGCACGGGTATAGTCGATAAAAGAAGCG
>OGRY01002572.1_pt1 | contig 11372 bp, 6 predicted proteins | sample 1553551 | NCBI WGS metagenome assembly OGRY01 (sample SAMEA2580101, study PRJEB22360) | human gut metagenome | biome: human gut; feature: human-associated habitat; material: faeces | place: Denmark | collected 2008/2010
ATTATCAACTTGAAAATAAAGAAATAAAGAATTGACCACCAAATTTGAAGAAGAACCATTTTTCGTATGAGAGACGTCCGGTTTCGGAAGATTCTGTGGAACTCTGTGTGGCTCTGTGGTGAATGATGCCACATCCTCAGCCGTGAGAACCACAAATGATTTCTTTTAATATTACCGGATGTTTCCTGACCTTACGGATGGAATGGACAAATTCCGGTCAAAAGCCTGCTACATATGTTCCATTATTGATAGTAACCGGTTTATCCTCCGTTTTTGGTCAGTTTTTGCTATTTATTGAATAATAATTATCCTCCTTTCTCCAATATTTCCCCAATCTTTGTAACATGAAAATTTAAAATCTGAGGCAAAAACATGAAAAACAAAGTACTGATCATAGTAGCTATCTTATTACTTCTTCCCAATGCATTCGCATGGGCACATCAGCCCGCAGACGGAAACCTGAAGCATTTTACAAAGAAAGACGCAACGACGGCGATGGATGCTTTTCATTCTACTTTTTATAATCCGGATATGAAGTTGTATGCCATATCTTCGGATATGAAAGGAAGAGCTGCCATCTGGGTGCAGGCTATCTATTGGGATATGATTATGAACGCGTATAAACGTACGAAGGCTCCTAAATATCGCCGGTTGATAGAAGAGGTGTATCAGGGAGGATACGAACAATACGATAAATACAATTGGGACAATAAAATCGAATGGTTTATTTATGATGATATGATGTGGTGGATTATTTCGCTGGCACGTGCTTACGAAATCACGAATGACCCGAAATACCTGGCACATGCCTCTTCGGGATTCTACCATGTCTGGAAAGAGTCGTATGATAAAGAAAGGGGGGGCCTGTGGTGGAACTTCAAGCACGATGGAAAGATGGCTTGCATCAACTATCCGACTACGGTGGGCGCCATGACTCTTTATAATGTAACCAAAGATCCCGATTATCTGGAAAAGGCAAAAAGTGTATATGCATGGTCGAGGGATGTTTTTTTCGACAAGGAGAAAGGCCGCATAGCAGACAATATGCACTATCATTTCCAGAGACAGAACGGTATGGACATAGACTGGACAACCCAACTTTATAATCAGGCTACATTTATCGGTTCGGCCGTGATGCTGTACAAAGCAACCGGCGAGAAAGCTTATCTGGACGATGCCGTTCTGGCTGCCGACTACGTCCGCAACGAGATGTGTGATGCCGATGGATTGCTTCCATTCAAAAATGGAGTGGAACAGGGAATTTATGCTGCCATTTTTGCACAGTACATCATTCGCCTGATAGAAGATGGCAATCAGCCCCAATATATGGACTGGCTTCGTCACAACATAGACGTGGCGTGGAACAACCGGGATGTAAACCGTAATGTGACATTCAAGGATGCAGCCAAACCCTGCCCGACAGGTGTGATGGAAAGCTATGATGCCAGCGGATGTCCCGCACTGATGCAAGTGATTTCTCCATTCAAATAACAACACAAACACGTGACAACACAAACACATGAGTAAGAGGGTATTAGTTTTGATTGGTTTGTTTTTGGCCTGTGGCGGCGTCTATTCTCAAACCGCCACAGGCACAAAAACGAATTTCCAGACAGCAGAGTCGTGGAAACCGGAAACAGATGTGCGTGCCGATGCCGTGATGGTATACGGAACGCTGGATAAGAAAGGCGTTACTTTTGAGCAACGCGTTCAATCGTGGAGAGACAAAGGATACCGGGCCGAGTTTATGACAGGGGTAGCCTGGGGAGATTATCAGGATTATTTTCTTGGAAAATGGGATGGGGTGAAAGATCACCTCAAAGAGGGCCAGCGCGACCGTGAGGGGCGGGAGATTGCGCACGGGCACTTGATCCCCTATATTGTGCCTACTGAGAGTTTCATCCGTTACATGCAGGAGAAGCAGATCAAACGGGTGATCGATGCGGGCATTACTTCTATTTATCTGGAAGAACCGGAATTCTGGATGCGGGGCGGATACAGTGAAGCCTTCAAATCCGAATGGCAAAAATATTATGGATTCCCGTGGAGAGCTCAACATGAATCTCCTGAGAATACATACTTATCGAATAAACTGAAATATTATCTGTACTACAACGCGCTTAATCAGATATTCACGTATGCCAAAACGTACGGCAAATCGAAAGGACTGGATGTGAAGTGCTTTGTGCCTACACATTCACTTGTCAACTATACATCGTGGCAGATCGTAAGTCCCGAAGCGAGCCTGGCTTCGCTGGATTGTGTGGATGGGTATATCGCGCAGGTCTGGACGGGAACCGCCCGCGAACCGAACTATTATGACGGAGTGAAGAAAGAACGGGTATTTGAGAATGCTTTTCTTGAATATGGATGTATGAAATCGATGACAGCCCCGTTAAACCGCAAGATGTACTTCCTGACCGACCCCATCGAGGACCGGGCGAAAGACTGGCTCGATTATAAAATAAATTACCAGGCTACTTTTGCCGCCCAACTGATGTATCCGGCGGTAGACACATACGAAGTGATGCCTTGGCCGGACCGTATTTATCAGGGGCTGTACCAAGTAGCGGGAACAGACCGGAAAGAACGTATTCCGCGTGACTACTCCACACAGATGCAGATTATGGTGAATACGCTGAACGACATACGGACTTCGGAAACTCAGGTGAGCGGTACGCACGGCATCGGGGTACTGATGGCAAACTCGCTGATGTTTCAGCGTTTCCCCGATCATGATGGCTATGATGATCCGCAATTCAGCAGTTTCTATGGACAGACCCTGCCGTTATTGAAAAGAGGAATACCGGTGGAGTTGGTACACATGGAGAATACTCCGTTCGGAGACACATTCAAGGGGCTGAAGGTGCTTGTAATGTCTTATTCGAACATGAAACCGATGGAACCCCGATATCATGATTTTCTGGCAGACTGGGTGAGAAAAGGCGGAGCGCTGATCTATTGCGGCGAAGATATCGATCCTTATCAGTCGGTGCTTGAATGGTGGAATTCCAACGGAAATCAATATAAGGCTCCTTCGGAACATTTGTTCGAGAAACTGGGACTGGGCAGAGTACCTGCTGCCGGAACTTACCCTTGTGGAAAAGGTATGGTGACCGTTATACGTGAAGATCCGAAACACTTTGTGCTGAAAAGCGGAAATGACCGGCAATATTTCGATGCGGTTTCGGTTGCTTATAGAAAGAGTGCCGGGAAAGAAGTAGAACTGAAAAACAGTTTCCTGCTCGAACGGGGACCATATACCATTGCTGCCGTATTGGACGAAAGTGTGTCGGATGCTCCGATGGAACTTTCGGGGGTGTATATCGACCTGTTTGATAAAGATCTTCCGGTATTGACACATAAGGTGATTCGTCCGGGCGAACAAGGTTACTTATATAATGTCAAACGGATTTCGGGACGGGCAAAGGCGAAAGTGCTGTGCGGTGCTTCCAGGATATACGATGAAAAGGCAGGAAAACGAAGTTATTCGTTTGTAGCCAAGAGCCCGTTGCATACGACTAACGCTTCGAGGATATTGCTCCCTAAACAGCCGATACGGGTTTGCGTGAACGGGAAAGAAGAGCCTCAGCCGGAGAAATTGTGGGAAGAGCGTTCGCGTACCCTGCTCTTGAAGTTCGAGAACGACCCCGCCGGCGTGCAAGTAGATATTGAATGGTAAAAACTATAAAAAAAGAATCTGAAGTTATGAAGCTTAAACTATCGACTCTGTTCTTGGGTGCAGCTGCCATGCTGAGCAGTTGTGGGGCACCGCAGGACGTCAAGAGTGAAAAAAGTGAGATGCGTGCACCGGCCTATCCGTTGGTGATGATTGACCCTTACACCAGTGCCTGGTCGTTTACGGATAATCTGTATGACGGACCGGTGAAACACTGGACCGGTAAGGACTTCCCGTTCTTGGGTGTTGCCAAGGTAGACGGACAGATTTACCGTTTCATGGGAACGGAAGAACTTGAGCTGCTTCCGCTGGTTAAGACCTCGGAACAAGGCAGATGGACAGCTAAGTATACAACAAAGAAACCGGCTGACGGCTGGCAGAATGCCGACTTTAATGATGCGGCATGGAAAGAAGGAGAAGGTGCTTTCGGTACCATGGAAAATGAAAGTACAGCCAAGACCCAGTGGGGAGAAGAGTATATCTGGATACGCCGTAAAGCGGATATTAAAGACAACCTGCAAGGTAAAAATGTATATCTGGAATATTCTCACGACGATGACGCCATCATCTATGTGAATGGCGTGAAGGTGGTGGATACCGGTAACTCGGCTAAAAAACATATGCTTGCCAAACTGCCGGAAGAGGCTGTGGCCGCACTGAAACAGGGAGAGAACCTGATTGCAATTTACTGTAACAACCGTGTTGCCAACGGTCTGATCGATTGCGGTCTGTTGGTAGAGAAAGACAATACACAGAACTTTACTCAGACAGCAGTACAGAAATCGGTAGACGTGCAGGCTATGCAGACCAACTACGAATTTACTTGCGGACCGGTGGACTTGAAACTTGCGTTCACTTCACCTCTCTTTATGGATAATCTCGATTTGATGACTCGTCCGGTGAGCTATCTTACCTATGAAGTGGCTTCGAATGACGGAAATAAACATAACGTAGAACTGTATTTCGAAGCAGGACCGCAGTGGGCACTCGACCAGCCTCATCAGGAAGCTGTAGCCGAAAGCTTTACAGAAGGTAATTTGCTATACCTCAAGACGGGAAGCCGCAACCAGGAAATATTGGGTAAAAAGGGAGATGATGTCCGCATTGACTGGGGATACTTCTACATGGCTGCCGATAAGGAGAACAGTTCATGCGCTACCGGAGAGGGAAAGACCCTAAGAAAGAGTTTCATCGACGGAAAATTGACATCATCCAAGACCGATGGAAGTGACAAGCTGGCACTGGTTCGCTCACTGGGTGAAACGAAGAAAGCGGAAGGACACTTGCTGCTGGGTTACGATGACTTGTACTCTATTCAGTATTTCGGTGAAAATCTTCGTCCGTACTGGAACCGCAATGGAAACGAAACCATTCAGTCGCAGTTTGCGAAAGCTGATAAGGAATATGATGCAGTGATGGATAAATGTGCTGCATTCGATGCTAACCTGATGAAAGAAGCTACTGAAGTAGGCGGACGTAAGTATGCCGAACTCTGTGCATTGGCTTATCGCCAGGCAATCGCTGCCCACAAATTGGTGGAAGCCCCCAACAAAGACCTGCTGTTCCTCTCAAAAGAGAACTTCAGCAACGGTTCGATCGGTACGGTGGATATCACTTATCCTTCTGCTCCTTTGTTCCTGGTATACAATCCGGAATTGGCAAAAGGCCTGATGAACCACATCTTCTATTATAGCGAAAGCGGAAAATGGAATAAGCCGTTCGCTGCACATGATGTAGGTACTTATCCGTTGGCTAACGGCCAGACATACGGTGGAGATATGCCGATCGAGGAATCGGGAAATATGCTGATCTTGAGTGCAGCCATCGCCATTGTCGAAGGAAATGCCGACTATGCGCAGAAACACTGGGATGTATTGACAACCTGGACCGATTATCTGGCTCAATATGGGCTCGATCCGGAAAATCAACTTTGTACAGACGACTTTGCCGGACACTTTGCACACAACGCCAACCTGTCTATCAAAGCCATCCTGGGTGTAGCGTCTTATGGCTATCTGGCCGATAAGCTGGGCAAGAAAGAAGTGGCTGAGAAATATACACAGAAAGCCAAAGAAATGGCTGCCGAATGGGTGAAGATGGCAGACGACGGCGATCACTACCGCCTGACTTTTGACAAGCCCGGAACATGGAGCCAGAAATACAATCTGGTATGGGATAAACTGATGAATCTGCAGATATTCCCTGAAACAGTTGCACAGAAAGAGATAGCTTACTATCTTGGCAAACAGAATCAATATGGATTGCCGCTGGATAACCGTGAAACTTATACCAAGACCGACTGGATTATGTGGACTGCTACACTGGCACCGGACAAAGCTACATTCGAGAAGTTTATCGATCCGGTTTATCTGTTCATGAACGAGACGACCGATCGCGTGCCGATGTCTGACTGGGTATTTACCGATCGTCCGAACCAGAGAGGTTTCCAAGCTCGTTCGGTAGTAGGCGGATACTATATCAAGATGCTTGAGAAGAAGTTGAAAAAATAAGATTCTGTCACAGGTTACACGGATTTTCACAGGTTAATTATTTTCCCATTGATACTGAAGATTAAAAAAACTGTGTTAGTCCGTGTAATCTGTGGTGAATTTAAAACTATTAATATCATGAAGAAATTAGCGCTATTACTTGTTGGCGTATTGGGTACTGCTTTCTGCACTTTTGCAAAGAGCACGACAGAACCGGTGGATTATGTAAGCCCACTGGTCGGTACCCAGTCAAAGCATGCTTTATCTACCGGAAATACATATCCGGCTATTGCCATGCCTTGGGGAATGAACTTCTGGGTGGCACAAACCGGAAAGATGGGTGATGGATGGGCTTATACCTATGATGCCGATAAAATCAGGGGATTTAAGCAGACTCACCAGCCCAGCCCGTGGATTAATGACTACGGGCAGTTTGCCATTATGCCTGTTACGGGAAAGGTCGTGTTCGATCAGGATCAGCGTGCGAGCTGGTTCTCGCATAAAGCTGAGGTTGCCAAACCGTATTATTATAAAGTATATCTGGCCGATCATGATGTCACGACTGAAATTGCTCCGACCAGCCGTGCGGCGATGTTTCGTTTCACTTTTCCTGAGAGTAAGGACTCTTATGTAGTGGTAGATGCTTTCGACAACGGTTCGTATGTGAAAGTGATTCCGGAAGAGAACAAGATCATCGGCTACACAACCAAGAACAGTGGAGGAGTGCCGGAGAACTTTAAGAATTATTTTGTACTGGTGTTCGATAAGCCGTTCACTTTTACCGCAGCAGTTACCAACGGCAACATCCGTCCGGGTGAGCTGGAATCGAAAGATAAACATGCAGGTGGTATCATCGGGTTCTCTACACGTCGCGGAGAGACGGTCAACGTACGAGTGGCTTCTTCTTTTATCAGCCCCGAGCAGGCAGAACAGAACTTGAAAGAGCTGGGTAAAGACAATCTGGAAGCTGTTGCAGCCAAAGGACGCCAGGAATGGAACAAGGTTCTGGGACGTATTGAGGTGGAAGACGATAATACCGATCATCTCCGTACATTCTACTCTTGCCTCTATCGTTCGGTACTTTTCCCAAGAAGCTTCTACGAACTGGATGCCAAAGGGAAACCGGTACATTACAGTCCCTACAACGGTAAAGTGCTGCCGGGATATATGTTTACCGATACCGGTTTCTGGGATACATTCCGCTGCCTGTTCCCATTCCTCAACCTGATGTATCCTTCGATGAACGAAAAGATGCAGGAGGGACTGGCAAATACTTACAAGGAAAGCGGATTCCTTCCCGAATGGGCAAGTCCCGGGCACAGGGGCTGTATGGTAGGTAACAATTCCGCTTCGGTAGTGGCTGATGCCTATCTGAAAGGATTGAAAGGTTACGATATAGAAACTCTTTGGGAAGCTGTGAAACACGGTGCAAATGCTGTTCATCCGCAGGTTTCGTCTACCGGACGTCTCGGTTATGAATATTACAATCAACTGGGCTACGTACCTTATAATGTAGGCATCAATGAAAATGCCGCCCGTACGCTGGAATATGCTTATGATGACTGGTGCATCTATCAGTTGGGTAAAGCCTTGAACAAGCCCGAAGAGGAGATAGCCGTTTATGCACAGCGTGCCATGAACTACAAGAACCTGTACGATAAAGAGCATAAGCTGATGCGTGGCAAGAATAAGGACGGACAATTTCAGTCACCGTTCAATCCGCTGAAGTGGGGCGATGCCTTCACCGAAGGAAACAGTTGGCACTATACCTGGTCTGTATTCCATGATCCTCAGGGACTGATCGACCTGATGGGCGGACAGCAAGGGTTCAATCAGATGATGGATTCTGTCTTTATCCTGCCTCCTGTATTTGATGACAGCTATTACGGCGGTGTGATTCACGAAATCCGTGAAATGCAGATTATGAATATGGGACAGTATGCACACGGTAACCAACCCATCCAGCACATGCTGTATCTGTACAATTACTCGGGACAACCGTGGAAAGCACAGCATTGGATTCGTGAAGTGATGGATAAACTCTATACACCCAATCCCGATGGTTATTGCGGTGACGAAGATAACGGACAGACTTCGGCATGGTATGTATTTTCTGCTATGGGATTCTATCCCGTTTGCCCCGGAACGGATCAGTACGTGATGGGTACGCCGTACTTCAAACAGATGAAGCTGCATCTGGAGAATGGCAAGACCGTGCAGATCAGCGCACCGGGCAATAGCGATGAAAACCGTTACATTGCGTCAATGACCGTAAACGGTAAAACATTGACTCGCAACTACCTGACACATAAAGAACTGATGAACGGAGCGAAGATTACGATGAAGATGTCGTCTACTCCGAACAAACAGCGTGGAGTACGCGAGTCGGATTTCCCGTATTCGTTCTCTAAAGAGGTACGTTGAGGCTGGACAGAAACAGATTACTTAATAAAAACCAATCAAGATTATGCCAGGAAAAAACTCAAAGAAAATGATCGGAGCATGTGTCGTTACTGCGGCACTGCTCTGTGCGCCTTCAGCACTGAAGGCCGAAGGTATGTTGTCGCATTATACTTGTGTGGCAGATGCTATTCAGAAAGACAACCGTCCGGAACCCGCTAAGCGTCTGTTCCGTTCGCAGGCTGTAGAAAACGAAATCATACGTGTACAGAAACTGTTGCGTAACTCAAAGCTGGCCTGGATGTTTACCAATTGTTTCCCCAATACACTGGATACCACCGTACACTCCCGTAAAGGCAAAGACGGCAAACCCGATACTTTTGTATATACAGGAGATATTCATGCCATGTGGCTCCGTGACTCGGGGGCTCAGGTATGGCCTTATGTACAACTGGCCAATTCCGATCCGGAACTGAAAACAATGCTTGCCGGAGTTATCAACCGCCAGTTTAAATGTATCAATATCGATCCGTATGCCAATGCGTTCAATGATGGTCCTAAAGGGGGTGAATGGATGAGCGACCTGACGGATATGAAACCTGAGTTGCATGAACGCAAATGGGAGATCGACTCGCTTTGCTATCCGTTGCGCCTGGCTTATCAGTACTGGAAGACAACAGGGGATGCCAGTATCTTCGATGAAGAATGGATACAGGCAATCACCAACATATTGCGTACTTTTAAGGAACAACAGCGCAAAGACGGTGTGGGTCCGTATAAGTTCCAACGTAAGACAGAGCGTGCTCTCGATACAGTGACCAACGACGGACTGGGTAATCCGGTGAAACCTGTCGGACTGATTGTTTCCACTTTCCGTCCTTCGGACGATGCCACGACATTGCAGTATCTGGTTCCGTCCAACTTCTTTGCCGTATCTTCACTCCGCAAGGCAGCCGAGATACTGACAACCGTGAATAAAAAGACGGCTCTGGCCAATGAATGCAAGGCTTTGGCAAACGAGGTGGAAACAGCCCTGAAGAAATATGCCGTTTACAATCATCCCAAATACGGAAAGATTTATGCTTTCGAGGTGGACGGTTTTGGTAACCACATGCTGATGGACGACGCCAACGTTCCGAGCCTGCTGGCAATGCCTTATCTGGGTGATGTGTCGATTGATGATCCGATTTATCAGAATACCCGCCGTTTTGTATGGAGCCTCGACAATCCTTACTTCTTCAAAGGTAAGGCAGGCGAGGGCATTGGCGGACCACACATCGGATACGATATGGTATGGCCCATGAGTATCATGATGAAAGCTTTCACCAGCAAGGATGATGCGGAGATCAAGTCGTGCATCGAGATGCTGATGAATACGGATGCAGGTACAGGCTTCATGCACGAGTCTTTCCATAAAGACAATCCTGAGAAATTTACCCGTGCCTGGTTTGCATGGCAGAATACTTTGTTCGGTGAGTTGATCCTGAAACTGGTGAATGAAGGTAAAGTGGATATGCTGAATAGTATACAGTAAGAATATAACGAAACAGAAATGAATGAGATTCACCACAGAGTAGCACAGAGTCCCACAGAGATTGATTGGCTGCGCTCTATTTGTTTTCAGACAAAAGAACAGATGAACAAATAAAGAATAGTTTGTCCTTTTGTTCATCTGTCTAAAAAAACTCAGTGGGACTCCGTGTCGCTCTGTGGTGAATAAAACTCAAAACAGTTTAATAATGAGAAAATTAGCTATGTGGGCACTGGGTGCCCTCTTTGTAGCCGGTTGTGCAGAGACAGAAAAGGCTACTACGGATTCCGGTTTGGTAAAGAGCAATTTCCAGACTGAGGTGGGCGGAAAGAAAACCGATTTGTATGTACTCCGTAATCAGAACAACATGGAGGTTTGCGTCACTAATTTTGGAGGACGTATTGTTTCGGTAATGGTTCCCGATAAAGAAGGGGTGATGCGTGATGTAGTGTTGGGCTTCGACTCTATTCAGGATTACATCAGCAAGCCTTCGGACTTCGGTGCCAGCATCGGTCGTTATGCCAATCGCATCAATCAGGGAAAATTTACTTTAGATGGAGTTGAATACCAGTTGCCGCGCAATAACTACGGACATTGCCTGCACGGTGGTCCGAAAGGATTCCAATATCAGGTATACGATGCCAAGCAGGTGGGACCGCAGGAACTTGAGTTGACTTATCTTTCAAAAGACGGCGAGGAAGGTTTCCCCGGTAATATCACCTGTAAGGTTATTATGAAGCTGACAGATGATAATGCCATCGATATCAAGTATGAGGCAGAAACGGATAAACCGACCATTGTCAATATGACCAACCACTCTTATTTCAATCTGGACGGAGATGCAGGCAGCAATGCCGATCATCTGCTGACTATCGACGCCGATGCTTATACTCCCGTGGACAGTACCTTTATGACCAGTGGCGAGATTGTAACAGTGGAAGGTACTCCGATGGACTTCCGCACACCGACTCCGGTTGGAAAACGCATTAACGATTTCGATTTCGTGCAGTTGAAGAACGGTAATGGTTACGACCATAACTGGGTGTTGAATGCCAAAGGCGATATTCCCCGTAAGGCCGCTACTCTTGAATCACCCAAAACCGGTATCGTACTCGATGTATACACTGACGAACCCGGTATTCAGGTATATGCAGGAAACTTCCTTGACGGTTCGCTGACCGGAAAGAAAGGTATTACTTACAATCAACGTGCTTCTGTCTGTCTGGAGACTCAAAAGTATCCCGATACTCCGAACAAACCTGAATGGCCTTCG
>OGRY01002584.1_pt1 | contig 11342 bp, 9 predicted proteins | sample 1553551 | NCBI WGS metagenome assembly OGRY01 (sample SAMEA2580101, study PRJEB22360) | human gut metagenome | biome: human gut; feature: human-associated habitat; material: faeces | place: Denmark | collected 2008/2010
AAGCGCGTCAGGTCATTCTGTTCACCTGCCAGCAGCGGGAGGGAAATGCCGCAAACGCATAACTATTGTTCCGAAAACAGCGGAGAAAGCGCGGCTTTCTCCGCTGTTTTCGGAAAAATTCCCATGGCTTTCTGTTGCGAAACTTTTCCAAATTTTCTCAGATTTGTCATAATTTTGTAATTTTCCCCTTGACAATAGGGGTTTACTATGTTAAACTATTTTCCGAGAGGTTTAATTCATTAAACTTTTGTATTTCCAGATACACCCAAAGGAGGTATTCTGATTGGAAGTGCCCAAAATCTTTGAAAGCGAATACCGCTTCTGCCTGATTCTGTGGGAGCATGAGCCGATCAATTCCACCCATCTCGTCGAGCTGTGCAAGGAGCAGCTGGGCTGGTCGAAGGCCACCACCTACACCGTCATCCGCCGTCTGTCGGAGCGGGGCGTGGTGAAGAACGAGAACGCCGTCGTCACTTCTCTGATTTCCAAGGAGCAGGCGCAGGCGTCCCGTCTGGACGAAATGGTGGAGGAGACCTTTCAAGGCTCCATGCCCGCCTTTATCGCCGCCTTCTCCCGGAGCAGGAAGCTCACCCGGGACGAGGTGGAACAGCTGAAGGCACTCATTGACAATTACGAGGAGGATCGAACATGAACACATTGTTCCGGAATATCCTGACGGCCAGCTTCCACGGCAGCATCGTCATTCTGGCCGTCATGCTGCTGCGGCTGGTGCTGAAAAAAACGCCCCGGAAGTACATCTGTCTGCTCTGGCTGCTGGCGGGACTGCGGCTGCTGATGCCCTTCCAGATTCAAAGCGACCTGAGCTTGCAGCCCAGTGCCGACCCGGTGGCACAGGTGCAGCAGCAGATCAGCCGTTCCCAGACGCCCGCCGCGCCGGAAGATTTCTCCCCGGCCGATCTGGACGTCCCGGCGCCGGTGCAGACGCCCGAAGCGCTTCCGGACATTCAGGCCCCCGTTACCACCGTTATCAGCAGCACCCCCTCCCCCGCCCCGGAAACCGCGCCGGAACCGGATACGGGCTTTGATTTCCTGTCGGTTCTGCCATGGTTCTGGCTTGGCATTGCCTGCTGCTTCGGCATTTACAGTCTGTACACCTACCTGACCCTGAAGCTGAAGGTTCGGGAGGCCGTCAAGATCCCCGGCGGCTGGGAATGCGACCGCATCGAGACCGCTTTTATTCTGGGCTTCATCCGCCCGAATATCTACATCCCCATGGGCATGACCTCCGAGGAACAGCGTTACATTCTCGCCCACGAACGCACCCATCTGGACAAGGGCGACCACTGGTTCAAGATGGTGGGCTTTCTGGCGCTGGCGCTGCACTGGTTCAATCCGCTGGCCTGGGCTATGCTTTCGCTTGCGGGGCGGGATATCGAGCTTTCCTGCGATGAAGCTGTGCTGGAGCAGCTCGGCTGTAAGCGCGAGGATTACGCGATGGCGCTCATCAGGCTGGAAGAAAGGCGCAGCATTTCCACCGGAGCTGCATTCGGCAGGAATGCCGTCCGAGAAAGGATAGAAGCTATCATGAAATTCAAGAAAACTACACTCGCCGGAATCATTGTTTCTGCGTGCTTTGTTGCAGGAACCACCACTGCGTTTGCCGCAGTAAATTCCGAGAATTCCACGAAGGAAGCGGTTTCCGCAGTAGAGCAGGAAACCGTCTACAACACGAACCGCGACGGCATTGATGATGTCGACGTCGAGTGGTGGACATACGATGAGTACAAAACCTGGCTTGGGCAGGAGAAGCAAAATATAGCCGAGCTTGTAAAGCGGGGAGCTTCCGGCTGGACGCGTGACCGAGGAGAATTCATATGGACTCAGGAGGTCGCTGACGAAACCATCGCCCTCTACGAGCAGAACCTTGAGGATATCAGAAACGGCGCACGTATCTCAAAATCCGTGAACGGTAGCGATGATGTGATGATATTCGAATCGCCTGACAGGTCAAATATCCTGGTTGAGGATAACGGCGGTCAGACCAGCGCAGATGATGAATTGTATCAGTATGTCGTTGAAGACGACGGCACGGTGCTTTACTCTGACGATTCAGAACTTGCGGCACACACGACCAAGGACAGCAGCATGTCGGAGGAAGATTTCGCCGAGTTCTACAGCAAGTATGAGCAGTATGGACTGACGTATGAGGACAGCAAGCTCTACTACAGAGGTGAACCTGTGCAGTTCTTTGACGACGTTGTTGCCGAGTATTCCACCGCTGACACAACGGAGGTTATGTGGTACCTTAACTCTGACGGCAACGTTGTACTCACCGCCGAGCGCGGGGAGACCAGCGACGGCATAGGCGAACTGACCGGCGTGAGAGTCGTCTCAGAAGAAGAGCTTGAGCAGAACAGAGCCGATTTCGGTTTCTGATAGGTAACAGAATGGCACCTTCCTGTTTCGGCAGGGAGGTGCGTTTGTATATCAAAGTAGTTTGGCGCAGAAAATACTGATTGACAATTAAAAAAACTACCTGATAACTACTATAGTCGGAGCAGTTGTAACGGCTGCTATAGCGCTGAAGCTGATTTTTTCACTTTGAAATGATAACCGATATCTGCTGAATACAAAATCCGATTATGTCATACTATATATGAGGAATATTCGCTTTTCAAATCTATTGTAATGTGGTATACTGTTTTACAGCAAAAGTCAAGGAAGTATCATAACGGAAAACAATATAGATACGCTGAGCGGTTCGCTCACAAAAAAATTCTGAGCGCGGAATTACCACACTGTCACGGGCTTGAAATCAAACGTAAAAAGTGGTATAATTCAATAAGAATATACTCAGGAGATGGAAAATGCACAGACTAAACATATTTCTGGAACACATCTATGAAGCTGCGCAGCAGCGTGGAACCACGTTTGAGAGCATGCTTTCGGAAGCGCGCAAGATGGGATACACTGGGCTGGAGTGCGACCTCTGGAGGCTTTCTGACTGCGTTAACGTCAGGAATCTTTTCGAATCCTGCGGACTTAACGTCGCTTCGATTTATTCAATGTACGATTTCCTACGGAATACGCCGGAGAAGTCGTTTGATGGAATGAAGCGCCATCTCGAGACCGCCGCGTATTTTGGCGCGGAAAAGGTGCTTGCGATCCCCGGGTTCTTTCAGCCGGGAGACGACAGGGAAGCGGGCTTCGCGAAGTTTGCAGAGCAGCTCTCGGTGATGTGTGAATTAGCCGCGGAGTACGGAATTACGGTAACGCTGGAGGATTTTGACGACTCGGCCTCGCCCTGCTGCGATATCCAGGGGCTGGAGCGGCTGATGAGATCCGTTCCGGGGCTTGGATTCACATTCGACACCGGAAATTTCGCCTATGTGCTTGAAGACCCCGCAGAGGCATACGAGCGCCTGAAGCCGTATGTCGCACATGCTCATCTGAAGGACCGCAGCCGCGAGGCGTCGAGGCGCAGCGCCGACGGCTCCAACTCAAAGCCGGATCTGTCGGGGGCTGAAATGTACCCCTGCGAGACCGGAGGCGGTTACGTTGGTGTGGAGAAGCTTGTAAAGCGAATGCTCGCCGACGGCTATACCGGGGATTTTTCAGTTGAGCATTTCGGCGCTGCAGATCAGGCCGAATACATGCGCAGGTCGGCTGAGAACGTAAAACGCTGGATATCAGAGGTGACAAAATGATACGTGTACTTATCTGGAACGAATACCGCCACGAGAAATGCCAGCCGGAAGTCGCGAAAATATATCCGCAGGGAATGCACGCGGCAATCGGCGAGTATCTTATGCAGGACGAGGACATAATCGTGAAGCTCGCCTGTCTTGACGACCCGGAGCAGGGTCTGAGCGAGGAAGCGCTCGCGGAAACCGACGTACTCATCTGGTGGGGTCACATGGCGCATGACGAGGTAACTGAACGTTCGGTGGAGCGCGTCTGCCGCCGAGTCGGCGAGGGAATGGGGTTCATCGGACTTCACTCCGCACACCACAGCAAGGTGTTCAAGCGGCTGACGGGGACCTCCTGCAATCTGAAATGGCGCCACGGCGACCGCGAGCGCGTCTGGACAGTGGTGCCGTCGCACCCTATAGCACAGGGAGTTCCGGAGCAGTTTGAGCTTCCGATGGAGGAGATGTACGGCGAGCCGTTCGATATCCCGACTCCGGACGAGGTGGTATTTATGGGGTGGTTTGCCGGGGGAGAGGTATTCCGAAGCGGCGTGACCTACCGCAGGGGCGCCGGCAGGATATTCTACTTCCAGCCGGGTCATGAGGAATACCCCACATTCCGGAATAAAAATGTTCTTAAGATAATAAGAAATGCGGTTCACTGGGCAAAGCCGGAGCCAGGAACTCACCAGATCGAATGCACGAATCCGGCACCGTTGGAGGGTTGACTATGTTTAAAATGGACGACACTGTAAGAATAAGGAAAACCGGCGTTGTCGGCTCCATAACTGATATAAGCTGCGCGGGCGGCAGCACGGTTTACGTTATCGACACGGACACCGGCGACGATGAAGAAGGCGGATTCGGCGGTATGTATTCTGTTTTCTACTGCACCGAAGAAGAACTTGAAAAGGTGTGAGAACTAATAAAGAAGCGGTCGCATGTTCTGCGGCCGCTTTTTTGCAGTAATACTTATACTCTGGTGAATATTTCAGCTTCCTTTCTGAGCTGATCTGCGATGTTCTTATTGTCGTCCATTCGGCTGGAGATACGGTTCATATCCGCAACCAGCACCTGAGTGCTTTCAGCGGTGCCGGTAACTCCGTTCACGCCTTCCTTTATTGCGGTTGAGATACTGTCGATGGACTGCGCAATGCTCGTCATGTTTTTGCGAAGCTCCTCAGTTTTCGCCGTGAAATCCTCTATGGTGTTTTCTATGTGTTCCGCGTGTTCGCGATACTGAACGCCGGACTGCACGAAGTTCTCGAACTCAGGAAGGATCTGCTGCTGCATGTAGTCGAGAAGTTCGGTCGCGTGACCTGACAGGCTGTGTACCGCAGCCTTGACTGTGCCGTTGATGTGCTGGATATTATCCGCGGATTCCTTTGAGGATTCGGCAAGCTGGCGTATTTCGTCAGCGACTACTGCGAATCCCTTTCCGGCTTCACCCGCGCGCGCCGCCTCAATGGAAGCGTTTATCGCAAGCAGGTTGGTGTTGCGCGAGATCTGCTGTATCTGCTTTGTGAGGCTGTCTACCTGGTTTACGCTTTCGCTGGAAGCGATGTCGTCGCGGAGTTCATCCACCATTGTAGTTACCTTCTCGCGGGTAGTGAGCATATTGTTGCGCGCGGAATTCTCAATGCCCTCCGCATGCGCCTTCATTTCAATGCTGAACTGCGCTATTTCCTCGGTGCGTGCCGCAATGTCCGTCACTTCGGACTCGACATCTGTGGTATTCTGGTTTATCGCTGCTGCGTTCTCGGACATTTCCGCCATGGTTGCGGAAATCTCCTCGGTAAGCGCCGACATTGAAGCCGCGCTGTCCGTGGAGGTCTGCACGCTGCCGAGGACCTCGGAAACGACCTTCTCCATGAGCTGCGTATTTCCGGAGATGACCTTGAATATGCTCTGGAGCTTGTCCATAAACACGTTGAAGCCGTCGCGCACCGCCGCAAGCTCTCCGCTGCAGCGTACCTTAATACGGCGTGTGAGGTCGCCCTCGCCACGGTCGATGTCAGAAATAATTCCGCGTATCTCGTTCTTGACGGCCACCAACGGGCGTATCACGAACAGAACTACGACAGTCACGGCTGCGATAAACGCCGCTGCGCTCACCAGAATCAGCACCATAGTGAGCCGCACGGAATCCTGCGAAACATTGTTCAGATCGCTGCGCGCATTGTCGGCGCCGGCAGTCGCAGAGGCGATGAGCTTTGCTGCGACTGCTTCAACGTTGTCCGCACTGTCGGAAAGTTCGCCGTTTGCAAGCGCGTATGCCTTTTCGTTTTCTCCTGCGCCGCTGAACGCCAGCAGATCCGCGAGGTGATAGTTGAACTGATCGATTCCGTCCTTGAGAGCCTGGAAATTATCTTTGTCATCAGCGGAAACAAATTGTTCGTATTCATCGAGGGAAGCCGCAAGTCCGGACTGAGTATCGCGAAGCCCCTCCACGATATCAAGCATGGAATCGAGATCGGTTGCAACGATGTGCGACAGCGCCTGAGTGTGCAGCGACTGGGTGTCCTGACGGATCTCGCCGAGCGCTTCTATGCTCAGCATGCTGTTGTCCGCGATTTCGGAAGCGCTGTTGTTTACGCTTTTGATGTTCTTGTTAGAAACGATGTTCGACATTACCGACACTAATCCCAGAATCAGTACCGGAATAAGTATCAGGAGTATCATAGTTCCATGTTTTCTCATCACGGCACCCCCTTAATCAATTACCGAGGCGGTTATCTCTTTTACGAGATTATCTGCCATTTTCTGCGCACTCAGGTGTGATGGATTTCCGGCAAGTATGTTGTCTGCAAACTCCACGCAGGGGGTCCAGAACTTGTTGCCGACGCGCTGGAGCTTTCCGTACTCCGACTGAGCAATTACCGCCTGGATCGCTGCAACTTTTGAAACTGCGTCGGAAGCGGCGGCGTTCTTATTTGCAGGACCTATGTTGCGCTTTTCAAAGGAAAGCGTCTGGTTCTGCTCGTTTGTGAACCAGTCCGCGAGTTTGTGCGCCCATTCGAGGTGCTCGCTGTAGTAATTGACGCCCATCATTTTGAAGCCGGTGAACGACGCCATCTGCACCTGCTTTCCCGCGACCTGATAGGTGGGGAGCTTACATGCGCCGTAGTCGGAGCCGAACGCCTTTTCGACGTCGGTGCTGTTCCACACTCCGCTTATTGCGGCAATGACCTTTCCGGAAGCCAGCGCTGCGGGGAGGTCTCCGTCGGCGCGGTTCACGAAAGCCGGGCTGGAGGTCAGCTCCATCATCCTATTCACTACATCGGCGCCCTTGATGGAATTATCCGTGGAGTTCCAAGTGCAGTAGTTGGTAACGCCGTCGTCGTTCAGCCCGAGTTCAAGCCCGGTGTTGCCGAAGAAAGAATACATGTACCAGCCGGAGTTGAACTCCATGCTGAATTCCTTGTTCTTTTCCTCGCAGACTTCCAGAATGCGTTCCAGTGAAGAAACGTCGCTTTCGTTCAGAAACTTCTTATTATAATAAAGAAAATATCCGTTGTCCGCGGTCATGGGGTAGGCGTACATAACGCCGTTTATGCTCGCCGCAGCTACCGACTCGGCAGTGTTGGCGGCGCTGACTTCTTCCTGGTTCGGAATAGCAGACAGAACTCCGGCGGCGGCCATCGCGGACAGCTGATCGTCCGGCAGGGGGAACACGTCGGCTCCGTTATGCACGTCGCCAAGGATAACGTCCTTCGTCTTGCTGTCAAGGTTCTGCTCAATGGTGATGTTGAATTCAGCCTCGCCGCGGTGAGCTTCCTTGAAGCTTTCGATCATTTCGTTCATCGTGTCGAAAGCGGCTTCTTCAGCCCAGACCTTCAGTGTTACCTGCTCGATTCCGTTGTCGTTCTGGGCTTCTGACGATGAGCCGGCGGTCTGCACGGGGGAATTCCCGGAGCAGGAACAGAGGCTCAGCAGTGAAGCGCATATCAGACATGTGAGTAAAGTTTTTTTCATGATTACTGCCCTCTTTCGTAAAATAATTGTTCACATTATTTCAATGCAACCAATATTATATTATACTTGTTTCACATGGCTTTGTCAATATGTTTGAGGCGAATTATGCTTTTAACGGCTATATGTTTTGCTGATAGATATTATATTTCACGATAAAAAACGATTACAGATTATAATAAATTCTATAAATTGTTAATTTTTTATCAACAATAGTAAATAAACAATATGTGGATATTGATATATCAGTACTACCAAAAATACATGATTTGCATAAACCTCATTGATATGTTTTGTATATCTAACATATTTCAAGCAAAAGAACACAATATGTTGTACTTTAAAGAACAAAAGTCACAGCTTGTATTAAAAAAGTTCTAGTATTTTTTTTTTAAAATCAGAAATTACTATTGACTTTAAAGAATGTATGTGTTATAATATTGACAGGTTGGACAGACCAACATGAGGACAAGCCCTGCGATGGCAGAAAGTGCGGCGTCAGAACGAAACTAGCAGTAGTTTCAGAAGCGTCGTAAACAGCCTCACGGCTGCCCGCAAATAATATGGAGGTATTTTAGAGAATGGCAATGTTAGAACAGTGGAAAGGTTTTAAAGGCAAGATCTGGCAGGAAGAAATAAACACACGTGACTTCATCCAGAACAACTACACACCTTACGACGGCGACGAGTCCTTCCTCGCAGGCCCGGCTGACTCCACCAACAAGCTGTGGGGCAAGGTTCAGCAGCTCCAGAAGGAAGAGCGCGCAAAGGGCGGCGTTCTGGATATGGATACCCATATCGTTTCCGGCATCACATCACATGAGCCCGGCTACATCGATCCTGAGATGAAGGATCTTGAGAAGATCGTTGGTCTTCAGACTGATAAGCCCCTCAAGAGAGCATTCATGCCCTACGGCGGCATCAAGATGGCTGAAGAGGCTTGCACAACTTACGGTTACACACCGGATCCTGAGCTGCACAAGATCTTCACAGAATATCACAAGACTCACAACCAGGGCGTATTCGACGCTTACACTCCCGAGATGCGCGCTGTAAGAAAGAACAAGATCATCACCGGTCTTCCTGATACATACGGCCGCGGCCGTATCGTAGGCGACTACAGACGTATCGCCCTCTACGGTATCGACAGACTTGTAGAAGCAAAGCAGTACGACCTTGCTAACTGCGGCAACGGTAAGATGAGAGATTCCGTTATCCGTCAGCGTGAGGAGCTGGCTGACCAGATCCGCGCACTCAAGCAGATGAAGGTTATGGCTGCTTCCTACGGCTGCGATATCTCCAAGCCTGCTGCAAACGCACGCGAGGCTGTTCAGTGGACATACTTCGGCTATCTGGCTGCTATCAAGACCCAGAACGGCGCTGCAATGTCCATCGGCCGTATCTCTACATTCCTCGATATCTATATCAAGCGTGACATCGACAACGGCACTCTGACTGAGGCTGAGGCTCAGGAGCTCATCGACCACCTCGTACTCAAGCTCAGAATGGTTAAGTTCGCTCGTATTCCTTCCTACAACGAGCTGTTCTCCGGCGACCCGGTATGGGCTACACTGTCCATCGGCGGTAAGGGTCAGGACGGTCGTTCCATGGTTACCAAGAACGACTTCCGTTTCCTGCACACTCTCGAGAACATGGGTCCGTCCCCGGAGCCGAACATGACAATTCTGTACTGCGACAAGTTGCCTGATAACTTCAAGCGCTATGCAGCAGCTATCTCCGTTCGTACCTCCTCTGTTCAGTACGAGAACGATGACGTTATGCGTCCTGTTTGGGGCGACGATTACTCCATCTGCTGCTGCGTATCCGCAACACAGACCGGTAAGGAAATGCAGTTCTTCGGCGCTCGTGCAAACCTCGCTAAGTGCCTGATGTACGCTATCAACGGCGGTATCGACGCTAAGACCAAGGCTCAGGTAGGTCCTGCTTACAGACCGATCACATCTGAGTACCTCGATTATGATGAGGTTATGCAGAAGTACGACGCTATGATGACATGGCTCGCTTCCATCTATGTACACACCCTGAACCTTATCCACTACATGCACGATAAGTACAACTACGAGGCTGCCGAGATGGCTCTTATCGATACCAACGTAAGACGTACATTCGCAACTGGTATCGCAGGCTTCTCTCACGTTGTAGATTCCCTGTCCGCTATCAAGTATGCTAAGGTTAAGTGCATTCGTGACGAAGACGGTATCGTTACTGACTTCGAGATTGAGGGCGACTCCCCCCGCTACGGCAACGACGACGACCGTGCTGATGATATCGCTGTATGGCTGCTCCGCACCTTCCTCAAGAAGCTGAAGCAGTGCCACACCTATCGTGATTCCGAGGCTACAACTTCTATCCTCACCATCACTTCCAACGTTGTATACGGTAAGGCTACCTCCGCTCTGCCTGACGGCCGTAAGGCTGGCGAGCCGCTCTCTCCTGGTGCAAACCCCTGCTACGGTGCAGAGAAGAACGGTCTGCTTGCTTCCCTCAACTCTGTTGCTAAGCTTCCTTACGAGTGGGCACTCGATGGTATTTCTAACACCCAGACCATCAACCCCGACGCACTCGGTCACAACGAGGAAGAGCGCGTAACCAACCTGGTTAACGTACTTGACGGTTACTTTGATAAGGGTGCACACCACCTCAACGTAAACGTATTCGGTAAGGAGAAGCTCATCGACGCTATGGAGCACCCCGAGAAGGAAGAGTACGCAAATTTCACAATCCGTGTATCCGGTTATGCAGTTAAGTTCATCGACCTTACCAGAGAGCAGCAGCTCGACGTTATCGCAAGAACTTGCCACGATCATATGTAATTAATTACACAAGGCAATATAAAGGACAGCGCTGCGCAATGCGGCGCTGTTCTACTATACTGACAAGGAGAAACCAATGAGTGAAATCAAAGGAAGGATACATTCCACCGAAAGCTTCGGCGCGGCTGACGGTCCCGGAGTACGGTTCATCGTGTTCGTGCAGGGCTGCCGAATGCGCTGCCGTTACTGCCACAATCCCGACACCTGGAGCATGGAAGGCGACGACACCACAGTTGAAATGTCGCCGGAGGAAATACTCAGCAAGGCGCTTCGCTACAAGAGCTACTGGAAGAACGGCGGTGGAATCACCGTCAGCGGCGGCGAGCCTCTCCTGCAGATTGACTTTCTGCTTGAGTTATTTAAGCAGGCGAAGGCCGAAGGAGTAAGCACATGCATTGACACCGCGGGAAACCCGTTCACCCGGGAAGAACCGTTCTTTTCAAAGTTCCAGGAGCTGATGAAGTACACAGACCTGCTGCTTCTTGACCTCAAGGAGATCAATCCGGAGCGTCATAAGAACATCACAGGCTTCGACAACGCGAATATTCTTGACATGGCACAGTACCTCAGTGAAATAGGAAAGCCAGTTTGGATCCGCCATGTACTTGTGCCTGACCTGTCCGATTTTGACGAGGATCTCGACAAGCTGAACGAGTTCATTAAAACCCTGAAAAATGTTGAGAAGGTGGAGGTTCTGCCTTACCACACCCTTGGCAAATTCAAGTGGGAGAACCTCGGTATAAAGTACACGCTTGAGGATACTAACCCGCCGTCTGCGGAGCGTATCGACAACGCAAACAAGAGACTCTGCGCAGGAAAGTACACCTGTAAGGGCTGATTAAACTCCATATAAACGCGAACCCCCGGCAGCCTTTCGGCTGCCGGG
>OGRY01002588.1_pt1 | contig 11332 bp, 8 predicted proteins | sample 1553551 | NCBI WGS metagenome assembly OGRY01 (sample SAMEA2580101, study PRJEB22360) | human gut metagenome | biome: human gut; feature: human-associated habitat; material: faeces | place: Denmark | collected 2008/2010
AAAACAGGTAATCATAGACCTGAATATGAAAGAATGTTAGAAGATGGTAAAAATGGAAAAATAAATTCGATAAACTTATTGACTTTCTACATAGTAAAATTCATAATTGGATTGATAAAGATGATAAATATATTGATGTCGTTAACGAAATGTATCATGATAATCTACTAGATGATGATGACATTAAAGAATTAGATTTAATTAAAGAAAAAGATGACTTTGAAAGATAAGTCATCTTTGCACGTTATAATAGATATTATCTTTTTTTGGTACCAGAAAGATATTTTTTTGTATCATTAATTCTATTTAACAAATCTTCATATTTATCTGATAATTCTTGATAATCAAAAAAACTTGTTTCCATTTCAATATTATTTAGTTTTTTTATTCTTTTAGTTAATAAATCTTCAATATAAGTAATATTAACACTTTCAAATATGTTTCTAAAATCATTTTCATTAAATGTATATATTTGATGTATAATGTCTTCATCAATACTTAGTAAATCTAAATTTGATGCAAGAATAAGTGATTCCTTAACAGAAAAATAATTTAATAATACTAATACTGCTGGATTACTTATAATACTTGATATTATCTCATTGTCGCCCAAATCTGTACGTATTTTTTTCTGATTTCTTTTGACTTTATATATCTGATAAGAGCTTTCACCAGAAATATTCCCAGCATCATAAATGTTGTTAATGGTCAATTTCGAAGCCAATCCGGCAGGCTCTGTAAAATAAGCTCAGGCCAAAACAATGACGGAAGGAGCTTATGCAACAGAATATGGAATTTGAGCGGTGCATTGATTTTCTGGTGAGAATGATCGATAAGTATGGCGATGAAGTCCTCCGGGATACTTTAAGGGATACTTCAAGGCATATTTCAAGGTATGCCTTTTGGGACCTTTTGCCGTTCTTACATTGACGGAAAAAAGACGCAGAGGTATAATAAAAAGAAGTTTACAGTCTTTTCACTATTAAAGTGGAGAGAGCGCATGAAATATAAAAGGATGAGGAAAAATGACAACCAAATACGAATTTAGAGACATTCTTCCAGAGGAGTTAGATCAGGTGATTCAGATCGAGCAGATCTGTTTTCCGCCAAATGAGGCCTGCTCTGCCAAGAGTATGAGAGAACGAGTGGCAAATGCACCAGAGACATTTATGGTTGCAGTGGATAAAGAAACAGGTAAAGTTGCCGGCTTTCTCAATGGGGTGGCAACAGACGAAGCAGTATTTCGTGATGAATTTTTTACGGATAGTACTCTTCACAATCCGGAAGGAAAGAACATTATGCTCCTTGGTCTTGATGTTCTTCCGGAGTATCGCCACCAGGGGCTTGCCCGTGAAATCATGACACAATATGTGGAAAGAGAACAAAAAAGAGGCCGCGAATGCCTGTATCTGACCTGCCTAGATAACAAAGTAGAGATGTACAAAAAAATGGACTACACCGACAACGGAATTTCCGGTTCCGCTTGGGGCGGGGAAGAATGGCATGATATGAGCAGGAAAATCAGATGATCCGGCTTCAGATATGGCGGGAGTGAGCAGGACTACCGTATCAAATGTAATAAATGGTAATACGAAAAGAGTTTCCCAGGCCCATGGAATGTACTCCTTGCAGGACTCCTTTGTAGGAGAACTTGTAGGAACCATTCAGATGGAAGCTGAAATGAAAGGATACTATGTCATGCTGATCATGTATATTTTTTGCCAGAAATGGATCATGAATGGTGTAGTTGCCGGTGCAGTTAAATAAAGAAAACAAATATAGAATATCAGGAGGACAGCCAGGAAATGAAGAAGAACTGGTGGAAAGAAAGCATTGTATACCAAATCTATCCAAAAAGCTTCAATGACAGCAATAGTGATGGTATTGGTGATATCAGAGGAATTATAGAGAAACTTGATTATCTGAAGGAGCTTGGGGTAAATGTTCTGTGGATCTCACCTATGCTGGAGTCCCCACAGGATGACAATGGCTATGATATTTCAGATTATCGCAAAATTTACAAAGATTACGGAACCATGCAGGATTACGAGGAGCTGCTTTTTCAGGCGCATGAGCGTGGAATCAAGGTGCTGATGGACCTGGTTGTAAATCATACTTCAGACGAACATCAGTGGTTCCTGGAGAGCAAAAAGTCCAAGGATAATCCGTACCGTGACTATTACATCTGGAAAAATCCGGTAAACGGAAAAGAGCCAAATAACTGGGGTGGTGCATTCGGCGGTTCTGCATGGGAATACGACAATGAGACACAGATGTATTACCTGCACCTGTTTTCCAAAAAACAGCCGGATCTGAACTGGGAAAATGAGAAAGTGCGCCAGGAAGTTTACGATATGATGAAATTCTGGTGTGACAAGGGAATCGACGGCTTCCGTATGGATGTGATCAGTATGATTTCAAAGGATCAGGCTTTCCCGGATGGAGAAGTGAAAAGCGGCCTGTATGGAGATTTCGGTCCATATAGCGTTCACGGTCCGCGGGTCCATGAATTTTTACAGGAAATGAACCGTGAGGTATTGTCCAAATATGATATCATGACAGTTGGGGAAACTTCTGGTGTTACCATTGAAGAGGCACAGAAATATGCCGGGGAAGACAGTGGCGAGCTGAATATGGTGTTCCAGTTTGAACATGTAGAAGATGCTTCCCCGCATGCGAAGTTTGGCAAATGGACCACTGACAGATATGACTTTAAGGCTTTCAAAAAGACGATGATCAAATGGCAGGAGGAACTTCAGGGAAAAGCATGGAACAGTCTTTTCCTGGGAAATCATGATCAGCCAAGAAGCGTTTCCAGATTTGGAAATGACAATCCGGCATACAGAGAGACTTCTGCAAAAATGCTGGCAACCTGTCTTCATATGATGCAGGGAACTCCTTATGTATACCAGGGAGAAGAGCTTGGCATGACAAACGCATATTTCCATAAGCTGGAAGATTATAAGGATATTGAGAGCATTCAGTATTATACAGAGCTGACAGATGCAGGGCTGATGGAGCCGGATTACATGATGAAATGTCTGATGCTCAGAAGCCGTGATAATGCAAGAACACCTATGCAGTGGGACGGTTCAGAAAAAGCAGGTTTTACAGATGGGGAGCCGTGGATTAAAATAAATCCAAACTGTAAAGAAATCAATGCAGCCAGCCAGCTGGATGATCCGGATTCCATTTTCCATTATTATCAGAAGCTGATCGCGCTTCGCAAGGAGAAAGAGATTATTGTGTACGGCGAGTTTGAACCGCTTTGCCGTGAGGATGACCAGATTTTCGCATATATGAGAAAGCTGGATGAGGAAAGACTTCTTACAGTCTGTAATTTCAGTGAGCAGTCTGCAGAATTTGAAGTTCCTGCAGAATTTGAAGGTTCCCGGTGCCTGATTACAAACCTTGACCGAAAAGTATTTGCGGGCAAGGTCGTGCTGAAACCTTATGAGGCATTTGTGTTATATAAATAAACAGGTTACTGGACGCGAAGCAGACAGCAGCAAAAACAGACTGAAAGGGGCAAAATTTCTTGCCCCTTTTTATGAAAGACGAGGAAGAATGTTATGATCAGAAAGTTCAGATACGGCGCTCCTTTTAATACGGAGGCGCTGACAGAGGAGATTGAGACAGCGGATGGTGCTTTTCCGTATGGGAAGATCAGCCTGGAGAGTGGCTTTGATTTTACCTATGTGATGGATGAGGAGGATATTGTCTACGGGCTTGGAGAGGCCAACCGTGGAATCAACAAAAGAGGTTACTGCTACATCAGCAATTGTACCGATGATCCAAACCACACGGAGGACAAGCGCTCCCTGTATGGTGCCCACAACCTTATTATCGTAAGTGGAAAGACAACCTTCGGTCTATTTTTCGATTATCCGTCTGAACTGACCTTTGACATTGGGTACACCAGAATGGATACCCTGAAGGTGACATGTGCAGATGCAGATCTGGATGTGTATGTGATTGGAGGTGAGTCTGCTTATGACATTGTAAAGCAGTTCCGTCATGTGATCGGACGCAGCTATATTCCGCCGAAGTTTGCATTTGGCTTTGGGCAGAGCAGATGGGGATATACCACCAAGGAGGATTTTCGCAAGGTGGCAGCAGGATACCGTGAGAATCACATTCCCCTGGACATGATCTACATGGATATTGATTATATGGATTCCTACAAGGACTTTACGTTGAATCCGGAGAATTTCCCTGATTTCTCGGATTTTGTAAAAGAGATGAAAGACCAGGAGCTACGCCTGATCCCTATTATTGATGCTGGTGTAAAAGTGGAAAGCGGCTATGAGGTTTACGAGGAAGGTGTGGAAAAAAGATACTTCTGCCAGCGGGAGGACGGAAGTGATTTTGTGGCAGCCGTATGGCCGGGGGATACTCATTTCCCGGATTTTCTGAACAAGGATGCCAGAAAGTGGTTTGGAGACAAATACAGCTTCCTTATTAGACAGGGGATTGAAGGCTTCTGGAACGATATGAATGAGCCTGCTATTTTCTATTCCTCAGAGGGAATGGAAGAGGCGAAGAAACTTGCCGGAGAGTTTTACCAGGATAAAGAAGGTAAGATCCACATTTGGAAAATGCAGGGCGAGCTAAACGGACTCGCAAACAACCCAGAAGATTACCGCAGATTTTATCATAATGTGGATGGCAAAAAGATCCGTCACGACAAGGTACATAACCTGTTTGGCTACAATATGACAAGAGCAGCAGGCGAAGCATTCGACCGCATTGATCCGGAGAAGCGTTTCCTGATGTTTTCCCGTTCCTCCTATATTGGAATGCACCGTTACGGCGGAATCTGGATGGGAGACAATAAATCCTGGTGGTCACACATTCTTCTGAACCTGAAAATGCTGCCGTCTTTGAATATGTGCGGATTCCTTTACACAGGAGCAGATCTTGGTGGATTTGGTGCGGATGCAACAAGAGACCTGGTGCTTCGCCATATGGCACTTGGGGTATTTACTCCGCTTATGCGTAACCATTCCGCAATCGGAACAAGAGAGCAAGAGTGCTATCAGTTTGAGAATGTTGAGGATTTCCGAAATGTGGTAAATACGAGATACCGCCTTGTTCCGTATCTGTACAGCGAATACATGAAGGCCGCTTTAAACGATGATATGTATTTCAAACCACTTGGCTTTGTTTATCCGGATGATAAGATGGCAATCCGGGTGGAAGACCAGCTGATCCTTGGAAATGAGATTATGATCGCACCGGTTTACGAGCAGAACGCAAGAGGGCGTTATGTTTACCTTCCGGAAGAAATGAAGTTTGTGAAATTTCTGACAGACGGAAGCATTTCTGAGGAGATTCTGGAAAAGGGCGTTCATTATGTGGAGGTTGCCTTAAATGAAGTGCCTCTGTTTATCCGTAGTGGTAAGTGTATTCCGGTTGCAGAGGCTGCGGAGTGTGTGAAGGATATTGATACTTCCAAACTCACTATGCTGGGATATGAAGGCAGCAGTTATACTTTGTACGAGGATGATGGCGTGCATAAGGAGTACGATAAGGCTGAGAATTATAGAAAATTAGAAAAATAACAGAATGAAAAGATCCCTTGAAAGTCTTTGGAAATTTCACGACGAGGTTTAAAAGATTTTTTAAACAGGATCCAGAAGACAGAAAATCGGAGCTAGCCATCAATTGCCAGCTCCGATTTTTTCAGATACCATATCGATAAACCACACAAACAGAATCAATCCCAGCATGATTGCACCAGCTTTTTCCCAGGCATATTGATTCATGGAAAAAATAAGGGGCGCTCCGATTCCGCCTGCGCCTACCAGACCGAGAACGGAAGCTTCACGGATGTTTACATCAAACCGGTAGAGGATGATAGAGGTGAAAACAGGCTTCAGCTGCGGCAGGACACTGTGGCAGATGGCGGGAAGAGGACGGACCCCCATGGCCAGCAGCGCATGATAGGGACGAGGGTCCAGGGCATCTAGTGCTTCTGTAAATCTTTTGGTGAGAAGTCCGATACTGCATACGGCCAATGTCAGCACTCCTGTGAAAGCTCCTGGCCCGGATACCCGGATGAAAATCAGTCCATACACCAGAAAAGGCACCGAACGGATTACCATGATCACCAGGTTAAAAAGAAAGGACACAGGAGCAGGTACGAAACGTTTGGTATTTAGAAAAGCCAGCGGTGCAGATACAATGGCTCCGATTACCGTTCCAATAAAAGCAATGCACACTGTTTCCAGTAAAAGATACCCAAGCCCATCTTTTTCAGCCGAGAAAAAGAAGCTCCAGTCTGGCTGCAGAAAGCCAGCAAACATATTTCGCAAAGTCTGTGGACTGGTTCTGGAAAAATCCGGCAGGGAAAGGGTAAACGTGCAGATCAGAAACAGGGCAGCCAGAAACAGAAGCAGCAGTCTGGCCTGCTCTTTTTTTATTGTGCGCTCTTTTCGTATCAAGGCGGCCAGATACCGACTGAAATATTCAATCACACACACTGTTAGAAACAGCATCAGCAGAATGGTCCCCACTTTGTCATACTCCAACCAGGAAATCTTCTCATTGAGAAGCAGTCCGATACCGCCAGCTCCCACATATCCTAAAATGGAGCTGTGCCGTACATTGGTTTCCAACAGGTAAAGTGCATTGGTGAGAAATCCAGGAATGATCTCTGGTAGAATTCCATGGATATAAGCTACATACTTTGAAACACCCATAGCCCGAAGTGCCTGGTAAGCTTTTACATCGGCGGCACTTGCATCCTCGTAGGTAAGTTTTGTCATAATGGCAAAGGTGTACAAGGTAATGGCAAAAGTACCTGCAAAAGTTCCAAGCCCGAAAAGAAAGGTAGCAGTAAGCGCCAGAATCAAGGCTGGAAAAGAACGGAGAATCTGGATTACAATTCTAAGTATCCGTCGTATTACAGCTGGAAATCCTAAGTTTGCAGCGCCAAAAGGCGAGAGTACAAGGGCAAAAAAGATGCCAAGTACCGTTCCGGTAACAGACATCTGAATGGTGTAAAAAAGTGGCAGCAGGATCTTCTGAATATAGGAAAAATCTGGCGGGATCATATCCACGACCAAGTCGGTGAGGTGGCTCCTTCGTTTCCAGAAAGTTACAAGGTCACAGTCTGTGAAATTTGCTGCAAGGAAAAACAAAATCAGAAAAGAAATTGGAACAGCAAATTTTGCCACAATGGAATTTTTGCTTATTTTGTTATCATTCATAAGCGACACCTCGCTTATTCTCTATCTGAGTATCATTTTTGTTATAAATTTGTGTAGTGATAGAATCAGTCAGATCAGCAGTCTTACCGTCAAATACAACCTTGCCATCTTTCAGACCAATAAGTCGGTCGGAGAACTCCTGGGAGAATTCCAGATTATGGCTGTTCATTAAAATGGTGACACCATCAGTCTCATGAATACTCTTCAGCAACTCTAGAATCTGTCTCCCGGTAACTGGATCAAGAGACGCCACCGGTTCATCTGCCAGCAGGATCGCCGGGTGCCGCATAAGTGCTCTTGCAATTGCCACCCTTTGCTTTTGTCCGCCAGACAGATTCTTAATCGGTTCCTCTGCCTTTTCCAGAAGTCCAACCCGATCCAGCAGTTTCAGAGCTTCTTCTTTACGTGTTTTTCCATAAAGTCCAAACACGCCCTGGAAAAATCCCATATCCGGAAGTCCGGCAGTCAGCACATTCTTCAGACAGGTAGAATTCTCCACCAGACAAAAGTCCTGATAAATAGTTGCGATGGATTTTTGCAGTTCACGTTTTTTCCTTCCTTTTAGAGAATCAAAGCGCTTATCATCCAGAAGCACCTGTCCGCCAGTGCACTCCATCATTCCATTGAGAATGCGAAAGAGCGTTGTCTTCCCCGCCCCCGAAGGCCCGATCACTGAGACAAATTCCCCCTGTGAGACGGAGAAATCCACATCTGCCAGGGCTTTTGTGCCATTATGAAATTTTTTTGCGATATGCTGAATCTGTAAATTCATAGATAAAATTGACCTCGTTTAAAACTACTGCCGAGGCAAATAACCTGCCCCGGCAGTTTAAAATATTTTGTAACTATTCAGAAAAGTTGAAGTCTATTCCATAGACTTCAGCAGCTCCTGAGCCTCTCGTTCGCCATCGTAATTGGAGTCATCACCCCATTCATATCCAACCTGGCTGAACACACTGATAATATCTTTTCCTTCGTCCGTATTCGCAATCTCAATAAAGGAATCTCCAAGCGCCTGGCGGAAATCTTCATCCTGCATAACTTCAGAAGTCTTGCTGTAGGCAATCATATCATTGTAAATCTTATCTGTAACTCCGATCACACCAGTCTGATTTACCATATCATCTGTACCTCCGAAGGTCTCTTTCCATTCCGGTGCGTATTTGGTACGGATGTGGCCATAAGAAACCATCACATCAGCCTGTCCGGAAGCCAGACGTGCAAGAGAAGTGGTATAAGAATCAGACTCCACCGCATTTGCCAGATCGCTGATTCCCTTGCCATATTTCTCGTTCAGCCATAAGCTTGGATAAATATAACCGGAAGCAGAAGTCGGTCCCATAACAGCCCAGGTAGCATCGTTCAGATCATCCCAGGTAAGCTCTTCGCCGTTATTTACCTTTTCCAGTAAAGCCTGTCCTTTTTCACTTGGACCTGCCAGAATAATAGAACGGTAATAGGTAGACATCTCATCGGTGTTTTCTTCGATTGTACCATCATTCCAATCTTTCGGATCATCAGAATCTTTGTTGATTCCATAGCGAAGGGCGGTAAGAAGAACGTCACAGTCATCAGAGAAAAGTACGTAATTTCCGCCGGAAATAAATCCGATATCTGCGCTTCCGGCACTTAAAGCCTGGCCAACAGCGGTGTAGCTTGTTCCCACTGTCATGTCTACGTTTTCCACGTCATAACCCTTGGCGAGAAGTGTCTCCTTCAGTAAATTTTCCAGCGGCTCTGTAGCAGTGGTGATGGTGTCGGAATCTGCATATGGGGAAAATGCAATCTTCAGAGAATCAATGGTTTTGGTGTCCTCTGCAAAAACAGTGACAGCACTCCCTGCGGTAAGTCCCAGGCATAATGCCAGGGAAAGTGCGGATACAATGTGTTTCTTCATAGTGAAATACCTCCATGCTTTTGTTTGATCATATAATGTGTTACTGTGCATTTGAAATATTACGCAAAGCAAATCACTGCGAATAAAATGGGCAGTAACTTTATTTCTGCTGGAAGTCGGTTATAACGAGAAAATTGCCCAATTTCTTACTATAGAATGTTTGAAAAAATTTTTCTGCAAAGCTGGGAATAGAGATTACAGCAATGGATTCTCAAATATGCCATGGTGAGAAGGGCTCATTATTCATATAAATAAAAATACATGCCTCCCAGCATGTATCGAAAATGACTTTCGAGCAGATGCTGACAATTCACCTGTAAAACAGGTGAACAGGTTTCGGTCGATCCTGACGGGATCCTCTCAACCCGGACCTACGGGCTCCCTCGCAATCTGGTTTTCGTCATCACAAATTCTGACCGCAGCACAAGGGCGCTCCCCCTGGCACTGCATTCCGTTAACCGGATAAATTGTATCATACCTGCCCTGGAATTACAATAAAAAATTCTGGCATAGCATTTGTAAAAATGGAGATGTTATTGCTTATTCGAAGTTCAATAATATGGGAAAAAACATGGCAGTTCTCCATCGAAAATAATTGACGTGGTATATGCTTTAGTGATGGAAGGAAAAATCCCCGTAACAGATCAAATTTAAGGTCTGTTATGGGGATTTATGTGTAGGAATAGTTATAAAAAGTGTAAAACTCTATAATTTCAATCCGTTATTGTGGAAAGCCTGCAATTATTTAATTGCATCCAACGCATTGGAAATATCCGCGATCAGATCCTCTTTATCCTCAAGACCAAGGCTGATACGGATCAGCTCTGCCGGTACGCCAGCTTCAATGAGCTGCTCGTCTGTCATCTGTCTGTGGGTAGAGGTGGCAGGGTTCAGGCAGCAGGTTCTTGCATCTGCTACGTGAGTCTCAATTGCGCCAAGCTTTAAGTTCTGCATAAAAGTGGAAGCTGCTTCACGGCCGCCCTTCAGACCGAAGGAAACAACACCGCAGCCGCCGTTTGGCAGATATTTCTTCGCTCTGTCATAGTATTTATTAGATGGAAGTCCAGGGTAATTTACGTAAGCTACCTTCGGATGGCTTTCCAGAAATTCTGCTACAGCCTGTCCGTTCTCCACATGCTTCGGCATGCGTACATGCAAGGACTCCAGTCCAAGATTCAGGATGAAAGCACTGTTCGGGGACTGCATGGAACCGAAATCACGCATAAGCTGAGCGGTACATTTCGTGATGAATGCGTCTTCTTTTCCAAATTTCTCAGCATATGTAATTCCGTGATAGCTTTCATCTGGGGTGCAAAGTCCCGGATATCGGTCTTTGTGCGCCATCCAGTCAAAGTGACCGCCATCAATTATAGCACCGCCTAATGCTGCACCATGTCCATCCATGTATTTGGTGGTGGAGTGAGTAACAATGTCAGCACCCCATTCGATGGGGCGGCAGTTCACTGGTGTAGGAAAGGTATTATCTACTACAAGGGGAACCCCATGTTCGTGAGCAACTTTTGCAAAAAGTTCAATATCCAGGACGGTAAGTGCCGGATTCGCAATGGTTTCGCCGAACATAACCTTGGTATTTGGCTTGAAGGCTGCGTTTAATTCTTCTTCTGTAGCATCAGGGGAAACGAAGGTTGCGGTGATTCCCATTTTGGCCATGGTAACAGAGATCAGGTTGAAGGTTCCGCCGTAAATGGAGGAAGAAGCTACAATATGGTCTCCACACTCGCAGATATTGAATAGTGCCATGAAATTAGCTGCCTGTCCGGAAGAAGTAAGCATAGCTGCGGTTCCACCTTCCATTGATGCAAGCTTGGCTGCTACATGGTCGCAGGTGGGATTCTGAAGACGGGAGTAAAAATAGCCTTCAGCCTCAAGGTCGAAAAGCTTTCCCATATCCTCGCTGGTGTCGTATTTGAATGTTGTTGACTGAATAATCGGGATCTGTCTTGGTTCACCATTGCCAGGTTTATATCCAGCCTGAACACATTTTGTTCCCATTCTGTAATTGTTCATGATGTGCCTCCTCATCTGGTAAAATAAGCTCCCTGTGGAGAAGTGTTCACAGAGAGCGTTCACATAAAGATATAGTATCATTTTTTTGTAAAAATAGCAACGGCTTGATGCAAATTGTGACGTACATCCTGCAGAACGGGTTACTGTTCACTCCGTTCACAGTAACGCGCTTCGCGATGCACAGAAATCATGC